>Ga0187776_10000527_pt1 | contig 18421 bp, 14 predicted proteins | sample 0216_BV02_MP12_2_FD_132426 | JGI IMG/M metagenome (GOLD analysis project Ga0187776, IMG submission 132426) | Tropical peat soil microbial communities from peatlands in Department of Meta, Colombia - 0216_BV02_MP12_20_MG | ecosystem: Environmental > Terrestrial > Soil > Wetlands > Peat | place...
ATTATATCGAGATGTTTTACAATCGGGTACGCCGACACCGCCATCTGGGTGGCATGAGCCCGGAGGCGTTTGAAGTCGCGTCAGTCCGATGTTAACTGTCCGGAAAAATCTGGGAAGTCCACCCAGAACCTGCCAACGATGATACAGCACATGAACTCCAGGATATGGCGGCGAAGTCAGGATTAGCTTGGGTGCAGCATAACCCTGGCGTTCTATAAAGTCGTCAATTGATATTGCTGATTGTTGCAAGCAAACATTCTTTCTTGATGTTTTTCGGTTACCCGCCCACTGACAATCAGCCGCCGTTACCACACTTGAGAAGTCAGCAGCGCTTTTGAGCATGCGTTCGACACGTTGGACAAGTGCGCGACGAAATTCCGCAGGTGTAGGAATTTCTAACCGGCCATCAAGCGCCCATTGTGCTGTGCGAAGCACAGCACATCGTGCAAATTCTTGATGATTGCGTCGATTGAGTCTTGATTCGATATCAGCCAGTGCAAGTTCGATGGATTTTCTAATTGGCCAGACTTTTTGATACTGTAAATTCCGCTGGTAACCGTTTTCTATCCAATCAGTGGGTCTTTGTGCTTGCTTGTTGAGCGTTATGCGCGCGGGTAGACTCTCGGTCCATGCACTAAGTATATGTATATCGCTTGTTGACCAAATGCGTGTTTTTACAGTCGACACGAAGGTTGCTAGAGAGCTGATGTCACAACCAACTGTTACCCTGCCCAAGGCACGTGCTTCAACTAATGTTGTGCCACCACCCATGAATGGGTCGAGAACGAGGTCACCGGGGGTGGTAAATATCTGTATACAAGAGCGGGCAAACAGCGGTGAAAATCTCGCTGGATAGCGGTAGAAGTCGTGGGTATAGCCAGCGACTGGTCTGGCAGTTCGTGCGGCCTCAACAAGATCTTGTGCACGCTTTGCTGGCAGCTGAAGCACCTGTGAGGCGCCGTCGTTTTTTTTCTTATTAGGTTGCACTCTCATTATGCAATGATTAGTGCGGCATGATGACATAGGCTGAATTATAGTCCCCGCACTTGGAAGGTACCATAATCTTTACGTGACCCTTTTGGCCGCGCAGTTGCGCCTTTTTGCCGTAGATTTCGATGCCCAAAATCAAAGGGCCGGCTTTGCCGGCCCTTTGGATTACGACAAAATCTAGTTACAGCAACGGCACGATCAGCAGCGCCACGATATTGATGATCTTGATGAGCGGGTTGATCGCGGGCCCCGCGGTATCCTTGTACGGGTCGCCCACGGTGTCGCCGGTGACCGCCGCCTTGTGCGCGTCCGAGCCCTTGCCGCCGAAATGGTTGTCCTCGATGTACTTCTTGGCGTTGTCCCAGGCGCCGCCGCCGGTGGTCATGGAGATGGCGACGAAGATGCCGGTTACGATCGAGCCCATCAGCACGCCGCCGAGGGCCTTGGTACCCGCGCCCGGGCCCATGGCCCAGTTGAGCAGCACCACCACGACGATCGGCACCAGCACCGGCAGCAGTGACGGCACGATCATCTCCTTGATGGCGGCCTTGGTGAGCATGTCCACCGCCTTCGAGTAATCCGGCTTGGCCTTGCCCTCCATAATGCCTTTGATTTCCTTGAACTGGCGGCGCACCTCGATGACGATGCCGCCGGCCGCGCGGCCCACGGCCTCCATGCCGAGCGCGCCGAACAGGTAAGGCACGAGACCGCCGACGAACAGCCCGATGATCACGGCCGGATCGGACAGCGAGAAGTCCACGAGCTTGCCGGCGTGCGACAGCGTGTGCGTGTAGTCTGCAAAAAGCACCAGCGCCGCCAGGCCCGCCGAGCCGATCGCGTAACCCTTGGTGACGGCCTTGGTGGTATTGCCCACGGCGTCGAGCGGGTCGGTGATGTTACGCACTTCCTTCGGCAGGTTCGCCATCTCGGCGATGCCGCCGGCGTTGTCCGTGATCGGGCCGTAGGCGTCGAGGGCGACTATTATTCCGGTCATGGACAGCATCGAGGTCGCCGCGATGGCGATGCCGTAGAGTCCGGCGAGCTGATACGCACCCCAGATCGAAAGGCACACCGCGATCACCGGCGCGGCCGTGGCCTTCATGGACACGCCGAGGCCGGCGATGACGTTGGTGCCGTGGCCGGTTGTCGAGGCCTGCGCGATGTGGCGCACCGGGCTGTATTCGGTGGCGGTGTAGTACTCGGTGATCATAACCATCGCCGCGGTCAGCGCCAGTCCGATAAGCGCGGCGTAATACAGGTTCATCGAAGACACCGTTTTGCCTTCGAGCACCACGCTTGCGCCCAGCATGTTGGTGGTCACGAAGTAGAACGCGATCGCCGCCAGCACGCCGGCGACGATCAGGCCACGGTACAGCGCGTTCATGATCTTGCCGCCCTCGCGCGCCTTGACGAAGAAGGTGCCGATGACCGAGGCGATGATGGACACGCCGCCGAGCGTCAGCGGGTACAGCACGGCGTTCGGGCCGGCGGCGGTGAGCAGCAGGCCGCCGAGCAGCATGGTAGCAATGATGGTGACGGCGTAGGTCTCGAACAGGTCCGCGGCCATGCCGGCGCAGTCGCCAACGTTGTCGCCGACGTTGTCGGCGATCACCGCCGGGTTGCGCGGGTCGTCCTCGGGGATGCCGGCCTCGACTTTGCCCACGAGGTCGGCGCCGACGTCGGCGCCCTTGGTGAAGATGCCGCCGCCGAGACGGGCAAAGATCGAGATGAGCGAACCGCCGAAGCCCAGCCCCACGAGCGGGGTGATCGACACCGCTTGGCCGGCGGGTGTGAGCGAGGCGAGCACCGTGTAGTAACCGGCGACACCCAGCAGGCCAAGGCCCACGACCAGCATCCCGGTGATGGCGCCGCCGCGGAAGGCGATGGCGAGCGCGGCGTTCAGCCCGCTGCGCGCGGCTTCGGCGGTGCGCACGTTGGCGCGCACCGAGATGTTCATGCCGATAAAACCGGTCATGGCCGACAGCACCGCGCCGATGGCGAAGCCGATGGCGGTCAGTTTGCCGAGGAAGATCCAGATGAGAATGAACAGGATGAGGCCGACCAGACCGATGGTGCGGTACTGCCGGTTGAGATAGGCCGAGGCGCCTTCCTGCACCGCCGCCGCGATTTCGCGCATGCGGTCGTTGCCGGTCGGTTTGCGCAGAATCCAGAAGATGGAGACAACGCCATAGGCGATGGCCGCCGCCGCGCAGGCCAGGGCGAAGATCAGACTGTTAGACATGTATTTCCTCCCGCATGTTGAACGTTGCTGCGTCGTTTGGGCATCGCCCGAGCGGCGCGTGATTTACGAAAAAGTCGCCAAAAATATCCAAATCGAATGAAACGCATCGTTGATCCACGTCAAACGCGATGAACATTTATTTCTTTATTGCCAAACCGCCTTCGAAACGTGTGCCCGGCTCGAAGCCGAACACCTTGTCGAGACTCAATTCGCGGATCAGACGGTCGACCGCCGCCTGGCCGTGCTCGCGGTTGACCTCGGCAAGGATGAGCTTGGCGGAATTGGCGTTGTAAAAACCGCCGAAATCCGCCTGTACCTTGAGCAGTTCCTTTGCTTTTTCCAACGTCATAAGACATTCCATGCCAAGGTGCCGGGAAAATGAAATCGGCAAACCTGTTTCCCGGCGTTCATGGGATCTGGCGGTTCGAATATTAGATCTTGAACTCGTCCAGTTTCTTCTTTACCGCGACGTTCTTCAGCCGCACGTACTGGGGCATTCCGTTCTTGTACGGCGGGTAATCCTCGCCCTGAATGAGCGGCTCGAGGTACTGGCGGCACTTGGCGGTGATGCCGAAGCCGTCCTCGGTGATATAGTCCTTGGGCATCATCTTCTCGACGTTCGCCACCTTGTCGAGCGGCGCCATGCCGACGGCCCACTTGTACGGTTTGCTCGACTTGCGCAACACCGTTGGCATGACCGAATTGTTGCCCTTGATCGCCAGCTCGACCGCGGCCTTGCCCATGGCATAGGCCTGGTCCACGTCGCTCTTCGAGGCGATATGGCGCGCGGCGCGCTGCAGGTAGTCGGCCACACCCCAGTGGTACTTGAGGCCGAGACCATCCTTGATGATCGAAGCCACGACCGGCGCGACGCCGCCGAGCTGAGCGTGGCCGAAGGCGTCCTTGAGCCCCTGGTCGGCGAGAAACTTGCCGTCTGGGCTCTTCACGCCTTCGGAGACCACGACCGTGCAATAACCGTACTTTTTTACGGCGGCGTCGACCTTGGACAAGAATTTGGCTTTGTCGAAAGCAACTTCAGGGAACAGGATCACGATCGGGATTTCCGTGTCCGGGGTGGAAGCGAGGCCGCCGGCGGCGGCGATCCAGCCGGCGTGCCGTCCCATGACCTCGAGGATGAACACCTTGGTCGAGGTCTTGGCCATGGAAGCGACGTCGAAGGACGCCTCGCGCGTGGACACGGCGATGTACTTGGCGACGCTGCCGAAGCCCGGGCAGTTGTCGGTGATCGGCAGGTCGTTGTCCACGGTCTTCGGCACGTGAATCGCCTGGATCGGGTAGCCCATGGTCTCGGACAGTTGCGAAATCTTGAGACAGGTGTCGGCCGAGTCGCCGCCGCCGTTGTAGAAGAAGTAGCCGATGTCGTGCGTCTTGAACACCTCGATCAGGCGCTCGTACTCGCGCTTGTTCTGTTCCAGGCTTTTCAATTTGTAGCGACACGACCCGAACGCGCCCGAGGGCGTGTGGCGGAGCCGCGCGATCGCGGCCGCCGACTCCTTGCTGGTGTCGATCAGGTCTTCGGTGAGCGCGCCGATGATGCCGTTACGTCCGGCGTAGACCTTGCCGATCTTCTTCGGATACTTGCGCGCCGTCTCCAGCACGCCGCAGGCCGAAGCGTTGATGACGGCAGTCACTCCGCCCGACTGGGCGTAGAATGCGTTTTTGGGTTTGCTTTTTGCCATGGTTCTCTAGTCTCCCCAAAAGAGTGGTGAAGTATCCGGTTTGTCCGGCGCGGACGATTCGTCCTTGACCGTAGATTCGTCGATCTTGATTTTTTGCCGGCGCATGTGATCGGACTCGACCTGCAGCACGCTGATCACGGCGTCGCCGATTTCGTCGTAGGAATCAATGCCGGTCCCCAGCTGGGTTTCGGGATGGTAGTAGAAGATGGGGCGGTAGCGTTTCGGTCCGAGCTTGACGAGGGCAAATTTCGCGCCCTTGGCGGTCCAGAACAGCGTCGGATACCAGTCCATGCCGCCGGTCTCGGGAGACGAGGTTTCCGTCTGCGCGAGTTGCAGCTCGATCTCCTGTCCGTAGCGTTCTCTCAGCGTGCTGCGCACGACCCAGAGCTCGGTGTCGGTGAAATCCGGAATTTTGCTGTGGCTCATCGGCTGGATTGCTCAGGGCGACATTCGGTTTTTGATGCTGGGAATCGTCGTCCTGCCTGGAAAAACGAGCTTAACCAACTTTCCCTCCTTGGAACATTTGGAAAGATGAATCGGCCGATAGGGACCCTTTATGGGGGCGGACCATTGACGCCGGGGTGGGCAAGATTGTAGTTTACGCGCCCCTGTCATAAAACCAGGGAAAATCGTGAGAATTTCCAACGACCAAGAACTTACAGGCGAGAGTGCCATGAGAATCGTGCTATTGGGAGCGCCGGGATCCGGCAAGGGAACGCAGGCTAAGTTGTTGGTTGAAAAGTATAAAATCCCACAGATGTCCACCGGCGACCTGTTGCGGGCAGAAGTCGTCGCTGGCAGCGAACTCGGTAAAAAGGCGAAGGCGGCCATGGACGCCGGCCAGCTCGTTTCTGACGACGTGGTGCTGGGCATGATCCAGGCGCGGCTCTCCAAGCCGGACGCCAAGGGCGGCTTCATTCTCGACGGTTTCCCGCGCAACATCCCGCAAGCACAGTCGCTCGACGCCATGCTGGCGCGACTCGGCCAGCCGCTGCAATTGGCGCTCCTGGTGGACGTCGATACCGACGTGCTGATGAAGCGTCTCACCGGTCGGCGCACTTGCGGTTCTTGCGGGGCGATATACAACATCCATTTTTCGCCGCCCAAGACCTCCAACAAATGCGACAAGTGCGGGGCTGCGCTGCAACATCGATCCGACGATAACGAACAGACGGTCGGGAGTCGTCTCAAAGTCTATCAGCAGCAGACCGCGCCCTTGGTCAATTATTACAAGGCGCAGGGCAAACTGCGTACCGTACGCGGGGTCGGTGCGGTTGGCGCGATCTTCAAAAATGTCACCGATATCATCGAATCCCAGATCCGTCCGCTGGCGGATGTGATGGTGAAGATCGAATCGGCGGCGGCGCGCCAGGCGGCCAAGGCAAAAGCGGCCGAAGCGAAAGCCAAAGCCGCCGAAGCCAAGGCCGCAGCCGCCAAAGCCGCCAAGGCGGCCGAAGCAAAAGCCAAGGTCGCGCAGGCGGCCAAGGCCAAGCCGCCCATGAAGAAGGCGGCGGAGAAGAAAGCGATACCGAAGGCCAAGCCGAAAACCAGGGTAGTGATCAAAAAGCCGGCCAAGCCCGCGGCCAAGGCCAAACCCAAAAAGGTCAAGTAACACCGCCACAGACAAGAGTGAACCGGCCCGGCAGACCCGGGCCGGTTATTTCGCGCAACCGATTTCACCCGCACGACGGCTGGGCTAGCATTATGGAATGCCGCCCGCGACAATCGAGACATCATGACGAGAAGTAACGGAAAATTCCCGCGCGTGCGCATGCGGCGCATGCGGCGCGATGAGTTCTCGCGCCGCCTCATGCGCGAGACGCGGCTCGGCACGGACGATCTGATTCAGCCCGTGTTCGTCATGGAGGGAAGGAACCGCAGCGAGCCGGTCGCAAGCATGCCGGGCATCAGCCGCGTGACGGTCGACCTGTTGCTGAAGCAGGCGGAGCGCCTCGTGAAGCTGGGCGTGCCGGCCGTCGCGCTGTTCCCGGTGATTCCTTCCGCCAAAAAGGACAACAAGGCCAAGGAAGCATCCAACCCCCAGGGTCTCGTACCGCGCACGGTGCGCGACCTTAAGAAGCATTTCCCCGGACTCGGAGTCATCACCGACATCGCGCTCGATCCCTACACCTCGCACGGCCAGGACGGGTTGATCGACGGTACGGGCTATGTCCTGAACGACGAAACCGTGGCGGTGCTGGTGAAACAGGCGCTGGTGCACGCGGCGGCCGGGGCTGACGTGGTCGCGCCTTCGGACATGATGGACGGACGCATCGGCGCCATCCGTGATGCGCTCGAGAAGGCCAATCACATCCACACCTGCATCCTCGCTTATTCGGCCAAATACGCCTCGAATTTCTACGGCCCGTTCCGGAACGCGGTCGGCTCGGCCGCGAACCTGGGTAAGGGCAACAAGTACAACTACCAGATGGACCCAGCCAATTCGCATGAGGCGCTGCGTGAAGTCGCGCTCGACATCGAAGAGGGGGCCGACATGGTGATGATCAAGCCGGGCTTGCCGTACCTCGACATCGTGCGTCGCGTCAAGGAGCGGTTCGGCGTGCCGACCTTCGTCTACCAGGTGAGCGGCGAGTACGCCATGCTCGCGGCCGCGGCACAGAACGGATGGATCGAGGAGCGCGCCTGCATTCTCGAGTCGCTCGGCTGCATCAAGCGCGCCGGTGCTGACGCTATCCTCACTTATTTCGCCGAACGCGTCGCCGGGTGGCTGAAAGAAGGGTTGTGACGTTTCGGCGACGCAACGTTGGCTTTTACGGCTTCGCTTCCCCGGAGCGGAGGAGGAGTCGGTAGCGATCCCATTTATTTTGAACTACCGTCACGTTTTTCACGCCGGCAACTTCGCCGATGTCTTCAAGCACGCCGTGGTGACGCTGCTGCTCAGATCGCTCGCCCGCAAGGACGCGCCGTTCTGTTATTGCGACACCCATGCCGGCGCCGGCCGATACGACCTCCAGAGCGAGGCGGCGCGCAAAACCGGTGAGTATCGCGACGGGATTCAGCGTATCTGGGATAAAACGCCTTTGTCCGGTCTTGAGGATTACCTCGCCGCCGTGCGGGCGATGAATCCGGCGGGCACGCTGCATTACTATCCCGGTTCACCCGCCATCGCGCGCTATCTGCTCCGGTCTCAGGACCGGATGGTGTTGATCGAACAGCACCCCGAAGAGTGCGAACGATTGAACGTCGAATTCGCCGGCGACCGCCGCGTGACGGTGCATCGGCAGGACGGTTATGCGGCGCTCAAGGCGTTTCTGCCGCCCCGGGAAAAACGCGGATTGGTCTTGATCGATCCTCCCTATGAATCCATGAATGAGTATGCCCAGGCGGTCGATGGTTTGCGCGTGGCCCACACGCGCTGGTCGACCGGCGTGTTTGCCGTCTGGTATCCAATCAAGGACCGCGCGCCGGTGCGGGGATTTCACCGGCAACTTACGGCCAGCGGTATACGCAAGATGCTGGTGGCGGAACTCTGCCCTTATCCGGCGGATTCCGCGTTCCGGCTGAACGGCAGCGGCATCGTGATCGTCAATCCGCCGTGGCAGGTGGACGAAACTCTGGCCGCGCTGCTTCCCCGGTTGCTTGAGGTATTACGGCAAAACCGGTCCGGTCGCGTGGAGCTCTTCTGGCTCGTTCCGGAATGACAAAATTATTAAACCGGAAATGACCAATGGGAAAAGTGCAACGGCAGCGGACTGTTACGATGCGGCGTCGACAGTTGTCGCGGAAACAGGTATTTTGTCGGGCAGAAATTCGTGAATAACAATGCGCCAGGCTCGGAAAATCGAGCAGGCGGAACCGGTGCGGGAAAAGGATTTCACGACTTTTGTGCAGAAGCGGAGGGTGTGAAATCATGAACGAAAGACGCGACAGCCAGCGCGTACCGGTGACGCTCGATGCCGTGCTGAATTATCAGGCGCAGGTGATGATCTGCACCGTCCGGGACATCAGCCTCAACGGCGCCTTTATCGAAAGTTCCGCGGAAGCGCTCCCCTATTTCAATGCTTCGGTGGAACTCGGGTTGACGTTGAACGCCGGCGGCGAAACCAAACAGCACCGGATTCCCGCTAAAATCCGACGTATTACCGACAAGGGCGCCGGCATCAGCTTCGGCGATGTCGATATGGACGCTTATTTCACGCTTGTAAATCTGGTTTACAGCGCCTGACGGCGCGTGCCGCGGCACGCGTTTCTCCATATTTTCCGCGCTCCGAGTTCCCCCCACCCGTTTCCATTCTGGATGCGCTGACGCCGCCGATTTGTCAGTCGCGCAAAAGCAGCGCCAAACAAGATCGGTGGATGCCCGCCCACCTGCCAGTTTCATCGTTATGGTGTTGGCGCAATCGATGACCGGTGATAGGCGCTCGCGCATGAGCATTCATTAAATCAAGACGAAATTCCATCCAGATTTTGCTCTAACTAGCCGGGGTAACAACGTGATTGTACGGAATTTAAGAAAATGACCCTCGGTTTCCCATGGCTGGCGGTGCTGGCGCCATGTCGGGTTGTGGGCTAAATGTTGTTGAATGGCCGGGGAATCTCCGGCGGTGGGTGCATGCTCCGATATAAATCCAAATATCTCATCGGATCGGGATTTATTCTTGTATTGGCTCTTATGATCGCGCTTGCGGTCGTCGGCATCACGCGCATGTCGGCGATCCATCATCGTCTCGAGAGGATTACCGATACCTACAACGTCAAAACCGACATCATTTTTTCGATGCGCCATATCGCGCGCGAACGCGCGCTCAGCACTTACGCGATGTACATCATGGACGATCCGTTCCGGCGCGACGAGGAATTACAGCGATTCACCAACATGGCGGGGCAATTCATACGCCTGCGGGACCAACTGGTCGCGCTCGGACTGAATGACAAGGAGCAGGCCATGCTGGACCAGGTGCTGGACCAGGTGCGCATCTACCAGCCACTGCATTTAAGCTTGGTCGACCGCATTACCCACGAGAATCTCACTGGCGTGAAGGAAGAGATCTTGCGCCACGATCTGCTGCGCCAGCGGGACATGCTGAAGGTAATGGACGAGATGGTAGATCTCGAACGGACCCAAAGCCGGCAAGCCGCCGCCGAGGCGGCCAGGGAATATGTCTCCGCCTACCATGCCATGATTTTTCTGACGATCACCATCATCGTTTCGGGCGTATTGATTGCATGGTATGTGATCTATCGCACGCGCCTCATCGAAGATGCCTTGGCTCGGGAAAAGGAACAGGCGGAGATCACTTTGCATTCGGTGGGTGACGCCGTCATTACCGCCGACGCGAACGGCAATGTGGGTTATCTGAATCCGGTGGCGGAACACCTGACTGAATGGAGCAAAGACGAAGCGCAGGGGCGGCCCTTGCGTCAGATATACCTCATCATAAATGAAACCACGCGCAAACCCCTCGAGCACCCGGCCATGCTGGGTGTGCTCGACGGCCCGATCGTCGGGGCGGACAAGCACATGCTGCTGGTGAGCCGTTCGGGCCGTGAATTCGCCATCGAAGACACCGCCGCCCCGATCCGCGATAGCGACGGGCAGCACGTAGGGGCCATCCTGGTATTCCGCGACGTGACGCAACAGCGCCAGATGCAGAAGCAATTGAGCTGGCAGGCAAGTCACGATCCGCTCACCGGTCTCGTCAATCGGCGTGAATTCGAAGTGCTGCTCGAGCGACTTATTGCCAGCGCCGAGGAACAAAAAAAGCGCCACGCCTTGTTGTATCTTGATTTGGACCAATTCAAGGTCATCAACGATACCTGCGGTCACGTCGCGGGCGACGAGCTGTTACGTCAGCTCGCCGGCCTGATGCACCCGCTTATTCGTGACAGCGACACGCTCGCGCGGCTCGGTGGTGATGAGTTCGGCATTTTGCTCGAAGGCTGTTCGCCCGCGCAGGCCGAGCAGATCGCGCATAAATTGCTGGAATCCCTGCAGGATTTCCGTTTTGTGTGGGATGACAAGATCTTCCGTGCCGGCGTTTCGATCGGTCTGGTCGGTATCCACTCGGGAAGCCACTCGGCTTCAAGCGTTTTGAGCACGGCGGATGCCGCCTGTTACATGGCCAAGGACGGCGGGCGCAATCGCGTGTGGGTGCACAAGGACGACGATCGCGAAGCGGCGCACCGCCACGGGGAGATGGAGTGGGTTTCGCGAATCATGCGCGCGTTCGACGAGAACCGGTTCATGCTTTATTTCCAGCGCGTTGTGCCCCTGGCCGTCACGGGCGCGGATCAGCCGTACCGGGAGGTGCTGGTGCGCATGCGCGGAGAAAACGGCGAGCTGGTGCTGCCGATGGCATTTATCCCCGCGGCCGAACGTTACAATGTTATGGGTGCAATTGACAGCTGGGTCGTCACCACTGCGTTTGAATGGCTCAGCAAGCATCCTGCGGATGAAGGGCTGGCCATCAATCTTTCCAGCCATTCCCTGGGTGACGAAGGGTTTCTTGATTTCGTGATTGATAGATTCCGCCACGCGCGCCTGTCGCCGCGGCGAGTGTGTTTCGAGATCACGGAAACTGCCGCGATCGCCAATTGGAATCGCGCGAGTAAATTTCTGTTGGCGCTGAAAACCATGGGCTGTCGATTCGCGCTCGATGATTTCGGCAGCGGTATGTCATCCTTCGCCTACCTCAAAAGCCTGCCGGTGGATTACATCAAGATCGACGGCGCCTTCGTGCGCGACATGACCCACGATGAAGTCGACTACGCCATGGTCGAAGCGATCAACCGCATCGGTCAAGTCATTGGCATCCGCACTATTGCCGAATACGTGGAGAACGAGGAAATCCTGGCCAAGCTGAAGGAGCTGGGCGTCAATTACGCCCAGGGGTACGGTATTCATGTGCCGCAACCGCTCGAATACCTGGGCACGCATCACGTCGAGAGCAATCTTTCACCTGGCGAAGACAAATCTTTCAACGTCACGTTTTCCGCCGCCCGTCCGGTCTGATCGGCGCCGTCCACGTTCAGGCGTAACATCGCGAGCAGCGCCACCGCCGCCGTTTCAATTCGCAAAACCACCCGGCCCAACGTCACCGCCGTGGCGCTGGCGGCCATCACAGCATCTACTTCCTCTTGTGTAAAACCGCCCTCGGGACCGATCAGAATGGTCACGGCTCGCGTCGGATTACGGCCTGCCGTCAACGCGGAAATAGGAATCGCGCGATCGCCAGGATGGGCGATCCAGAGGTCGACCCCCGTCGAAGCGGCTTGCGTTGCCACCTGCCGCGGACTCGCCGGTTCATGGATGACCGGCAGGTACAGCCGCCGGCTTTGTTTGCAGGCCTCGAGACAGATACGTCGCCAACGTTCGCGATTGTCGGTTCGTGGTTTGACCACGCTGCGTTCGCAAGCGAGCGGCGTGAAGCTCGACATGCCGAGCTGGGTCGCCATGTCGAGCAACACCTGTTGCCGATCCCCTTTGGGAATCGCGCAAGCGAGGTGAGTCAGAGGCCAAGGATAAGGTTCCGTGCGTCGGTCTTCCACCTGCAGCTCCAGTTCGCGCCCGCGCGCACCGACGCGCTTTAAGGTTGCGCGTGCCATCCCGCCCAGCCCGTCGAAGAGCCACAAGGTATCGCCCACGTGCAACCGGCGCGAAGCTGCGGCATGGTGCGCCTCCTCACCAGTGAGCGTTGTGGTCGCACCGGCTTCAGGTAAACGTTCGGCAAAAAACAAGGGTTCGGTCATGTCAACGGTGTGTCAGGTAGACATCGTAGCGCACAAGTTTTCCCGGGACACTCAGGCTCGGAATCGGAGCCAGTGGTGGGGCGTGGTCCGGTCGTTTCACGACCACGCGCTCGCGTGCCACGCCCCGCGCGACCTTGAGCAGATCCGGGGCGTCCAGGTCGTCGCCGACGAGGTCGCGCAGCAGGCGCATTTCCTTGTTCACCGCCGCGGATCTCTTGCGCTTGGGCGGAAACATCGGATCGAGGTAAACCGCATCCGGCTGTTGCGGCAATGCGGCCAGGATGGCTCGCGCATCGCCGGTTACCAGGCGCAGGCGGTTGCCGAGTGAAACTCCCGTGCCCGCCTCGAAACGTCGCAGACCGTCGCGCGTCAGCTCCGCGATCACCATCGATCGCTCGATTGCGGTGACGCGGAAACCCATGAGAGCGAGCAGCAGGGCGTCCTGTCCATAACCTGCCGTGGCGTCCACGACCGTGTGGACCTTTTTTCCGAACGCGCGCGGCAGCGGCTGGCGGCGCGAAAGATTGCGGCCGTATGGTCGCCGATCGAGATTGGTGTAATCCACGTACACGGGCCCGACGCGCAGATGGCGCACGTCATGCAACTCGAGGTGTTTCCCGGTGCGGACGAGCAGCAGATCAAAGTCGTCGTCGCGCGAGCTGGCGAGGGGCAGCGCCAGTTCACGCGCCAGCGCTGCGGCGGCGGCCTTCTGGCCATCGTCGCCGACCCAGGTGACGGCGATGACGGGCTTGGCGCATGGGAGCGCGGCGGCAGAAGCCGGGGGGCGGCTTAGTGGAGACGATGACATTAAGCGCCAAGCATATCATCCGGCACGGTCACACGCGTCTGTTTACAAGCGAGGCAAAACAAAATGCCCCGCCGCGCGGGGCATTGTAACTGTGACGGCGTACGCGGGTTTATGGAAATGCCGGGATCGATGGATCGCGCCCGCGCACATCCGCATGCGGGTGATGCTCGCGGATCATGTCGGTGATTTCCTCGACCCTGAGCTTCGGGACATCCACCATCATCAGTATTTTTCCGCGCTCGATTTCTTGGGCAAAGCCTTGGAGATACGTGTTCGGAACCCCTGAGGCGATCATCCCGGACACCCAGACGCCCATGATGGCGCCGATGATGCTTGTGATCAGGATGACGCCCAGGCCCATGACCAGTCCCGAGGGTGGAAACGTCAACACCACGACGCCCGCGAGCGCGCCCGTGAGGCCGCCGACGATCAAGCCGAGCCACAAGCCGTGAATCTCGTCGCTTTTTTGCAGCATGGTGGCTTCCGGCAGATCTTGCAATGAGGTGCCTTCCCGGGCCAGAAAGTGGATGTGCTTTTCCTCGATGCGCGACAGCAGCAATTCATTGAATGCCGCCTTGGCGCGCTTGATGTTGGGCAGAACAAAATAGAGCCGTCTTCTCATAACAACCTCCTTCCCCAGGCGGGAACCGGCGTTAAGTTAAGACCTTCAGCGTCAATTTCTATTTTAAAGCATAGCCCAGCGACGGCTAACATCCCAGAGATTGCTCTATTTTTCGTGCAGGTATTTCATCAGCGGGTTCAGAAACAACGACATAGCGCCGGCAGATACTATCCGGCGGCGACCCGCTCCGCACGTTTGCGATCCGGCTCTTTCAAGAACCGTTTGCGCAACCGGATGTAATGGGGGGTGACTTCAACCAGCTCGTCGTCATCGATAAACTCAAGCGCTTGCTCGAGTGAGAGCCGGACCGGCGGTGTGAGAATGATATTCTCGTCCGAACCGGCGGCGCGGATATTGGTCAGTTTTTTTTCCTTGAGCGGGTTGACCACGAGATCATTGTCGCGCGAGTGGATGCCGATGACCTGGCCTTCATACAGATCCTCGCCCGGGCCGATGAACAAACGCCCGCGTTCCTGCAGGCTGAAGAGCGAGTAGGCCACGCTCGTGCCCTGGCCGTTGGAAATCAACACGCCGTTCACGCGGTGCGTGACTTCGCCCTTCTTGACCGGACCGTAGTGGTCGAAGGTCGAGTAGAGCAGGCCGGTACCCTGGGTGGCGGTGAGAAACTCGGTACGGAAACCGATCAGGCCGCGCGAGGGAATCAAATACTCCAGGCGCACACGCCCCTTGCCATCGGGCTCCATGTTGAGCAGATCGCCCCGGCGCAATCCGAGCTTCTCCATGATCACGCCCTGATGCTGGGTCTCGATGTCGACCGTGAGCGATTCGTATGGCTCGTGCGCTTCGCCGTTCACCTGCTTGATGATCACCTGCGGGCGCGAGACCGCGAGCTCGTAACCTTCGCGGCGCATGTTCTCGATGAGCACGGACAAGTGCAGTTCGCCGCGACCGGAGACGCGGAACTTGTCGGCGCTGTCGGTATCCTCGACGCGCAGCGCAACGTTGTGGATCAGCTCGCGATCGAGGCGTTCGCGGATCTGGCGGCTGGTAACGAATTTGCCGTCTTTGCCGGCGAACGGCGAGGTGTTCACTTCGAACGTCATGGTCACGGTCGGCTCGTCCACCGACAGCGGCGGCATCGCCTCGATCCGGTTCGGATCGCACAGCGTGTCCGAGATGTGCGGCGCCTCGATGCCGGTGATGGCGACGATGTCGCCGGCGGTGGCCTCCGGCACTTCCGTGCGCTCCAGGCCCATGAAGCCCAGCACCTGCAGGATCTTGCCGGAACGCGCCTTGCCCTCGTTGTCGACCACCATCACCGGCTGGCCCGGCTTAACCCGGCCGCGCTTGATGCGCCCGATGGCGATGGCGCCGACGTAACTGGAGTAGTCGAGGCTCGAGACTTGCATCTGGAATGGCCCATCCAGGTCCACGTCCGGTGCCGGCACATGCTTGATGATGGTTTCGAACAACGGCGTCATGTCGCCCGAGGTCACATCGGGTGTGAGGCCGGCGTAGCCGTTCAGGGCCGAGGCGTATATCACCGGGAAATCGAGCTGCTCTTCGGTGGCGCCGAGTTTGTCGAAGAGGTCGAAAGTCTGGTCAAGCACCCAGCTGGGGCGCGCGCCCGGGCGGTCGATCTTATTGATCACCACGATGGGCTTCAGGCCGTGGGCGAAGGCCTTGCGCGTGACGAAGCGCGTTTGCGGCATCGGCCCATCCATCGCGTCCACCAGCAGCAGCACCGAGTCGACCATCGACAGCACGCGCTCCACCTCGCCGCCGAAGTCGGCGTGACCCGGGGTGTCAACGATGTTGATGCGGTAGTCGTTCCAGCGGATCGCGGTGTTCTTGGCGAGGATGGTGATGCCGCGCTCACGTTCGAGATCGTTCGAGTCCATGACGCGGGTGCCCATCTGCTGGTGCGCGGCGAACGTGCCCGACTGTTGCAGCAGCTTGTCCACGAGCGTGGTCTTGCCGTGGTCGACGTGAGCGATGATGGCGATGTTGCGTAGCTTCTGGATCATAAAATATAAGAGATTTTTACCAATTCCCCCTCTCCCCGGCGCGAGAGGGCAAGGGGTGAGGGGATTCGTCCGGGTTCAGCGTCTCTCCAACCATCCCCATCGGTTCTCCCTCAAAGGGAGAAGGGGACGGGCCGTGGCGCGCTTGCACGCGGACCCATTCACTCTGGCCAAAAGGTGGCTTGGCAGGAGGGGTCGCCCCCTCCCGCCCGCCTCAGATCCGTACGTGTGCGTTTCCACACATACGGCTCCTAGCTGATGCCTGCGCCGTCCGTTTAAAGGGCGGCGACTTTATCAGCGTCCGGCCTAAATTACTAGCCGGTGATACCTGAAACTTGCGTTTCTGTCGGTATTGTCAACAGCGTCGCTGTCAGGCGTATCCGACGCGATGTATGTCGTCGTGACAGTGCCGGTGGACCAGCCATAGGTTACTCAGGCGGTTATTCTGTCTGTCCCGATCCAGATGATGCCTTTCCTGCGGATCGTTCCAGTACAGAATCCCCCGACACCAGACACAACGATTCTTCTGCTTGGCTATAAGGCGTGCCCGCAGCGGCGACCGGCTGTTCCGGACGGCTCTTTCGGACCAGTAGGCCGCGTCCCCGTCGAAGGGCGAACGGGCGCCAATTACCTTCACGTGCCGGGTGATCTCCGTGTCGGCGTGCTTGTCCAGTGCAAGTTTCCCCACACTGAACTCCCAGCGCGTTTCACGGTAGGACCAGTACCTATGGAAGGCCCAATCCCCCGACTTGTTCGGGTGTCGACGCTTCGCCCAGCGGCGCAAGACCCAGTGAAGCTGGTTGTCCAGCTTCGAGAAGGCTTGCTTCGAGACCACATGCCGGTAATAGTTCGCCCAGCCCCGGATGCGGGGGTTGAGCGCCTGGATCACCTGCTCTTGCGTGGCTCCTCGTAACAATCTGAGGAGCTCGGCAAGGTTGTCCCGATGCCGCTGGATGCCCTTCTTCGTCGGCTTGATCAGCAGTTTCCGATCTTGGCCTGATTTCTTCGCATAGTGCCGCACGTTGAATCCGAGGAAATCGAATCCCGGAGGATTCTCATCCAAGGTATTCATCGTGTGCACGATGCGCGTCTTCTCAGGCTTCAGTTCGAGTCCTACCGACTTCAGCCACTCGGCCACATGCTGCTTGGCCTTCATCACGATATCGAGCGACTCGTGGATGACCACGAAGTCGTCCGCGTACCGGATGACGGAGAGAGAGGCGAATATCACCTCACGGTTTCCGCCCCGGTTCTTTTGTCTGAAGTGTTGCTTGAGGTCTTCAAACAGTCGAACCTTGAGGTCCGTCTCCATGCCGTGCAAGGCGATGTTCGCCAACAGGGGTGAAATTACCCCACCCTGTGGCGTACCGCCCTGCGCCGGCATGTATACTTTTCCGTCCAGTGCTCCCGCCTTGAGCCACGCCCGGATTTGCCCGAGCATTCGGCCCTTGATCTGGAGCTTGGCGAGCAGTGCCGCGTGGTCGATGCGGTCGAAACACGCCGAAATATCGGCGTCCAGCACATAGGCCGTTTTCTTGGCCAAGGCATGGAAAATCGCTCCGATCGCATCGTGGGCGCTGCGTCCCGGCCGAAAGCCGTACGAGTGAGGCTCAAAGCGAGCCTCCCACTCTGGCTCCAGCGAAAGTTTCATCAGCGCCTGGGTCGCCCTGTCCCGCAGGGTAGGGATACCCAGGGGACGTTTCTCTTGCTTTCCGGGTTTCGGGATGTAGACGCGGCGAACCGCGCTCGCCCGATACCGGAGCCGGAGGATTTGGGCCAGTTTCAGCCGTTCCTCCGGTGCAAGATCGGCCACGCCGTCGACGCCGGGCGTTGCCTTACCCGCGTTGTCCTGCGTGACCTGCCTGACGGCGAGTAGTTTTGCCGCCTCCGAGCGCATCAGGAGTTTCTGAAGCTTCCTGACATGCCCGATCTCATCGCGTCGCGCTGCCTGATAGAGGCGCTCTTGGAGTCGGGCGACGTAGGCTCGGATCGATTTCCAATCCAGCGTATCCGAGGTACCGACAGAACGCCTTGCGGCGTTCTGTGTCACGGTCACTCTCCTGTGTGCAAACGTCTATCAAGGATCATCGCTTGGGGTCCGTCTGCCCGTCCGTTACTCCGGACGTCCCGGCATCGAGCCGGATATCTCAGGCATTACCCTGAGCGTTCCGCTTCTGACCCCATCCTTCCATTTATGCGCATGCGGACTGACTAATCCTGCTCCGTGAACAACCGGAGAGCGCGTAAATGGTTACCCCGTTCGACCTGTCCTATTTGCGTTGCCTGTAGGTGGCAGCTTTACGCCGGTGGCTCCGAGACATACTGCCGATTGTCCTACACCGACATTCGGATGTGCCACGTACC
>Ga0187776_10000528_pt1 | contig 18418 bp, 18 predicted proteins | sample 0216_BV02_MP12_2_FD_132426 | JGI IMG/M metagenome (GOLD analysis project Ga0187776, IMG submission 132426) | Tropical peat soil microbial communities from peatlands in Department of Meta, Colombia - 0216_BV02_MP12_20_MG | ecosystem: Environmental > Terrestrial > Soil > Wetlands > Peat | place...
CCTGAGGCGTCTTTTACGAGTTGCGACGCTCCCGTGCGGGCATGGTGTTTCAAGGCGAAAGATGTCGATGCGATCACAGGGGAGAGGCTGAAAGGGAAAGATGCTTCTTTCCGTATAAATGATCAGCCTGTTTTTTACACGCCCTATCTGTGGGCACCGATTAATACGGAAAGAACTACAGGATTCCTGTTGCCTGTTATCGGCCACAGCACGGCAAAGGGGGCAGAGGTAAGTCATCCGTTTTATTGGGTCATTTCGGAAAACCAAGACGCCACGTTTGTTCTTGATGAGTACAGTAAGAGGGGACTTGGAACTGGTGTCCAATACCGTTTCGTCGAGCCCGGGGGGATAAAAGCCGACTGGTTGATCTATAACATAAAGGATACAGAGCTTGACAGGGACTTTCTCGGAGTGAAGGGCCTTTATGAGAACAGAAATCCAGACAATCTTGGTGGGTTTCTGAGCGTCAATTATACAAATCAGATGGATTTTTACCAGCAATACAGCAACATCCGAAACGTGCGTGTGCAACGTTTCGTGGAGTCGACGGGTGAAATAAACATGCCGTTGACCGATTCAAGGCTTTATCTGCTTTCTCAATACTGGGTTGATCTGCAGAACCCGACAGGACTGGTGCCGGAGAGGCTCCCTGAAATTGGGTATTTCCTGGATTATACGAAGATCGGTAATTTTATAGTGTCTGCTTCTGCGAGCACCTCCAATTTTTGGGCGCAACATGCTATCTCTGCGGGGCGGTTCGATTTTTACCCGAGGCTCGCTTATTCTGTGGGAACCGACTTCGTCCTCTCGCAGGTCGTCTCTCTCAGAGAGACCGCCTATTCTTTATACAATAATCAAGGTGGAGATGATATAAAGGAGCGGGCAGGCTTCGAATACGACGTCACAGCTCATACAAGACTTTACAAGGAATATCAATCCTTCACGCATATCATCGAGCCTTCGATCAGCTATCACTTTATTTATTCTTCGCTCAATGACCTGCCTGTCTTCGATTCGACTGAACTCTTTACGACAACATCGGACATAGCACTGAGCATCTTAAACAGGGTTATCGTGAAGGGTTCGGAGTTGATGGCGTTCAGGGTCACACAGGCTGTCGATACATACAACAACATCAAGCCTTCTCAGCCTCTCAAAATGGAGATCGGCATCAAGCAACCTGTTGCCCTCACTACGGAAGCGACTTACGGAGTGGATACCGGGAGGATCGAGACAATTACGTCCGACCTGAGCTTTCCGGTTTTCAGGGGGACCGTTTCGTTCGGACAGAGATATGACAGAATTCTGAATGTCTCGGGATATACCGTAGGAGCGTATTTTAGCCCGTATAAGTCATTGCAGATGGCGGGAACTCTCTGGTATAACGCTAAGCAGGGAGGCTTAACAGATGCGAATCTCAAGGTGAGATACATGAGGCAGTGCTGGGGGGTAAGGGTTGAGGCTGACAAGAAACCCGGAGATTCCAGCGTAAGGGTCATGTTCGAGCTTGCAGGTCTTACTTCGAGGGGCTCCTGGAAGAATTTCCCCGGATATCCGGAGACCCATTTCTGATGCCGATCAAGTCAATGCGCTCACCGCTGGATCTGGGCATGGTAAATGTCAGGAACGCGGCAGTTTCCTGATCAAAAAATCGTTGATGACCGCGACTGCGTCTTTCACGGCAGTGCTCCCTGTATCGACAACGATCTCCGGTTCGAGCGGCTCTTCATAAGGGGCGCTGATGCCTGGCACGGGCCATCCCCTCTCACCCTTTTGATAGATATCATGGGGTGCTCCGCGGGTTTCCCGTCTTAGTTTTTCTCTGCCCCGGCACAGATCTACCGGACATTTGAGATAGACCTCAATATATTTCGGTATAAAGCGACGCGCGAGTTCTCTCCACTTTCTCATGTTCCCTGTAGCGTCAATGATGACATTATGCCCGAGGTCTGTAAGCATCTTTGCGATGAATACGAGACTGCGGTACACAATCTCCCTCTCGGAATCTGAATAGGAGGGATCAGGGGTGATGATCTTCCTTACATCGTCCATTCTGAGTACGATGAAGTCAGGATGAATTTCCTTTAGCGAATCCGCGATAGTGCTCTTGCCGCTTCCCGGAAGGCCGGTTATCCACAGCGCTGTCCCGCCCATAAAGAAAGCTTAGCTTTTTGACAGGCGAATATCAAGACCTGCGACGAAGCTCACCTGATGTATGAAAGGGCGCGCATGTCCTGATGTCCGGCGAGTATTTTCTTTGCCGTTTCTATGTCGGATCGAATCTGGCGGATCAAATCGTCAGCATTTTTGAATTTTTTCTCTTTCCGTATCTTCCCGAAGAAGAAAAGAGAGATCTCTTCTCCGTAAATGTCTTCATTAAAATCAAAGACGTGGACCTCTATCGTATGGCTCTGCTTATTGAAGGTCGGACGCAATCCGATATTTGCAATGCCGTCGTAATATTTCTCCCTCACAGAGAGTCTGACCGCGTAAACCCCATCTGGAGGAATAATCTCGTGTTTTGGTGCTATGTTTGCTGTCGGAAAACCAAGGATCTTTCCCCGACCATCCCCCTTGACGACGATTCCCGTAATAGCGTAAGGTCTGCCGAGGAGCCTTGAAGCATGTTCAACCTCGCCGTCACTCAGGAGGTCCCGGATTTTTGTGCTGCTAATGACCTCGCCGTTCAATGAGACCTGTTCCACCTCTCGCACGATAAACCCGAGTCTCTCCCCCAGTTTCTTTAAAGTCTGGACATTCCCCTCCCTGCCCTTTCCGAATCGGTAGTTGTATCCGACAAATATTTCCTTCGCTCCCAGGGTATTGCACAGAATATCTGTCACGAAATCCTCGGGCGACATGGCAGAAAAATCGAGGGTGAAGGGGATCTTGACGAGCACGTCGATACCAAGTTTTTCGAAAAGCTGTATCTTCTCCTCATAAATACTAATTAATGGAGGGCATTTCTCCGGAGCGAGTATCTTTAAAGGATGGGGACGGAAGGTCACGACAAGACTGAGTGCCCCTGTCTCCCTTGCCCTCTTCATAACCATTTTGAGGAGTTCCTGATGACCAAGGTGAAGGCCGTCGAAGTTACCGAGTGTGACAATACTTTTGGTGAACTTTGTCGTTGCGTTGCGTAAATCGGTTATCAGTATCATTGGTTCATTATAATAGGTTTGCATATAATTTATTCAAGCGTTGACTGGTAAAGCCGAAACAAAAAAAGGCCGCGATACCGCGGCCTTTTATACATCGTCTTCAGCCCTAAATTTTGAACGGATTGACGAACAGCAGGATCAAGGCGACAACAAGGGCGTAAATGGCGAGGGACTCGATCATGGCGAGACCGATGATCAGGGTTGTGGTTATCTTTCCCGACGCACCAGGATTCCGCGCGATACCCTCTGTTGCACCCTTCAGGCCCATGCCCTGGCCGAGACTGGCGCCAAAAGCGGCAACCCCGATAGCGATACCGCAGGCAAGCGCCGCAACGGCGTAATATTTAAGCTTTGCATCCGCAGGCGACGCAGCAGCTCCGGCAGCCGCCTCTTCAGCGAACACGGCAGGTGCCAGCAGAACGACAAGCGACAGGACCAAAAGGATTACTGAAATGGTTTTCTTCATTCTTTTTCCTCCTTTCTCAAGGAATTGGGTTTAATGTGCCTCTTCTACGGCACCAGCAAGATAAAGAGCTGTGAGCAGCGTAAAGACAAAGGCCTGAATAACGCTCACAAGCACGCCGAGCACGAGAATCGCAACCGGTATGACCGCTGGAGAAAGGATCCCAAGCACTCCGAGAATGTAATGCTTCGCGCTCATATTACCAAAAAGCCTGACCGACAGTGTAAGCGGCCTTGCGAGATGACCGATGAACTCTATGACAAACATCAGAATCATGAGAGGCAGTGCGACGATAGACCGTATCGGGCCCAGGAAGTGGTTTAAATATCGGAGCCCGTGCACCCGTATCCCATAGAAATGGGTAGCCAAAAAAACTGGTATCGCCATCGCAGCATTGGTATTGATATTGCTCGTGGGCGATGAAAACCCCGGGATGAGACCCATGAAGTTGGAGACCAAGATGAAAAGGAAGAGCGTTCCTATGAGCGGAAAAAGCGGCCTCGCCCAGTGATGGCCGATATTTTCTTCACAGAGGTTGAGAAGGGCCTCGATGATCGATTCCATGAAGTTCTGAATCCCCGTCGGGACAAGTTTCATGGAACTTCTCACGATTAAGGCGACGATGATCAAAAAGATTGAAGCGAGAAAGGCATATGAAACAAAGTGTGGGACCTTTTCCGGATTCATAAACATATCCATCAAGAGCTTTTCTTCGTGCATGGGAGCCTCCTTCGAGAAAATCGGTTGTAATATTACATAAGGAGAGCTGCTGATGTCAACTCCAAAATAAAATACTTGCATTTTTTAATTTGAACATGTATTAATAATTACGATTATAAAGGATACTTATCTTCTGTGAATGAAACTATGGCAAGTGGAAAAATGAAAAAGGACTTGACCGAAGAAGAAAAAAAGGAAATGCCTCTTTATCCCATCGGTATTGTCGCGGAATTGATAGGGACGACAGATCAGACCCTGAGGCTCTATGAGAAACACGGGTTGATAAAACCAGCCAGAAGGAACAAGAACAGGTTTTATTCCGAGAATGACATAAAGTGGCTGAGGTGCTTGAGAGAGCTCATACATAACAAAAAGATAAGCATCGAGGGGATAAAAAAGCTTCTCGACTATGCTCCCTGCTGGGAGATAACCGCCTGCACTGACGAAAGGAAAAACAAGTGCTCCGCATATATAGACCGGACGAAACCGTGCTGGGAACTGAACAGGATGATATGCAACACCCAATCCGGCAGGATATGCGAAGACTGCATCGTCTACATCTCAAAAAAGACCGGCAAGACGTAATAGTCCGGGAGATCTAGTCGAAGTTGAACTGTGAAGGGTCCTTTATTTCCCAGAAAGACTTCGACGGTGAAAACTGTTTCGGCTGAGTCCCCTCCTTAAAGTATTCTTTTAATCCGGATTCGTCGCGCGAAAGAAGACCTGTCTTGGGGTCTATAGGAAAACTCAGTATGCCCTCAGGCTGCGAAAATCCTTCCGCCTCTGCCTTCAAAGCATTATTCATGAAGGAGACCCATATAGGAGCAGCCGCCTTCGCCCCTGTTTCCTGAGGCCCGAGAGTCTTGAAATTATCGAATCCGACCCATACGCAAGCCACGAGGTTCGACGTAAAGCCCGCAAACCATGCGTCCTTGTAATCATTTGTTGTCCCGGTCTTTCCCGCAACAGGCACTCCCAGAGATTTCGCCCGCCACCCGGTACCGTACTTTACGACGTCTTCCATCATGGAGGTCACGAGGAAAGAGGTCTGGGGACTGATCGCCTGTTCGGGTTCCGGCTCGTTGCTCTCTATGATCGTCCCTTTCTTGTCGGTCATATACTTAATCGATATAGGTTTCCCCCTCATCCCGTTGCTCGCAAAAACATCGTAGATCATCACCATTTCAAGAGGAGTGATATTAAATGAACCCAGAGCGATACTGAGGTTCCTCGGCATCTCACCCTGAAACCCCACTGTCCTGGCGAAGTTTGTCAGGTTATCTATCCCCATCGCTTCAACAAGCTTTACCGTTACGATGTTCCTCGAATAGGTAAGCGCTTCCCTCAGACGTGTCGGACCATAGAATTTATGGTCGAAATTTTCAGGGCTCCAATCGCCTTTCGGCCCGCCTGTGAATGTCACCGGCTCATCGTTAATGATGCTTGCCGGGGTAAAGCCGTTGTCCATCGCAGCGGCATAAATGATTGGTTTGAAGGATGAGCCGGGCTGTCTTTTTGCAGACACCGCCCTGTTGAAATCGCTCTTGTTGAAATCATAGCCGCCTACCATTGCTCTGATGAAACCCGTGTAAGGTTCAACGGCTATCAGCGCTCCCTCGACCTCGGGTTCCTGTTCGAGTGCAAGCTGTATGTTTTTGTTCTGGATGCTCCTGATGCTCACTTTAACGACATCGCCTGGTTTCAATATATTCGTCAGGCTGAAGTTCTGCACCATCCTTGCCGTGCCGTCTCTCGGGTTCAATATTTTCGATGCCCACAGAGCATCCTTTATCGAAAGTTTTCCTATGAGCCCTCTCGTCTTTATCATAGCCTCTTTCGCGGCCACTTTAATTACAAGTCCAGTATAGATGTCGCCGGGGTTGATCACGACGGTCGCCGGCAACTCTTTGGCCTTCAGTTCTCTCACAGCGTCTATTTCCTTGTGTTCGATAGGCCCTCGCCATCCTTTCCGTTTATCAACCTCCCTCAGCCCGGCCTGTACGGCATTGACCGCGGAGACCTGCAGAGACCTGCTGAGGGTCGTGTATACCTTTAGCCCGCCTTTATAGACCGTGTCCTCTCCGTATTTTTCCTCCAGATATTTCCTCACATACTCTATGAAATAGCTGTTGACCTCAACGCCCTTTCTCAGGCTCGAAAGATAAAGAGGCTGTCTATAGGCGCTTTCTTTTTCCGATTTCTTGATGTATCCCTCTTCCTCCATCCGTGTAAGGACGATAAACTGCCTCTCCTTTGCCCTCGAAAGGTCGTTGTAAGGAGAGTAGAGGGTAGGGGCTTTCACCAGGCCGGCGATGAGGGACGCCTCCGAAAGGTTAAGCTGACCGACCGATTTCCCAAAATAAACCTTCGCCGCCATCTCCACCCCGTAAGCGCCGTGGCCGAAGTAGACCTTGTTGAGATAGAGTTCGAGTATCTCTTTCTTGCTGAGGCTTTTCTCTATTTTCATCGCCAGTGAGGCCTCCATCAATTTCCTCTTGAGGGTCTTTTCGGGGGAGAGAAAGATCACCTTCGCAAGCTGCTGGGTGAGGGTACTTCCCCCTTCTTTGAGGCTCGCATGAAGGACGTCCTTTACGACGGCCCTCCCGATAGCGATGTAATCGATTCCACTATGTTTCCAGAACCTCGAATCCTCCACCGCGATGACCGCGTTGATCATGTTGCGCGGGATATTGTCCAGAGGGACGAATATGCCCTTTTCTATCTTTAGTTCTCCGATAAGGATGTCGTCGTCTGCGAAGATCTTCGTGCCCTGGGAAGGGGTGTACTGTTTCAGATCATTGATCGACGGCATGCTCCTCGATATAGCTATATAACCGCCTGCTGCTCCGCCGACCAATAGGGATAAAAGGACAAAAAAGACGATAAACTTGATCTTCATGTCAAACTTAATTATACTCTCGCGGCCAAAGGGGTGTCAAAAAAGGGACGCTTGATGAATCTATAGCACCTTAGCCGCTGCCTCTATAACTACGTTCATAAGAGCGGTTCTGAACTGATCCAATTTTATAAGAGCCAAACCTGCATTCGTTAAAGCATGCAACTCGGCAAGGTCCTTTTTGGCTTGAACAAGATCACAGAAATCTTTTTTGGACAGCCTGCCTTCAGTCAATAATTCAGTCCATCTCTCAAGGTCTTTCTTGCATTTAGCTATGAATGCCTGGGCGTCGGATAGTGCCTGCGTCTCAAAACCTTTAAGGGTGTCTTTGGCAAGTCTTTTCACACCGTCTTCTAAGGCTGCAATGAAGTCGTCGAATTTGGACATACTTACTTACCCCCTCGCCTCGAACATGTCGTTGCCTCCTTCTTGTTTGCTTCCAGGCAAATGATTTCATCGAAGGCGTCTGAAATTATTCTTTTGAATTCATCGATGTATTCTTTTTTCAACGTGTCTTCGTTTTTCCACCGCTGAAAAAACTTTCCCAGGAGATTCCCGTCATTTTTCTTCAGAATTTCCCATTGTTTCGCGGAGAGATCATTTGATGGAAATCCATGGACATATTCATATGCCTTATCGATATCAACCATCAACGCAGCAACCTTTTGCTCATGCAGTGCATATGGAGTCGTTGCTTTACTCATCAAAGCAAGTGTTTCTGCTTTAAGGCTTGTAGCGTTTTGATATGCGGTCGGGCTGTATGGGCCTATCAATGGGGTACATGAAGCGAGGAAAAATAAAGATAGAAGGTAATACAAGACAATTTGCTTGCCGGTAAAATTAACTCTCATAGAATCCCCCCTGCTGATTGAATGATATGAATAGAAAAAAGATTCGCTCTATTGATCAATCGCCCTCACGATGGCCAAAAACATCCGACGAGTCATTCACTAACAGCAAAGTATTCTGCGAAAGAAGTAGACTCAGGAATCGGCAAATTATCTTCTATTAACCCGCACACATGCAACTCAATAGCCTCGTGCATATTTTGCTCTGCCTCCTCACGAGTTGCGCCGGTGGCTATACAGCCCGGCAAGTCAGGGGAATATGCAGAATAATTGCCGTCAGCCTTTTCAATAACTACAAGAAAACGATACATTGAATTATTTCACTTCTTTCAGTTTTGCCTGCTTCAAAATACTGTTCAATGTCCCGGGAGCCAAATCATCACCGGGATGTCCAGCGATTGTAACTCTGCCCTTTTTTGTCGGATGCTTAATTGCCGATGACTCCCAATTATTCTCTTTTTCTCCTCCGTCGTTCAAATTCTCAATAACCTCATCAAGGGTAAATGGCCCAGTCCAGTTGATTTTAATCTCGCTTTGCACCATGATCTGCTCCTTTAATTTCTTAGCAAAATAAATTTTGTCTGTTTTCTCATCTGATTTTGTTTGGACAAAGCCAGATTTCTCATACAGATGATGCGCTGCCCTTTCATTTTCATCGAAAGAAGAATACAGCTTCAGTACAGAGAACCCTCTCTTTATAGCTTCAGAAATTGCAAATTCGAGCAACATAGATCCAAGGCCGTGACGTCGATGCTGGGGATGAACGCCGAACCATCCCAGCCACACAACATTGCTGTCTTTGTCATTGTCATATAACCCGGTTATGCCAACAATGGATCCTTGATGATTCACCGCTAACCAATATTGTTTATCGGAATCAGGGCGAGATAAGCTGTCAGTAAAACTCCTTCTTGCTTTCTTCTGGTCAGTCTTGTATGGAAAAACAGCTTCGATCAGGGATACGGCTTCGTCTAAAATTTCATTTGACAACGGGATTATTCTGTAATCCCTTGAGTGATTATTCACAAAATTGGAAGTCTTTGGGGACAGTCCCGATTCTACGACTTCGCTTTGCTCTGTCCGTAAATCTGGGACAGTCCCATTGAATGGATGTTCAGACGGCGAAGAAATGTCATTACCGGAAAATCCTTTTCCCTTCATCTCACGGAATCCGTGCGCGTGCTGGAAAGTGGGCTCCTCTCCTTGTCGCTGTCGAAGAGCGCAGGCTCATGCGGAAAGGTTATTATCAGGTTGCCCGACCTGCCTTTACCGACATTTACCCCATTTGTTCCCCTCTTGACCCTTGAGTACTATAGCCCAATCCCTTCGCCTTGTCAATCGCCGATGATGACCTCGACTCACCATCAACTTTGTGTGAGGAAGCATCTGAGCGGTTTCAGCGGCGCGTATCGCTTCACCTTGTGATGCGCGCGAATCGGAGGTCCGGAACTCGACGGACCGAGAATGAGCGAAGGTGTTTCCTCACCCATATATTTTTGAGTGTGATTCTGGAATGAATGAATTGCATGAATTAAAGGCGGAAAGTAACCCTTCTCAGCCGACTAACTTAAGGAGAAAATTCACTCCGCCGCCTACGAGGAGGGCGAAGGTGGTGATGAGGAAAAACATCAGGAAGGCCGTCCTTGTACCTCTTTCTTTAATGATCATGAAAAAGCTCGCAAGACACGGGACGAACAAGGTCAGGGTTATGATGCTTATTATCACCTGGTTTTCGGTCATCAGCCCCTGTTTCGCGATCTCGAAGAGGCCGGCTGCGCCGTAATCCCTCCTCAGAAAACCGAGGATAAATGCGGCTGTTGTCTTTTCCGGAAGCCCGAGAAAGTTGACTACGACAGGAGATGCGACCACCTCGAGCCAGGTGAGAATCTTTGTCTTATCCAGTATAAAGAGGATTAAGGTCCCGAGAATGAAAAGAGGAACCGCTTCCTTAAGATACCATTCGATCCTGCCGAGGGTTTTCATGAGGATATTGCCGATCCTTGGCATCCTGATCGGAGGAAGTTCAAGGAAGAAATCAGCCCTTTCTCCCGGCACTACCTTTGATGTGATATAGCCGGTCAGGACGAGAACAAAAAATACTGCGCTTACCCACCAGAGCGCGACCTTTATATGATAAGGTCCGAGCAGGCCGAGTATGACTCCGAGCTGGGCCGAGCATGGAATCGCAAGTGCTATCAAGAACGTGGCGATGATCCTCTCACGTCTTGTTTCGAGTATCCTCGTCGTCATCGTTGCCATTGTGCCGCAGCCCAGGCCCAGAACCATCGGCAGAACCGCCTTTCCGTTCAGGCCTATTTTTGTAAACGCCCTGTTTGTGAGAACGGCTATCCTCGGCAGGTATCCGCTGTCTTCAAGAAAACCGAAGGCTATAAAGAATGTCGAGGTGATGGGAAGGATGATCGCGACCGCATACGTCACAGCCATGGTAAAAAGACCGTACTGCCCGACGAACAAGTCCTGGAGAAACGCTAACGGGATTACATATCTTACTATTTTCTCAACTCCGGGACTGAGATATCTCCCGAAAATGACGTTCTGAAAAAAGTCGACCATTGTGCCTGCCCCGAATTTCCCAACAAATTCATAAAAACAGTAAAGTACGAAGAAAAGAAAAAAGATTCCCCAGAAAGGGTGCATCGACCATCTTCCGAGCCATCGGGCGAGGTTGCCTGACTCCGGCCCTCCTCCCTTAAAGACCGACTTCACTATCTCCTCAGACAGTTCTATCCTCTTCTTCGCGATGATATTGGACAGAGGGTCCTTATGTCTTATCTGGGCCTCGTCCAGCAAATCCTCAATCTCCTCTATAGTTCCGCTGTCAAGGTGGGCGACAAACCACTCTTTCATGCTGTCGTCACCGGAAAGGATCATAAGAGCGATAGCCCTCTTCGAGATGCTCGAATCCGGCAAAAGGGAGGATATCCTCTCCACATACTTTTCTATAACGTCACCATAGTTCGTCTTAATCTTCGGTTTTTTTGGGGAAAGAAGCGCGTCCCTCAATTTCGATATTCCCTTCCTCTGGGGTGCGACTGTGCCTATGATCTTGATATGGAGCAGTTCTTCGAGTTTCGCATGATCTATTTCTATCCCCCGCGCATTTGCTTCATCTTCCATATTTAATGCCAGAACACAGGGCAGCTCCATTTCGGCAAGCTGAACAAGAAGCATCAGAGCCCTCTTGAGATTCTTGGAGTCGGCAACGAGGACTACGCTTTCGGGTTTTTCTGTCAACAATATATCCCTTGTTACCCGCTCGTCCTCGCTCATGGGGATAAAGCTGTTTACGCCCGGAGAATCTACAACAAGAAATTTCTTGCCGTCCAGGCTGATATTGCCGTGGGATACTTCCACCGTAGTGCCGGGATAGTTGGAAACTGTAACATATTTGCCCGTAAGAAGTCCGAAAATAACGCTCTTCCCGACGTTCGGGTTTCCGACTAGGACTATCCTGCCGAACTTGTGTTTTCTCTTATCTTCCTTTATGACTGTGTCTTTCTGCATTTTTCGCAGTATCCCCGTATCTCGAGAATATGGCTGACTCCGCTGAAACAGTTTTTTTCACATATCTCGTGCTGGATGTTTTCCAGATTTTCCGAATAAAACTCTATAATCTCGCCGCAGGCGTCGCATATCATGTGGTCGTGGTGGCTGTGCCCGAATCGGTGCTCATAGACATTGCTCTTGTCGGTCCTCATGACCTTTTCGACCAGGCCGCTTTCGACAAGCAGGTTTAATGTCCTGTAAACAGAGGCTCTTGAGGCCTTGAGACCCGAACTCCTAATCCGCAGATAGAGGTGTTCGGGTTCGAAATGTCCGTGGACGGAGAAGACTTCTCTGAGGACGGCGACCCGCTCCTTTGTCAGTTTGAGTCCTCTTTCTCCCAGAAAATTCCTGAATATCTTGTTTTCCATGTCCTTATAGTAATTGAAATTGAGATTAAATTTCAATTAATCTCTGATAATCTCTAAATTTACATTTAATAAAGTTTTGTGCTATGTTTAAAACTTGCAAAGAGGGTGATAAACCGGTTAAGCACGAAATCTGCCCTTCAATTCTTGATTTGGAGACAGGCAATGGTAAAAAAAATAGTCCTGGCCTATTCAGGAGGTCTCGATACCTCGGTAGCGATAAAATGGCTCAAAGAAACGTATAACGCCGAGGTTGTGGCTTTCTGCGCAGACCTTGGACAAGGAGAAGACCTGAGAAAGGTAAAACAGAAGGCTCTGAAAACAGGTGCTTCAAAGGTCTATGTCGAGGATCTTAGAGAGGAGTTTGTAAGGGATTACATATTCCCGATGCTGCGAGGGAATGCTGTGTACGAAGGCTTCTACCTCTTAGGGACATCTATCGCGAGACCCCTTATCGCAAAGAAGCAGATAGAGATAGCCAGGAAAGAGGGGGCTGATGCGGTTGCCCACGGCGCGACAGGGAAAGGCAATGACCAGATACGGTTTGAACTGACATTTTATGCTCTCAAACCAAATATCAAGGTCATCGCCCCGTGGCGGGAATGGTCTTTTGATTCACGGGAGTCTTTGATCGATTATTCGCAAAAGCACGGGATACCCGTTACGGCGACGAAAGAAAAACCGTTCAGCACTGACAGGAATATTTTCCATATTAGCTACGAGGGCGGCATTCTCGAAGACCCTTGGAAGGAGCCTCCGTCAGACATGTATACGATGACCGTCCCTTTCGAAAAGACGCCAGACAGGCCCTCATATATTGAGATAACCTTTGATAAAGGCGACCCTGTTAGCATCGACGGCAAAAAGATGTCGTCTGCCGGGATAATCCAAAAGCTGAACAGAATGGGCGGGAGACACGGCATTGGCAGGGTGGATATCGTCGAAAACAGGTTTGTCGGCATCAAGTCCCGGGGCGTGTACGAAACGCCGGGCGGGACGATACTTCATATAGCAAGGAGGGCTGTCGAATCGGTGACTCTCGACAGAGAGGTGAAGCATATGCTCGATTCGCTGATGCCGAAATATGCGGAGCTTATCTATTACGGATACTGGTTTTCTCCGGAGCGCATTTACCTTCAGAAGATGATAGACGCAATACAGATGAATGTGGCAGGCACCGCACGTATGAAACTTTACAAGGGTAACTGCCTTACGGTAGGAAGAAAGGCGCCCCGTTCTCTTTACGATGCGAAACTCGCCACCTTTGGGGCCGAAGACGTTTATGACCACAAGGATGCAGAGGGCTTCATAAAGCTAAATGCCCTTCGCTTAAAGGCAAACACATTTCTCAGGGAAATCGATGACTGACATCCGGTACTGGATCGGGCTCTCGCTCGTATCCGAAGTCGGTCCTGTCATGTCAAGAAAATTGCTTGCTGTAATGGGAAGCCCTGAAAATGTATTCAGCGCAGCACTGAAAGATCTCGCAGCGGTGAGAGGGCTCAGCAGGGAGAAGGCCGAGAGGATAAAAAATTTCGGACAATGGGACACTGTCGAAAGACAATTAAGCATCACTGAAAAAAAAGGCATAAAGGTCCTCAGCTATGATGATCCGGCATATCCTGAGGTGCTGAAAGATGTTGAAGGGTCGCCCATCGTTCTCTATATGAAAGGCGATTATCACGCTGACGACCGGTTCGGAATCGCTGTCGTCGGCTCAAGAAAACATACGCATTACGGAGAAGTAGTCGCGCAAAAAATTTCCGGCGAGCTGGCCGCGGCAGGTTTTACGATCATAAGCGGCATGGCAAGGGGAATAGATACCCTTTCCCACAAATCCGCGCTGTCCATCGGCGGAAGGACTATCGCTGTGCTCGGTTCTGGACTCGACGTATATTATCCAGCTGAGAACAGGGGGCTCATGGAGAAGATCGTCTCTTCCGGATGTGTTATAAGCGAGTTCCCACCCGGAACAATGCCGAACAGGGAGAATTTCCCTCGCAGGAACAGGCTTATAAGTGGGCTTTCGCTCGGAGTCCTTGTTGTTGAAGCTACATCCGAAAGCGGCTCTCTCATAACGGCTCAGTATGCGGTCGAACAGAACAAAGAGGTCTTTGCAATTCCCGGCGATATAACGTCTGCCAATTCCGAAGGTACAAACAGTCTGATAAGACAGGGCGCAAGAATCGTCACAAATACAAACGATATAATCGAAGAACTCGCTCCGGCTCTCAAGGGGTTCATCCGGATAAATAACAGGCAGGCCCCTGAAATGTCGGAAGAAGAACGCGGGTTATGCAGCGTCCTGACCCGGGAGCCGAAACACATAGATGTGCTATCGAGGGAGGCTGCCCTGCCTGCACAGAAGATTCTTGGAGTACTTCTTTCTCTTGAGTTGAAGGGAATCGTAAGACAGTCTAACGGGAAAAGATTTTATTTATCATGAGGTGAAGCTTGTCGAAAAAACTCCTGAAGATATTGAGGATGATCACAAAGGACCTAAAGGACAGGGAAATCTATTCGGAAGAGATTCTGGACGCGATCCAGTACGACGAACCCGATCTTGTCGACATCGGAGAAGAATTGGCTGCGCTCGAATCCTCCGGTAGCCTCGATGAAGATGAACTTGACATATTGAAGTCTCTTCTTGTTTATTTATTCATAAAGAAAAGCTCATTCGAGAAAGAAGATATTTACTCTCTGGTCTTCGGAGGAGGCAGAAGAATTCTATGGAATTAATAGTTGAGGAAAGAAAAAAACAGGAGGTTGTTGATGAAGTCGCTTGTTATTGTTGAATCTCCTGCCAAAGCCAAGACGATCAGCAAGATCCTGGGACAGGATTTTACGGTTAAGGCCTCTGTCGGCCATATTAAGGATCTACCTGTAAAGGAGATGGGCATCGATATCGAACATGATTTCGAGCCGAATTTTACCGTCATCCCGGGCAAAGAAAAGGTGATAAAGGAACTGAAAAAGGCGTCAAAAGAGGCCGACGCGGTCTATCTGGCCCCTGACCCCGACAGGGAGGGAGAGGCGATCGCATGGCATATAGCAGAAGAGATCGACGGCAAGTCAAAAAAAATGTACAGGATTAAATTCAATGAGATAACGAAATCCGCGGTGCTCGCATCGATGAAGGAGCCGTCCAGCGTTGATATAAAAAAGGTCGACGCCCAGTTGGCGCGGAGGGTGCTTGACAGGCTTGCCGGATATGAGCTGAGCCCGCTTTTGTGGAGGAAGGTAAGAAGGGGCCTGTCCGCAGGAAGGGTGCAGTCCGTTGCCGTCAGGCTCGTTGTGGAAAGGGAACGCGAGGTTGAGGCGTTCAAAGCGGAAGAATACTGGTCGATAAACGCGGAATTCGAGGGTTCGAGCAAGCCCGCGTTCTGGGCGAAACTCTTTAAGTACAAAGGGCAGAAGGTGGATATCAAGGATTCTGAATCTGCCGAATCTGCTCTTGCTGATATAAAAGACAGCGGATTTATCCTCGGGAGGATCGAGCGCAAGAAAAGAAAGAAGATGCCTTCGCCTCCCTTTATTACGAGTACATTACAGCAGGAGGCGGCAAGGAAACTTCACTTTACAGCAAAGAAGACGATGGCGGTGGCCCAGCAGCTCTATGAAGGGGTGGAACTTGGAGAAGAGGGTTCGGTCGGTCTGATTACGTATATGAGGACAGATTCCTTCAGGATAGCTGCAGAGGCCCAGAACGCTGCGAAGGATTTTATCGGAAAAACATACGGGAGCGAATATCTACCGGAAAAGCCCCATGTGTTTAAAAGCAAATCCTCTGCTCAGGAGGCCCATGAAGCGATCAGACCGACATACCTCGACAGAGGCCCCGGCGAAATAAAGCATTACCTGAGCAAAGATCAACATTCGCTCTATAAGCTTATATGGAACCGCTTCATAGCAAGCCAGATGGCCCCTGCCGAGATCGAGCAGACGATATTCGAAATAATCTGCGATACCGATAAATGCAGGGCGGATGCAGGTGAAACGGCCTTTAAGGCAACGGGAAGCGTTATCAAATTCCAGGGCTTTATGGCGCTCTATACCGAAAGTACCGATGAGGTTCTGGAGGAAAGTGAAGCGATTCTGCCCGATCTGAAAGAGGGTGAAACACTTACGCTTTTACAGATCCAACCGAAACAGCATTTTACACAGCCCCCACCGCGATTCACAGAGGCAACACTGGTGAAGGCACTCGAGGAAAAGGGGATAGGAAGGCCGAGCACGTATGCTACGATCCTTTCTACGATACAGGAGAGAAAGTACGTCCATAAGACAGACGGCAAATTCGCTCCGACGGAACTCGGTGCAGTGGTCAACGACCTGCTCGTCGAGCGGTTCGCTGAACTTATGGATGTAGGTTTTACAGCGAAGATGGAAGAAGAACTCGATGAAATCGAAGAAGGCAAGATCAAGTGGGTAAAGGTCGTGAAAGATTTTTATAATCCTTTTCACAAGAAACTGACCGAGGCCCTTGCGATACCGGGCAAGGTGAAACCACAGGATATTCCCACCGATGAAGTCTGCGAAAAATGCGGTCTTCCGATGGTGATCAGATGGGGGAGACACGGCAGGTTTATGGCATGTTCGGGGTTCCCGGCATGCAAGAACACGAAGCCGCTCGAAGGCGAGAAAAAGGCTGCTGAAAGCGTTATAACGGATGAGAAGTGTCCAAAGTGTGGATCACCGATGGTCTTAAAATCAGGAAGATTCGGGAAGTTCTTTGCCTGCTCAAAATACCCTGAGTGCAAGACTACAAAGCCTGTTGCGACGGGCGTCAAATGTCCGGAAGACGGGGGAGACATCGTGGAAAGAAGGTCCAAAAGGGGAAAGCCCTTCTGGAGCTGCAGCAATTATCCAAAATGCAAATTTGCAACGTGGCACAAGCCGGTGCCCCAGAGATGTCCGAAATGCGGTGCTGAGTTCCTTGCTGAAAAAAGGAACAAGGCAGGGGATAGTTTTCTTGTCTGTCTCAAGAAGGAATGCGGCTACAAGTCAGAAGTGAGGAAAGATGAGGCGGTTACTGCCGGTGCTTAAACTTAAGATGATGTGGAGATGTTACCTTGTCAAGGGATAGTCAGCTATCGCTTCCGTCATCTTCAATGCTGAGATGGAATTTGTGCAAAAAGCGGTGATAAATAGGCGCAAAAAGTACAGCCGCAAATGTGAGAAAAGATATGCCGCTGAATAAGGCATAAAAAGCGGCAAATAATTTTCCCCCGGTCGTGTCCAGATGATCGACAGGCCCCATTCCGGTCAGAATCATCGATGCGTTCAAAAAAGCGTCGATCCAGGAAAGATTTCCCCAAATATGGTAGCCCGCAACCCCGATGCCGATCGAAAAAGTCAGAATGACGAGTGAAAAACATGCATACCTCAGCTGCCTCAGAAGAAACTTCTTACGACTGAGCAACTTTTTCTTGTGGTGCTCTAACATCAGGACGTCCTTCTCCTTTAAGTTTATTCCGTTACAATTTCTTTAATCAATGCATTCCAGTCAGCCGAGAATCTCTCCATGCCCGTAACAGTGAGATCATGCCTGAGGTCATACTCATGCCAGTTTCTCGTGAGACTTATTTCCCTATACGGGATACCTTTCAAATTCTTTGCAGGGTACGCATAATCATTCCCCGGTATAGGGAGTCCTCTTTCTCCCCATTCCTTCAAGATAGAGAAAGGAGCAGTGATGATATCGGAGTCCAGTTTCAGCGCATATAAAAGATGGTCTATGTTTCTTACGCTCGCAGTCAGGACTTCGACATGGCCGTCTCCCTTTTGATACATTTTCGTGATATTTGCGATCACATCCATTCCGTTTTCTCCCCTGTCATCAAGCCGGCCAACAAAGGGGGAGACGAATACACTGCCGCGTCTTGCGCCGGCTGTCGCGCCGTAAACAGCAGCAGCCTGCTCCTGGCTGAAACAGAGCGTCAAATTGACCCGAAGACCCTCTTTGATCGCCTGTTCAGCGGCCTTCAACCCTTCCTGCGACGTGGGAAATTTGATGTGGGCATTCGGGATCCATGAAAACATTTTTCTTCCCTGGGGCAACATTTCCTCAGCGAAAGTAAACGGGTCTGCATACACCTCGATCGATATAGAGCCCTGAGGCATCAGTCCGGAAATTTCCCTCACAACAAAATGATAGAAATTGAGGATCTCCTCCGGCGTGAACTTTTCTCCCTTTTCGAGACGTTTGCGGGCATGGGGATTTTTTGAAATAAGAGTCGGATTTGTTGTTTGTCCGTCAAGAAACCCTAAAAGGTTCATGATTTCCTTTGTTTCATGGGGGTCCCCCCCATCAAGGAATATTCTCGTCTTCAGATTTTTTGGTCTCATAGAATCTCCTTTATTTTGCCGATAATAGCATTTTTTGAAATCTCTTCATA
>Ga0187776_10000529_pt1 | contig 18417 bp, 16 predicted proteins | sample 0216_BV02_MP12_2_FD_132426 | JGI IMG/M metagenome (GOLD analysis project Ga0187776, IMG submission 132426) | Tropical peat soil microbial communities from peatlands in Department of Meta, Colombia - 0216_BV02_MP12_20_MG | ecosystem: Environmental > Terrestrial > Soil > Wetlands > Peat | place...
AAGCTCACCCGCGGGCAGGACTTTCAGATAAGTCTCGTAATTCTCCCGCGCTTCTTCGTTCTTGCCCAGCTTCTCCAACGCCTGCGCCAGGCGGAAGCTCGCCAGCGCGTCATTCGGCTTCCACTCCAGCGCCTCACGATAGCGGCTCTCCGCAGCCCGGTAATTCTTCTGCTTGTAGTAGTAGTCCCCCACCTCGATGTCCTTCGAAGCACGGTGCGGATCCCACTTCTGCATCTCTTTCACGTCATCCGCACTGGTTCCGTAGCGGTCGGGCGGCGCGCCCTGCTCGCGGTCGCCGTCCTTGCTGGAACTCTCGCTGGGATCTTGCGGCGGGGTTGATCGTGGAACCTTGTCGCTCGCCGGCAGCGGAGGCTGCGTCGGCTCAGGTGTCTTGGCTTGTTCGCCCCCTCCCTGGTCGCTTGCCTGGCCGCTGCCCTGCTCCCCCTCTTTCGGGGAATCCGACTTGTCCCAGCAGCCCTTCTTGATCACCCCATTCACGCAGCCGCTCGACACTTGATCCTTCAGGTGACCCTTGAGCCGCTTCATCGCTCCCGGCTTCTGGTTTGGATCCGGCTGGTCATCGCTGGGCGTTGCCGGCGGATTTTGCTGCTGAGAACCGGCTGCCGGAGGCGCGGAAGCTGGACTCCCGGGCTGGGGCGCGTTGGGCAGCTCGCTGCCCTGCTGCGCCAAAACAGACGCGGACAGCGCTAGCGCGAATACCCCGACCAAACACTGCCGATGCATACCCGATAATTCTATCCGATTCGCCGGATAGGAAGCCGGGTTGCACCGGAATCGGCTGATGGCTGAAGGTTGTCTGCTGATTGCCGCTAGGCGAGTGCTCAATGCTGACTGCTTCTACATCACACGATCTGCGGCGACGCCGGAGCTGCGGAGAACGCGTAATCGATCTCGTCCGCCTGTTTGCGGTCCTTCGCTTGCGATTCCAGCAGAATCTTCATGAAATCCTCGCGGCTTAGCGCCCCCGCGTCGCGAAACACCTGTAGCAGCCGTTCCAGCGCGCGGCCGGAGTGGAAGTTCTCCACTCCCGGCATGTGGTAGCGCGTCTGGCCATTCACCGGCTTGGCCGGCGCCGCTGGCGCCTCAGACTTCAGAATCACCACATCCTGTTCGAGTGCCGCCTTCTGCGGCTGATGTGCCAGCCGGGCCAGGAACCTCTCCAGCGCCTGCACATGCTCCGGCTCCATCTGCGTAAACTCGATCCCCATGCCCAGACACGCGTGCGAGGTGCGCACCATGCCTCGCCCTTTTACCTCTGACCCGCGATCGCGAAACACGAACTCCACCCGCGAGTCCACCACCAGCGGAGTGCGGGTTACCGCGTAGCACCCGCTCGTGCTCACGTCGTTCATCTGGCAATACATGGGATTGCCCCCGCCCTCCCGGCACACCTGCACGATCACCTCGCAGCTGAAGCGGTCATGCCGCCGGCGCAGCTTCTTGCCGGACTTCTGCGTGCTCGCCGCGCTCGCCACCAACGCGGCCCCTGCCGCGCCCTCCTCCGGAGCGCGGAAAAAATCGGTCGAGGCCTCGGGCACCGACACCGTCCAGGCGAACTTTCCCGGCTCCAGCGCGCGTATCGCCAGCCTGCCCGCCTTGGGCGTGTTCTTTTCCCCCACCCAGATCACTTTGAACCGGCCCTTCTTGTCGCCGCACTGCACCGTCACGATTCCCCCGGAGCGGGGCGCGTAACGCATGCCTTCCAGCATCGCACCCGATTTGCTGATTTCCACGGTTTGAGCGGCCTGCGCAAATGGCAGGCCATTGGCCTCTACCCCGAATACCCACACGGGAATAGCGACGGGAACACGCGGCGCATAGCGTCGGCCCATGAAGAAAAGGCTCCTTGAACCTCAACGCGAGGGTAACCGCCCTTCCCGGGAATCAGCAAATTACCTTTGTACTCCAGGGGATGGACCGCTGGTCACAGGCAAGCAAAAAGGCCGTCGCTCGCGCCACGGCCTCTTTCTCTACCGGCTGGAATAGCCTCTACTCGTTCTTTGCCTGTGTCGCCGGCTGCTCGTTGATGTTGGTCATCAGCCGCACGTCCACGCGGCGGTTCTCCGCCCGTCCCTTGGACGTCTTGTTGTCGCTCACCGGCTTGTCCTCGCCCAGCCCGATCAGGAAGATCTTGTGGGCAGGCACGCTGTACTTCGAAGACATGTACTGCACCACCGTGTTCGCGCGCCGCTGGCTGAGCTGATAGTTGTACTCGGTGGGTCCCACCGAATCGGTATTGCCGTCAATTACGACGATGTAGTTCTTGGTGCTGCCGATCTCGTTCGCCAGTTGATCCAGCGCTTCCTTCGCCTTGGGCGTCAGGTCCGCCTTGTCAAATCCAAAGTGCACGGCGGTCTCCGCCACCGGACGGTAGTTGTCCAGATTCGCAACCGTGTTGGCCAGCGAATTCACCCGGCTCGATGCCTGATTGGCCGCTGCCTGAGCCTGGTCCGCGGCCTGTCCGGCTGCCAGAGCTTTCTGGTCCGCCGCCGCCGCCTTGGCCTGTACGTCCTTGATCCCCGCCTGCGCGCGAGTATCCACATCCTTAATCGCGTTCGTATTCTTAGCCGTCAGGTCGTCCAGTTCGTTCACCTTGTTGATCGTGGGCTGCACTTCCTGCCGCACGTATTTCTTGGTTGTGCAGCCGACGGTCGCGCTCACACTCAGCGCTGCCAGCACTGCAATCACAGAAACTCGGTTCATGGGCGCTAACTCCTTCAGTTCTCTTGCCAGCTCTAGCTCAATTCACGAGGGCCGGTTAAGTTTGATCGCTGACTACTACATGTCCCCTCTGGCAAATAGCACGCCATCTGCCAGCTCAACCTCTTTGCCTTGCCTCAAACAACTGTCCCGAAATCAGCGGCTTACGAGTTAATGCTCGTGCGTTTTCCGCGCCTCGCCTCGCCCGCTGCCGCGCACATCTGTTACTTGGCCGTAAAATTTTTACCCGCCTGCCCTTTTGCTAACATAAACATATCAGAGTGACTTGTCTGCCGTTCTGGCCTGCCGCCCGCAATTCCAGAAGGTAGCTCTTCCGCACCATGGACCTTCTCGCCAAAATCCGCACTCTGCCCAGCGCCCCCGGCGTGTACCTCTACAAGAACTCCGCCGGCGAGGTCATCTACGTCGGCAAGGCCAAGAACCTGCGCTCCCGCGTGCGCAACTACTTCACCGAGGAAGCCGTTGCCGACGCCAAGACCGGAAGTCTCATGCGCGATGCCGTCGACGTCGAATTCATCGTCGTCGCCAACAACAAAGAGGCTCTCGCGCTCGAGAACAATCTCATCAAGCAGAAGCAGCCTCGCTACAACATCCTTCTGCGTGACGACAAAACCTTCCCCTACATCAAGTTCACCCTCGCCGAGCCTTACCCGCGAGTCTATGTTACCCGCCGCCTCAAGAAAGACGGGAGTGAATATTACGGTCCCTACTTCCCCGCCAACCTCGCCTATCGCATCGTCGACCTCATTCACCGCCACTTCCTCATTCCCTCCTGCACCATCGATCTCACCCGCTTTCATCCCCGCCCCTGCCTGCAGTATTACATCGGTCGCTGCCTGGGCCCGTGCGTGCAGGGCCTCACCACTCCCGATCGCTATCAGGAAGCCGTGCGCGACGTGAAGCTCTTCCTCGAAGGCAAGCAGACCGAACTGTCGCGCTCGCTGCGCGGGCGCATGAATGCCGCCGCGGAGGCCGAACACTATGAGCTCGCCGCCACCTATCGCGACCTGATCTCCACCGTCGAACAGCTCCAGGAAAAGCAGCGCATGGCCGCCGTCGAGGGCGACGACGCCGACGTCTTCGGCTATCACTACGAAGACGGCATGCTGGCCGTGAACCTCTTCCATATGCGCGGCGGCCGCGTGCTCGATCGCCGCGAGTTCTTCTGGGACAAGGTGCCGGGCATGGAACCCGCCGCCTTCCAGCCCGGAGAATTTTTCTCCACCTTGCTCACCCAGCTTTACGCTGACCAGAAATATGCCCCGCGCCACATCCTTCTCCCCGTGGACTTCGACGACCGCCAGGCCCTCGAAGAGCTGCTCAGCGAGCACCACCGCCACAAGATCGAAATTCAAATTCCGCAGCGCGGCGAGAAGCGCTCGCTCCTCGACCTGGCCGGCAACAATGCCAAGCAGTCCTACGACCAGCGCTTCCGCGTGATGAAGCCGCAGGCCAGAGTCATTCAGCGGTCCCTGCAGGATGCCCTCACCCTTCCCGAACTCCCCACCCGCATCGAGTGCTTCGATATCTCCCACATCCAGGGCGCCGAGACCGTGGCCTCTATGGTGGTCTGGGAAAACGGTCAGATGAAGAAGAGCGACTACCGCAAATTCATCATTCGCACCGTCGATGGCGTGGACGATTTCGCTTCCATGCGCGAGGTCGTATCCCGGCGCTACAAGCGGATGCAGGAGGAGAAGCGTGCGCTTCCCAGCTTGGTCTTGATCGATGGCGGCGTCGGCCAGTTGCACGCTGCCGCCCAGGCGCTGGAGTCGCTGCAGATCACCAGCCAGCCGCTGGCGGCGATTGCCAAGCGGGAAGAGATCCTCTACCTTTACGGCCAGGAAGATGAGCCCATCGTGCTCGATCACCATTCCCCGGTACTGCACCTCGTGCAGCAGATCCGCGATGAGGCCCACCGCTTTGCCGTCACTTTTCACCGCAAGCGGCGCCAGATCCGTGATCGCCAGAACGAACTGGAAGCCATCCCCGGCATCGGCCAAACCACCCGCAAGCGCCTGCTCGAACACTTCGGCAGCGTCCGCGCGGTGAAGCAGGCCGATGCCGCCGCCCTCTCCGCCGTGGTCAACAAAAACCAGGCCGAAGCCATCCTCAACTACTTCCGCGATCGGCAAGATGCGCCCTGAGCAAGCCGAGCCGGGGGATGCCTGACTGCTTCCTAATCTCGCTTCCTCTGCTGTATCTGCCCCATCAGGTGCGTCTTCACGCTTGCCGGCAAGCTCGAATTCATCAGCGCTTCTCTCGCTACCGACGCCGGCAGGCTGTGCACGATCTCCAGCGCCAGCGCCCCCGGTGTGCGCACATTTCTCAGCAGCGCGATCCGCACCTCCGTCCTGAGCCACCACTTCGGATGCTTGCACACCGCGTTGACGAACTGCGCGCTGGCGTCGCTGCGCATCACCGCGCGGACCACCCCCACCTCCGTCAGGTAGGGATTGTTCAGTGCCGCTTCCGTGATGCGTGGATCCTTGTCCCCCAGCAGGGCCGCAGCGATTCGCGTCGATCCCCGCCGCGCCAGGGTGATGCGCTCTCCCGAGCTCACCGTTTCCAGGCGGGCGATGAGCGCATCCTCCACCGCCATCTTGATGTCCTGCGGCGCCACCGGCGCCAACGCCACCTGCATCAGCTCGAAGGTGTATAGCGACCGGATGATCGGCAACGCCACATGGCGCGGCGTCCGCGGATGCGAAACCAGCCCCACCACCACCTTCCTCAGCTTGGCCACCTGGCTGTTGCGCGCAAGATCCTGCAGCACCGGCCCCGGCAGATCGCGGCGCGCCAGAAGCGCCACCGCCAGGTCCTCGGTCAAGGCGGGGCTCGTTGCCGCCCACCTCAGATCCTGTTCCGATTGGCTGTGGATGAGCTGTTCCAGGCTGGGCTCTTCCATCATTACTTATCGCGCCACCGGCGCGCCCTCGCGGGCCATCCCCCTGGCGATCGCCAGCGCGCCCAGGATCGGGTCGGCCACCCCGGCGCTCACCAATGCCCGCGGCCACGCCGCCGCCAGGCTGCGGCCACACGCCCGCCGCACTTGCACTGAGTGTTCAAACACCCCCCCGGCCATGCCCACATCCACCGGCTCCTGCCCGCTCCACAACCGCTGGATCACCGTCAGCGCCAGTTGCGCCAGCTCGCCGCCGGCCCGGCCCAATATTTCTTCCGCCACCGCATCCTTCTCTTCAGCGGCCTCCGCCACCTGCGGGAACACGGCCGCGAAATCCGGCGGCGGCACGCGGTTGGCGAACTTCACCAACTCCATCGCGTCGGCAAGCTTCCATGCCTCCAGCAGCCGATCGAGCAGCACCGTATTCTGCGCCCCATCCAGCGCCTTCAGCACGCCGGCCACCGCCTGGCGTCCGATCCAGTGCCCCGATCCCTCATCGGAGATGGCGTAACCCCAGCCCCCTGCCCGCGCCGTCTCCCCCCGCGCATTGCGCCCGTAAGCGATCGAGCCCGTCCCGGCAATCACCACCACCCCGGGCGCGCCCCCCAGCGCCGCCTGCATGGCAATCACCATGTCTCCCACAATTCGGATTTCGGCGCGCGGCAACACTGCGCTCGCCACCCGCCGCAGCACATTGTTGATCTCCGGGTGCACCGCGCCCGCCACGCCCAGGCATGCCGCCACAATTTTCAGCGGGCTGATGCCTGCCCGTTCGCACGCCTCCGACATCGCGGCCCGCAGGTTGCCCGATGCCTCCGCTTCGCCCAGGCGGATCGCATTGCTTCCGCCCGCGCTGGCTCGGCCCAGGATCGCGGCCTCGTCTCCCACCACGCACGTCGTGCTGGTGCCTCCGCCATCGATCGCCAGGAAAAAAGACATGCTGCGGCTAGTTCTATCACAGGTGTGTGAAGCAGGTGGGGCGCAATGCGGACACTAAGGTTCGCGTGCTATTGCGACTTTCGTGAAGCCATCCTTATGACTGCCGCGGCAGACTCGCGGCTGAGTCTCGGCTCTCGCGGCTGAGTCTGGCAACTTAGTAGAGACGGAAGCTGACTTCGATGTTGATTTGCACGGCGACTGGCTGGCCGTCTTTGCGCGCGGGCTCAAATTTCCAGCTGCGCACGGCTTCCACTGCCTTTTCGTCCAGCCCCATGCCAAGCGAGCGGCTGATTCGGACATCCTTCGGCCTGCCATCCGCACCCACGACCACCCAGAGAACCACCGTGCCCTGGTACTTGGCTTTGCGAGCTTCCTCCGAATACTCCGGATCGGGCGAGTAGAGTACGCGCGGCGCGCTTACCCCGCCGCCAACGCGGTATGGCCCACCTCCAATCCCCCCTCCCCACCCGGGCCCGACTCCTGGCCCGCGTCCCGGGCCGACTCCTCCTCCCTCACCACTCCCGATTCCACCGCCACTTCCCGTTCCATTGGAAGGAGCTGCCAGAACGGCCGATAGCGGATCCCCAAGTTGAGAGCTTTGCGGCAGCTTCACATCGGGAGGGCCCACCACCGTGGCCTCCACCGTAAGCTTGGCATTGTCGTTTCGCAGCACTACCATCGGCGGAGTTATCTGCTCGCTGGCAAAACGCGGCGGACTTCCTTTCGAAGCCTCCACCTTGTCGCGATCGCCACCGCCACCACCGCCGCCGCCCGCCCTGCCAGTCGTCACGGGAGGCGTGTATGCGCCCCGCTCCACTAGCGTGGTGGCAAGAAGTTTCGTTCCTTCCTGGTGATGCCTCACCACCCAGGCTCCGGAAAGCGCAACCAGCGCGATCGCTGCTGCGTGAAGCAGGAAGGACGCGGCGAAGTTCACTCTCTGAACAGGATAGCCGGCGTTGAGCTGGCCCGAGAGAGTGGGCAGAACCGGAAAATCTCGATCCTCCCGGTTGCCGCGAATAACTCGATAGCTCCGCGACACCGGCGGAGACAGCCAGGTCTCTCGTTTGCGGATCGCTTGCGCATGGTGCTCCAGCTCGTCAGCAAGCTGGGCGCGAAATTCCGCGCGCGGAAGCAAGCGTAGCTCGCTTGCCAGTTCCGCCAGCTCCCTCCCTTCCTCGTCTACCTCGCCATCGCCATCAAGCCGCCAGCCGTACGGGCGAACCACAAGGTCATCGATAGCCTTATCCAACTGCTCGACTTCTGCCATGCTGCTCATGTTCTGCTCCTCACTCGGCTGCGCAAGGTTTGCACCGCCCGGAACTGCAACTGCTTTATGGCGCCCTCCGTTCGGCCCATCTGCTGCGCGATCTCACGCAGGCTTTTCTGCTCCAGGAAGCGCGCCACGATGACTTCTCTCTGATCCCTGGGCAGCCCATCCACCAGACTGGCGAACGTCGCGTGTCGTTCGACTTCCTCGCCTGCTTCCCAATCCGCAACCTCCTCGAGCATGGCTTCCTCGTGGTGGTTTGCGTTTTGCCATCGGTGCGCCACCAGGCGGGCGGCAATTCCCAGCAGCCACGCCACAAACGGAACCCCCCGCCACTCGAATTTCGCCAGCCCTGCCAGAGCCTGGTGGAAGACCTCCGCGGTCAGGTCTTCCGCCTGATCGCGGCCGGCAACTCGCCGAGCCACGAATGCGTACACGCGGTCGAAGTTGCTCTCGTAAAGCTGCGCGAAGCAACTGGGGTCGCGCTTGGCGGCCTCTATCAGAAGCTCTTCCTCGACTCCGTTCTCCACTGCCTTCAAGGGCGTCTCCGCGGTAGCGCCGTTCTTATGTAGGTAATGATGCAGGATGAGCGAAAAGTTACGGCGCGGCTGTCAGCGCCTTTCCATTTGCTCCTCCCAGGCACGGATGTCCCATCCTTCCGCCCTGGGTCGTAGTTTCGTCTGGCCGGCTCGGGACAAAAATGTACGGGCCTCCCGTGTTCCGGGAAGGCCCGTAGAGTGGTTGATTGCTGCTACTTTGGCCTTGGAGCCCTTACTTCTTCGCGATCTTTCTGCGAATGCTGCCCGCCAGGCTGACCAGACCCGTTCCGAGAAGCGCCATCGTGGCCGGTTCCGGAACCTGGATTTCGCCGCTGGACATACTGCCGCTGGTGGTGGCGCATCCCGAAGGAAAGTCTTCGCAACCAGTTGCTGCCGTGTCCCCTAAGGTCGGGTTGACACCGGCGAGCGTGAAGTCCGCAGCATAGCCAGCGCCGACGGAGAATACGCTGAACGCCGTGCCCGTCTCGCCAGTCACAAAAAACGTGCCTGGACCGTCGAATTGCGGAATCGAAGTGTGGTCCTTGATGTCAACGAAGCTGAACCAGCCGGTCATCGTGGAGCCAGCTCCATCGTCAAAGGTCGCGTCCAGTTCATTCGAGGGATCATGAACCAGCTGAAAGTCGCTGGCACTGATTGGAGTGATGTGGGGCTGGCCGATGGTGCTGAAAGCATAGGTAATCGCGCTCGTACTGGCGCCCACCTGCAGCAGGCCGCTGCCAGCCAGGTTGAAGTTGGTGATAAGAAGACCGCCACTGCCGTCGGACTGGAAATTCGCCGATCCACTCGTGGAGCCTCCAATGGTAACTTGGTCCGCGCTTGCGGGTAGAGCCATGACAGCGAGCAGCAGGGCCACCGCAATCAGAACCACTCTCTTGCTTGACATCTAATTCCTCCTCAAACGTTTTCTTGGGGGGAAGTCACTCGTGCTTCACCTCCCCGCGGAGGTTGTGCACCAGTTGCTCTCCATTTCTGCAATTGCGAGACCAATACCATTTTCTGATTCGCCGCTTGTTTTCAATGTGTTAGGTGGAAGTTTGAACGAAAGTAACATGCGCAACTTTCTGCACAAATGGCACCCTTTGGGTTAGGTGAGAGGGATTAGTTTTCCCTCCACCGGTCAGCCCTGCGAAAACACCACCCTATGCGATAGGCAAGGGATTTAAGGGATTTAAGGGATTTAAGGGATTTAAGGGATGGAAGGGATGGAAGGGATGGCAGAGCCGATCCTGCGGCCGCCACCGCGGGCAGCAGTCGCATAGCCGAACAGCAAAAAAAAACAGGCGTCCAGCAAAGAAAAAAGGGTCCCACGCGGAACCCTTTCCTGAAGGTAGTTCGCTTGGATCTGTCCCGCGGCTTATTTCATCTTGCGCCGGAAGCCCGTCGCCAAGCCCAGCAGGCCGCTTCCTAGCAGCACCATCGTCGCCGGTTCTGGAATCTGGATCTCACCGCTGGACAGCGCGCCGCTGGTCTCTCCGCCCGTGTCAAGGATTGCGTCCAGGGTGGGATTTACACCCGATAGTGTGAAGTCCGCTAGATAATCTCCTCCCACGCTGAACGCGCTGAACGCCGTTCCACTCTCCGCGGTCACATGGAAGATTCCCGGACCATCAAACTGCGGGATGCTGGTATTGTCCTTGATTACAGAAAATGCCCACCACCCGGTCAGGGTTGAAGACCCAATCGTGAACGTAGTGTTCAGCTGGTTCCCGGGAACGAATGGCATCGAAAAGTTCCCGCTGCCGATGGGATTGAGATGCGGCGTACCCACTATACTGAACACATAGGTGAGCACGGTGGAACTTGCTCCGATCTGGAGCAGCCCGGAGCCCGCCAAATTCGTGCCGGTGATGTTGATCCCTCCACCCCCAGCCGCAAAATCTATCGTTGTGCCCGGGTTTGATGCACCCAGGGTGATCTGGTCCGCACTTGCGGGAATGCTTACAAGCGTGGCCAGTAAGGCCGTTGCGATCAGCACAAAAATCTTCTGTGACATGTCTACGCCTCCTCAAACTTTTCGTTGGGGGGTTGTAGGTTTGGCGCCTGCCGAAAAAAAAGAGGCGCACTTCAGTACCGCCAAGATCTGCAATTGAGGTGCCAAGGCGAGGCCAATCAGCCCGAGTTAGAAATCAAGCACTTGCCGGAATGCTTCTAGGGACACCGCTGTCCCGACCGCAAAAAATTGCACACTCGGAGGAAGGGACTGGGCAAAACGCCAAGAGAGGTCCGTCCCGGTCGCAACTAACTATCTGACGCAGAATAACTTGGCGGGAATATCAATATTCGGGGGGCCATCCAAGTGAGAGAGTAAATCTGGCGTCGCGTTGAGATATTCTTTGCTCTGTGTCGTTCTCCTCTAGTCCTGCTCCGACTTCGTATCTCGCGCCCCCACCCGGCCCACGCTCTTCGGCCGCGAACTGGGCAGGCCGCACTCCCGAATCTTGTATAGCAGCGCCCGGTAGCTGATCCCCAGGCCGCGCGCCGCCTTTTTGCGATTCCAATTGTTCGCTTCCAGCACCCGCAGGATCACCTTCCGCTCCAACTCCCGCGTCGCCTTGCGCGTAATCTTCTTCAAAGACACCGGACCATCCAGCGGGATGTCCGCATCCCACGTCTCCTGCTTGCGCGCCATCATCTCGCCCGTGATCGCATCCTCCGCTCCCAGGATCACGTAACGCCGGATCAGATTCTCCAGCTCGCGCACGTTTCCCGGCCAGTGGTAGCGCTGCATCTCTTCCACCAGCGCCGGCGATAGCGCCTTGGCCCGGCAGTTGTATTTCTCGTTGTAGATCTCCAGAAAGTAGTTCACCAGGATTGGCACATCCACCGCCCGCTCCCGCAGCGGCGGAACCTGGATGTTCACCACGTTGATCCGATAGAACAGATCCTGGCGGAAATTGCCGGCTTCGATCTCTCGCTCCAGGTGCCGGTTGGTGGCGCACACCACCCGCGCTTCTACCTTCTTGTCGTCCTGCGCTCCGATGCGGCAGAACTGTCCGTCCTGCAGAAGCTGCAGCAGCTTCGACTGCAGGCTGGAATCCAGCTCCGAGATTTCGTCCAGAAACAGCGTGCCGCGGTGCGCCATCTCCACCCGCCCAGGCTTGGACCCGATCGCCCCGGTGAACGCTCCCTTTTCGTATCCGAACAGCTCGCTCTCCAGCAGCGTGCCGGGTATCGCCGGGCAATTCACCTTCACGAAGGGCCCCGACTCCCACGGCGACAGCTTGTGAATCAGCCGGGCCAGGATGTCCTTGCCCGTCCCGCTCTCCCCCTGAATTAGCACCGGCACGTTCGCCGCTGCGATCTTTTCGATCCGCTGGCGTACCGCCTGCATGGGGTGGGAGCGGCCGAAGATTACTAGTTCTGGGGGAAGCGAGCCGAGAGCGCGGCTAAAGCCCGAATTGGCTGTGGCGGGTGCGGCCATGCTTCGATTTCCGAGTACGCCAAACTTCGGGGGAAACAGTTGACTACGCTGCATCTGGAGCACCAAAGATTGCACACAGCCACGGAAACTGTAAAGTTCCCAAGGTGCTCCTGACCGCCTTGCCGCTCACCTCTTGCCGCTGCATATACTTACAGCGGAGCAGCCACGGAAAAGCCCCCTGCGGCACCCTGAAACCAGCCTCCTCGAATGTGCAAACTATTTCACACTTGGGAAGGAACTTTCCTCGGCTGTCGCTTTAGCTTAGGACTGTATCGCGCGGGTAAATTTCAGCCCCATCAGGTGATATCGCTCACCGTGCGTGATCCTCACCAGGCGGGCCTTCAGGCTGCGAATCGATTGCGAAGAGAAGCTGTCGGCCGGCAACGGCGCCACCGGAATCTCCAGGGACAAACTTGCTGATTTCGGAAGACTTCGACGGGTCGCCAGCAGGATTCCCCCGGCGCTGATGTTCAGCGCCGTGGCAAACTCCAGGAACTCCTTGCCGCTCTCGTCGGTGCCGCGGACGAAGACCGGGATCGACAGGGGCAGACGCTGGTGCTTGCGTCTTTCGACACCTCTAGCGGGGCTTGACATGCGCTGTCTCAAGACCGCTTGGGCGCACACCACGGGCCAAATATTCCTCGCCCGACTCGCCGCGTGGAAATCTTGCTCAACTTTCTGCCCTGCCTACATTTAACCCCTTTTCAACTCCCTGTAAACGCCCTTCCACGCGCCCGCATCTGCCTGGTAAATGCAGCAATCTTTTGCGTTTCCGGGGGAATAGTGTTGCAATTTGTTTTCTTGACACTGAACGGGAGGTTACATAACATCGCATAGCTCGAATGGCTAAGCTCAGCTAGCGGCGGGTTCCTTTCCTCCCCTTCAGTTCCCAAGCAAGCGAGACTTCGATGTCGAACTCTCAGCAGGATGCCGCGGTGCGTGTAGAAGCGAGCGCCGGTCCGCCGGTTTCTCCTTCTGTTTGCCCCGTCTTGCGCGATCCCGATCTCGGCTCCGCCGATTCCTCCCCCCAGGATCTTCGCCGCGCCTACGATGAACTGCGCGTGCAATACCAGCGCTGTTCGGCCGCCCTGGCCACCGCGGCCCACGACCTGCGCACGCCTCTGGCTGTAGTCTCCGGATACATCGAGTTGCTCATCAGCGGCAAGCTCGGCTCACTCAACGAAAAGCAGCAGCGCGTGCTCGAGGACATGCAAGTCAGCAGCGTCCGCTTGCAGCGCTTGGTCACCGATTTTCTCACCTTCGCCTCGCTGCAGACCGGCGCCGTCAACCTTCGCCTCGAAGAGCCTCAGGACATCAATGCCTGCTTACAGGAATTGAGCGGATTCTGGCTGCCGCGTTTTCAGGAAAAGGGCGTCGCCTTTTATTTCTTGTCCAACCCCAACATCGATCCCTTCCCCTTCGACTACGACAAGATTCAGCGCGTCGTCTCCAACCTTCTGGAAAACGCGCTCAAGTTCACGCAAAGCGGGGGCACCGTTTGGCTGCACGCCGAGCCACAATTGTGGGAGCGCCGCACCAGCCACAAGCCGCACCCCGATTTTCAGGAACGCCGCAAGCGCACCGTCCTTACCCCCAACGCGGTGCGGGTTAGTGTTTCCGACACCGGCCCCGGCATCGCTCCCGAATATCACCAGGAAATCTTCGGCGAGTTCTTCCAGGTGCCCGCCTCTGGCGCTGACGATCTCGGCATGGGCCTCGGCCTGGCCATCGCACGCCGCCTGGTGCAGGCCCACGGCGGCAAAATCTGGGTGGAGAGCGAACCCAACTGCGGCTGCAAGTTTTCGTTCCTGCTTCCGCTGAAGCGCGAATAGGAGAGGCATCAACCCGATGGCGAAGTCCCCCTTCATCATGGTGGTCGACGACGAGCCGACCATGCTCCGCTACCTGCGCACCCTGCTCGAAGTTGAGGGCTACAAGGTCGAAACCGCCACCGACGGCTCCGAAGCCGTGCAGCGGCTGCAGGCCGGACCGGTCCCCGATCTGGTCCTGCTCGACGTCCTCATGCCCGTGCTCGATGGGCTGCAGACCCTGGAGCAGCTCCGCGCCATGCACCCCCAGCTCAAGGTGGTCATGCTCTCCTGCGTCAGCGACACCCGCAAGGTGGTTCAGGCCATTCGCCTCGGCGCCCAGGATTACCTCACCAAGCCCTTTCAGAAGGCCGACCTCGACGCCGTCATCGAGCAATGCCTCGGCGGCCGCGACCAGGCTCATGCCCTTCACGGCGAGATCGAGGACCTCGGCGACGATGTCTTCTTTGTCGCCGCCAGTCCCGCCATGCGCAAGATCCGCTCCCAGGCCAAGCTGGTCGCCAACGTCGACATCCCGGTGCTGTTGCTCGGCGAGAGCGGCACCGGCAAGGAAGTTATCGCCCGCCTCATCCACAAGTATTCCCCCCGCGCCCACCGCACCTTCCTGAAGGTGAATTGCGCCGCCGTCCCCGCCGACCTGCTCGAAAGCGAGCTCTTCGGTTACGAGCCCGGCGCTTTCACCGGCGCTACCCACTCCAAGCCGGGAAAATTCGAGCTCTGCAACAAGGGCACCATCCTGCTCGACGAAATCGGCGAGATGCCGCCCCAGCTCCAGGCCAAGCTGCTGCACGTCCTGCAGGACCAGCAGTTCTCCCGCCTCGGCAGCCGCACCGTGATCAAGGTGGACGTCCGCATTCTGGCCGCCACCAACATCGATATCCCCACCGCTATCGCCGAAAAAAAGCTGCGCGAGGACCTCTTCTACCGGCTCAATGGATTCACCATCAACCTGCCCCCCCTGCGCAGCCGGCGCGAAGAAATCAGCCTCCTGCTCAAGCACTTCATCAGCCAGGTGGCGGAGCGCTACGGCCGTCCCCCTCTGCTCGTCACCCCTCACCTGCTGGAGGCTTGCGAGCAATACCACTGGCCCGGCAACCTGCGCGAGCTCGGCAACTTCGTCAAGCGTTACTTGATTCTCGGCGACGAGGAGATGGCCATCACCGAGCTGCAGATGGCGGGCACCCAGGAAAAATCCGGGCTGGGCGTCGCCGCCTCTGACACCGGCGCCCCCTCGCAGGACGGTTTGAAGGGAATTGTGCGCGGCGTCAAGGACGAGGCAGAGATCGAGGCCATTACCAAGGCCCTGGAGCAGACCAACTGGAATCGCAAGAAAGCCGCTATGCTGCTGAAGATCAGCTACAAAGCTCTGCTCTACAAAATCCGGCAGTACGACATCCAACGCGTGGGCTCATCGGTCAACTGATCACCCTTGCCTTCGCCATCACCCGGCTACATGGGTAACCGTATTCTTCTGCTCTTCCTGTTCCCCCTCCCCCGCGTCCAGCTCTTTCTTGTGGGGTTCCTTCGCCTCTTTGTACGCGGCATAGAAGAGCATCAGGCCCATGACCACGAAGACGGCCAGTGCCACGACCGCCATGAAGAGGATTGGCATAAACCACCCCCTTGGGCAGTCTGCTTCCGGCTGATACCAAATGCGGTGACTGTCATCACCCGCGCCGGTGACGTCATCGGAGGGCGCGCGCCAGCGTTCAGAAAATCGACCATGTCACCGCCACCGATTCCGCGGCTGGGATCAGCTTCGCACCGCCGCCGATTCCAGGCTCTCCCGTGCCCCCCGCTCTTCGCTTCCGGTCAGGATAAACTCCGCCTCCAGCCCCCGCTCGTGAGCGCTTCTCCGGGCCTGTGCCACCACGTGGTCGGTCTCCGCTGCCCGGTCAAGAATCAGCAGCACCGAGGGACCGGCGCCGCTCAACACCACTCCCAGAACCCCCTCCCGCCCGGCCAGCGAACGCATGGCGGGAAGCAACGGACAAAGCTGTTCCCGATAAGGCTCGTGCAGGCGATCGTGCAGCGCCTCGCCTAGCGCCTCCCTGTCCCCTTGCATCCACGCCCCCAACAGCAGCAATGAACGCTGCAGATTGCTGACCACGTCGGCCCGCGGGTAGGACTCGGGTAGCACCGTCCTCGCCATTTCCGTGGAGAGCGGACGCGGCGGTACCGCCGCCACGATCGGCCACCTCACCGGCGGAGCGAACTTCACCGCCTGCACGCCGGCCTCGCCGGCTGCGGGCATCGCTGCCGCCGCCAGCCCCCCAAGCCAGCACGCAGCAACATTGTCGGGATGCCCTTCGCGCAGCGCCGCCTCATAGAGAACCCGGCTCTCCCTCCACCCCAGTTGTCCGAAGTGGTTGGCGAAGGCGATCGCCGCCAGCCGCGCTGCGGCTGACGATCCCAGCCCCTTCCCCAGCGGAATCTGGTTGCGGATGCGCAGCGAGAGCGGCACTACTTCCTTGCGCCCGGCGGAGAGAATCTCGGTGTAGGTGTCCAGAATCAGGTGGCGGCGAAGATTGCCGCAAAGCTCGGCGTCACGCCCCTCCGCCGTCACCGCAAACAAACCCGCGGGCGCGGCTTCAATCTCCAGGTGCAGGTTGAGCGCAAGCGCAGCCGCATCGAACGCCGGGCCCAGGTTGGCCGACGTTGCGGGAAGCCGCATTTTGATCGATTCGCTCAAAACTTGCCCTGACCCGGCTCGGATTCCCTCTCCAGCAGCCGCAGGATTTCGTCCTCCTTCGCATCCAGCACTACCGGGGCTCGCTGGTGCCGCCGCAGTTCCCCTTCCAGCTTCTTGCCCGACTCTTCTTCCGCCAGCAGCGATCCCTGATGGAACTTGAAGGTGTACTCCGGGTCCTTCAGCACGTGGCCGGTCAGGATCAACACCACCGCTTCCCCGGCTCTGACGTGCCCCTGGGCCACCAGCTTCTTCAACCCCGCCAGGGTTGCGGCCGATGCCGGCTCGCAGCCGATTCCATCTTCGCCGATCTCTGCCTTGGCGATCGCGATCTCCGCTTCCGAGACTTGCTCCACCACTCCGCCCGTCGCTTCCAGAACCCGCACCGCCTTCTTCCACGAAGCCGGATTGCCGATGCGGATCGCCGTCGCCAGCGTCTCTGCCGCCACCCCGACCAGCCGCTTCCCCCCGGTCTCGCGCACCGTCCGCACCAGCGCATTCGCCCCTGCCGCCTGGATCACATCCAGCCGCGGCAGGCGGTCGATCAGCCCCAGCCGCTGCATCTCCAGCAGCCCTTTGCCCAGCGCCGAGCAGTTCCCCAGGTTGCCCCCCGGCGCCACGATGTGATCCGGCGCCCGCCAGTCCAGTTGCTCCATCAGTTCCACGGCCGCCGTCTTCTGCCCCTCGATCCGGTAGGGATTCACCGAATTCAGCAGGTATATCGGGAAACGATCAATCACCTCTCCCAGCACCCGCATGCAACCGTCGAAGTCAGTGCGCAGCTGGCAGGTCAGCGCGCCATACTCCAGCGGCTGCGCCAGCTTTCCCCACGCGATCTTCCCTTCCGGGATCAGCACCAGGCTGCGCATGCCCGCCCGCGCCGCGTAGGCTGCCATCGATGCCGACGTATTCCCCGTGGACGCGCACCCTACCCAGCGGAAGCCCCGCTCCCGCGCCACCGACAGCGCCGCCGTCATCCCCGTATCCTTGAACGATCCCGTGGGATTCATTCCCTGGTGCTTTGCCAGCAGGGTCTTCAATCCCGCGCTGCGCGCCGATCGCGGCAGCTCGTAGATGGGCGTGTTGCCCTCGCGCAGGCTTACCACCTCGCCCACCTGGGCCACGATGGGCAGCACTTCGCGAAACCGCCACACCCCGCTCAGGTCCGCCGGGGTCAGGGATGTCTTTCGCTGCCGCCACAGTTCCCGAAGCTGCGCCGCGGCCGGCAGATTCCTGCGCTCGTCGAATAGCCTGTAGTTCACCTCCAGCAGATCGCCGCAGTGGCTGCAGCGGAAGTCCGCTGCCGGCTCTCTCTGCTCCTGCCCGCAGCCGATGCAAACCAGGCGCGCGCTCACGCTCGCACTCGCCACTCTGGCCTCTTTCATCACTCTGCCGCTATCGCCCGGCTTGCCTGGCCGCACCCGCCACACCCGCGCCGGAGAGAAACTCGTCGTGCACTGCCTTCACCACCTCATCGGCTCCCGAGGAGTTCACCGCGAAGCAGATATTCAGCTCGCTCGCCCCCTGGGCCACCGAAATCACGCTCTGGTTGCGCGCCGCCACGGCGGTGAACAGCCGGCTCAGAATTCCCGGCGTCCCCCGCATCGCCTCCCCCAGCACGCAAATCACCGCCACCTCTCTCTGCACGAAGATGGGGTTGATCACTCCATGCTGCAGCTCTACCCGGAACAGCCGTTCGATCAGCTTCACCACCGTCTCGGTATCGGCGTCCCGCAGCACCAGCCCCAGCGCATTTTCCGAAGACGACTGCGTGGAGAACAGCACGTCCACGTGCTCATGTCCCAGGCGCAGGAACAGCCGCCCGAACAGCTCGGCAAACGGCGTATCGCGGCGCGCCGTCACATTGATCAGGCTCGCCTGCTTCACCACCGTCACTGCCTTCACCGGCGAAGCACTGCCCGCCACCTTGGCGGTTATCTTCGTGCCCCGCACCTCCGGACGGAACGAGTTCTTGATCCACACCGGAATTCCCCGGTCCATCACCGGCCGGATCGCCTTGTGGTGAATCACCTTGGCCCCGTAGTAGGAAAGTTCCACCGCCTCC
>Ga0187776_10000530_pt1 | contig 18415 bp, 19 predicted proteins | sample 0216_BV02_MP12_2_FD_132426 | JGI IMG/M metagenome (GOLD analysis project Ga0187776, IMG submission 132426) | Tropical peat soil microbial communities from peatlands in Department of Meta, Colombia - 0216_BV02_MP12_20_MG | ecosystem: Environmental > Terrestrial > Soil > Wetlands > Peat | place...
ACGTGCATCAACCGGAAGTAGCCCGCCTCGCCGCCGTCGTCCTGGCCCTTGTCGTCGCCGCTCCGGTGGTCTCGGCCGCCCGCGCGACACTGCTCGCCGGCTCGTTCCTCGTCGAGTTCCTGACTCACGGGCACCCCGCCGTCCTCTCGGCGCTGACCGATCGCCCGGTCCGCAGGCCGCTACCGCTCCCCGGTCCCGGCGCCGATCTCTACGTGCACGCCGGGATCGACGCCGGCCGGGTGATGGTGCTGGTCCATGGCTTCGCCCCGGAGGGCAAGGACGACTCTCGCGTCCAGGACGTCGCCAGGCTGCTGGCGCGCGCCGGCTTCGACGTGGCGGTACCGACGATCCCGGGGCTCACGATGGGTCGACTCGGGCCCGAAGACGTCGAGCCCGTGATCGAGGCGCTCACCGCGCGCGGCGGGAAGGCCGTCGTGATCGGTGCGAGCGTCGGTGCCGGCCCGGCGCTCCTCGCCGCGGCCGATCCCCGTGGCCGTGACCGCGTCAGCGTGGTCTTGAGCCTGGGAGGTTACTCGTCGGCGGCGGAAGTCCTGAGGTTCTGGCTCACCGGCGCTTACGCCTACGACGGGGTTCGCGGCCGGATCGACCACGATCCGGCGCTGGTGCGCCACTTCGTGCACGCCAACGCGGACCGCCTCGACCCGGCCTCCCGGACCGTCCTGGAAACCGGAGATCGGGACGCCGCCGCGCGACTCCTCGACGCGCCGCCGCCGGACCTGCGGCGCTACCTCGACACGCTCTCGCCCCTGCGCGTGGCGCCCGCCATCGGCGCGCGCCTCATCCTGGTTCACGGCCGGGCCGACCCGGCCGTGCCGTACACGGAGAGCCTGCGCATGGCGGCGGCGCGACCCGAGCGGACCACGCTCGTGCTGGTTGGAGTGGTCGGCCACGTCGAGGGCGGTAGCGGCCCCGTCTGGCGCGACGTCCGCGATCTGTTCGCGCTGTGGCGCGTGATGTACACGCTGCTGGGCGCCGGCCACGTCTGACGCGTGTCAAATTTCTTGGTCCCGCCGGGAGGCGCCTGCTAGGCTGCGCGCATGACGACAAAAATCTTCGCGACCGCCGTGATCATGATGTTCGCAACCGGATGCGCGACGACGACGACGGTGGCTCGCCGCCAGTTCGAGGACATCAGCGTGCCCTCGGGGCTGACGTATCAGCCGAACGATTCGGTGGTCATCGAGTCGCCGACCGTCAAGGCCGCGCAGCTCGTGTACCGCGGCCGGCTCGAGCCGGTCACGCTCGGGGACGCGATGCGCACGCGGCTCGAGGCCGGCGGCTGGCGTCCGGTCTCGCGCATCACCACCACCAAGGACGGGATCCGCCAGGTCTTCGAGAAGGACGGCAACGCCCTAGAGGTTCACATCTACGAGGGCGTCTGGTACACCTATCTCGCCATCAGCGCCTCGGAGACCCTGCCGCCCGCGCCGGTCCAGATCGGCAGCGACACGCCGCCGGCATCGGTCGCGACGGGCGTGGAAGAGCCCAAGGCCGTCGGGACAGCGACAGCCTCGTCGGACTTCCAGTCGGGCACGGTGATGGAGTCCCGGCCCGTGCAGCCGAAGAGCGAGCCGACCTTCACCCAGCGCATGAAGGACTTCTTCACCAACCTCTTCACCTGGTAGCCGCGCGTTCGAGTCTCAGCCGAGAAAATCTCGGCAGAGCGCCTCCCACATCAGCGCCGAGAGCCTGAGGCTCTCGGTGTCGACCCGCTCGTTGTGGCCGTGGAACATCACCGGATACTCGGTGTACGGGATCCGCAGCGAGTGCAGGCCGAAGCCGTACGCCGGGATGCCCTTCCAGCGGAAGAATTTCGCGTCCGTGCCGCCGGTGGTGATCGCGGGCACCACCGCGCTGTCGGGGATCATCCGCTTGCTCACGCGGCGGATCGCGGCGATCAGCGGGGTGTCGGTCGGCGACACGGTGCCGCCGCGACGGCGATCTGACGGCGTCTCGATCGTCACCTTGGACGCGAGCGGTCCGAGCGCCTCCTTGATCATCGCCTCGACCTCGTGCTGCTCCACGCCCGGCAGCGAGCGGATGTCGACGTCAATGTCCACGCGGTCCGGAATCACGTTCACCTTCGTGCCCCCGTGGGCGATGTTGGGCGAGAACGTCGTGTGGGTGCAGGCGTGGGCCTCGCGCGCGAGCGCGAGATTGTCGAGGTCGTTGATCGCCTCGTAGACGCGATCCGGATCGGTGAGCGCCTCCGTCAGCCCGGGCTCGAGTGTCAGCGACTGGACGTAGCCGCGCCAGGCGTCGAGGATGCGCGCCTTCGGCCGATACTCGGCGAGCCGCTGCACGACCTTCGCGGCGGTCACGAGCGCGTTGTCGGTCTTGAACGGCCGCGAGCCGTGCCCGGGCGTGCCGTGCACGATCAGCCGCCGCCAGTTGCCGCCCTTCTCGCCGACCGTGACCTTCAAGGTGTGGCCGGCCTTGGTCGGGATCGGCACGCCGCCGCTCTCGGTGATGACGTAGTCGCACTTCACGGCGTCGGCGTGGTGCTCGACCAGGTGGCCGGCGCCCAGGAAGCCGCCCGCCTCCTCGTCGGCGACGGCCAGATAGATGAGCGTGCCGCGGGGCCGCCAGCCGCTCTTGGCGAGCCGATGCGTGGCGACCGCCATCGTGGACGTGAGGTTCAGCATGTCGATGGCGCCGCGGCCCCACACGATGCCGTCCACCAGCTCGGCCGCGAACGGATCGCGCTGCCAGCCCGACAGGCTGACCGGCACCACGTCGGTGTGCCCCATCAGCAGGAGGGTCGGGGCCTTGGGATCGCGCCCCTCGATCCGCGTGATCAGGCTCATCCGGCCGGGCTCCGAGGTGTAGCGCTCGCACGAGAGTCCCGTTCCGGCGAAGAAATCCTCTAGCGCGGCGACGCTGCGCTCCTCGTGGCCCGACGACGCCTCCCCGGTGTTGACGCACCCGTTGCGGATCAGGGTACGGAGCAGCTCGGTGGCCTGGGTCTCGATCGCGGTCTCGTCCGACATCTCGATGCCTCCGCTACAAGCTCAGATTTCGTCCTTCGCTCGTGCCCGGGCGCTGGATACCCCAGCCCGCGAGCTTGGTCAGCACGGTGTTCCGATGCACGCCGAGCCGGCGCGCCGCGCGGCTCACGTTCCAGCCGGTCCCCTCGAGCACGCGCAGGATGTACTGGCGCTCGAACTGCTCCGTCGCCTCGCGCAGCGGCGGCCCGGTATCCTCGCCGAGCCTCGGGCCGGTCTCCGGCATCGCCACATCGAGCGGGACATCTTGAAGATGGATGACCGGGCTCCGGGCCAGGACGACCGCCCGATGGAGCACGTTCTCGAGTTCACGCACGTTGCCGGGCCAGTCGTAGCGCGTGAGCACCTCGAGCGCGCCGGCCGACACCCCCCTCACGTCGCGGTTGCATTCGCGCGCGATCTTGCGCACGAAGTACTCGACGAGCGCCGGGATGTCCTCGCGCCGCTCGCGCAGCGGCGGCACGTGGATCGGCACCACGTTGAGACGATAGTAAAGGTCTTCGCGAAACGTGCGCGCCTTCACGGCGCTCCGCAGATTGACGTTCGTGGCCGCCAGGATCCTCACGTCGACCGGCACCGGCCGGACGCCGCCGAGGCGGTCGATCTCCCGCTCCTGCAGCACGCGCAGGAGCTTGGCCTGCAGATCCATTCTCAGGGTGCCGATCTCGTCCAGGAACACGGTGCCGCCGTGGGCCACCTCGAAGCGGCCGAGCTTCTTCGCGTGCGCGCCCGTGAAGGCGCCCTTCTCGTGGCCGAACAGCTCGGACTCCACCAGGGTGTCCGGGATCGCCGCCACGTTGACGGCCACGAACGGCTGGCTACGGCGATCGCTGCGCGCGTGGATCGCCCGCGCCACGAGCTCCTTGCCGGTGCCGCTCTCGCCCGTGATCAGCACCGTCGTCGGCGTCGACGCGATCTGCGTGACGAGCTGATAGATGCGCGCCATCTCCGGGTGACGGCCGACCATGCGCTCGAACGATCCCGCGAGCGCGTTCGCGTCGGCCGGGCCCGCGAGCGCGGAGCGCAGATAGAGGACTTCGCGCTCGAGCGCGCGCTTCTCGAGCGCGCGCTGCGCGAGCATCAGGATGTCGTCGACGTCGAAGGGTTTGGTCAGGTAGTCGTAGGCGCCACGCTTGAGCGCCTCCACGGCCGTCCGGAGCTCGCGGACGGCGGTGGCGATCACCACGACCGCCGACGGATCCACCGCCTTGATCCGCGGCAGCACGTCGATGCCGGGCTCGCCGGGCATCCGCTGGTCGAGCATCACCAGGTCGACCTCGTGCGCTTTCAGGATGTCGAGCGCCTGGGCGCCGTTGGCCGCCTCGAGGACGTCGCAGGTATCTTCCAGGATCGCCCGCACCGAGGCGCGCACGCCCTCCTCGTCGTCGACGATGAGGACCGTGCCGCGGCGGGCCGTCGGCGCGTCGGCGGCGGTCACCGCTGGCGCGAGCGTTCCATCGTGAGGTACTGGTTCGCCCCGCCGCCGCTGCCGCCAGCGCGATGCACGTAGATCAGGACCGACTCGCCGGGCTTGAGCGCGGAGAGCGTCTTGAAGAGCGTCGCCGGGACGTCGGCCGGCCGGCGCGAGATCTCGAGTATCACGTCGCCACGACGGATCCCGGCGCGCTCGGCGGGGCTGCCCGGCTGGACGTCGGTGACGAGCAGGCCGCGCGACACGGGCAGGTCGAGGCGCAGCGCAGCGTCGCCGGTGAGCGACTCGACGCTGAGCCCCCACTCGTCGTTGCCGGGCGCTTCCGCCACGACGGGCTCGTCGGCCGGCATCTCGCCGATCCTCACCGTGACCAGGAACGGCTTCTTGTCCCGGATCACCGTGAGCTTCATCGTTTGGCCGGGCCGAATCGACGCGATCCGCCGCTGGAGGTCGGGCACCTCCTTGATCGGCGTGCCGCTGAGGTCGACAACCACGTCGCCTGGCTTCAGGCCCGCGGTCTCGGCCGGGCTGCCCTTCATTACCTCGGCCACCAGCACGCCCTCGCGCTCCTTGACGCCGAAGCTGCCCGCGAGCTGATCGGTGACGTCCTGGATGACGATGCCGAGCCAGCCCCGCACCACCTTGCCGCGCGTGATGAGCTGCTGCATCGCGTCGCGCGCCTGGTTGATCGGAATCGAGAATCCGATCCCCTGCCCGGCGGCCACGATCGCAGTGTTGATGCCGATCACTTTGCCGTCGATGTTCAGCAGCGGGCCGCCCGAGTTGCCGGGGTTGATCGACGCGTCGGTCTGGATGAAATTGTCGTACTGCGTGACGCCGACGCGCGTGCGCGCGGTGGCGGAGATGATCCCGACGGTGACTGTGCGGTCGAGGCCAAACGGATTGCCGATCGCGATGGCCCACTGGCCGACGCGCAGATGGTCGGAGTCGCCGAGCTCGGCCGCTGGCAGCGGCTTCGGCGCATCGACCTTGAGCACGGCGATGTCGCTCTTGGGGTCGCGCCCGACGAGCTTGGCCGTGAACTTCCGCTGATCGGAGAGACGCACGATGATCTCCTGAGCGTTCTCGATCACGTGGTTGTTCGTCAAGATGTATCCCTTCGGATCCACCAGGACGCCCGAGCCGGTCGCGCGCGTATCTTCTCGTGGGCGCCGACGGAAATAACGCTCGTAGAACTCGTCCCCGAAGAATTCGCGGAACCGCTCCGGCGACTCCCCCTCCGGGCCGCCCGGGCTCCGCTTCTGGACGGTGCTGACGTGCACGACGGCGGGTGTCACGCGGTCCGCGACGGCACTGAACGCGTCCTCCATCGCCCGCAGCACGGCTTTCGGGTCCGTCCTCGGCGCCTGGCGCGTCTCCGCGGCGGGCGGGCGCGGCTGCGCCCAGGCGGGGGCGGCGGTGAGCAACGCGAGCATCAGCGCGACGAATCGTGTCATCGGCGACTCGGCCTCCTACTCTACCGGGGGCGATCGGGCTGCGCCAGCGGAACCAGGACCAGCTCGAGAATGCGTCGCGTCCGCGCCGTCACGCGGCCCGCGGCGCCGCGGCGCAGGTGGCCGACCCAGACGATCGTGCCGCCGGCCTCGATCACCGGCACGCGGGCGCGCTCCCAGCCAGGGATCTTCGCCTCGATCAGGAGCGACTTGAGCCGGCGCTCCGAGCCGCCGAAGGCGGTGAAGCGCTCCCCGCGCCTGCGGGCGCGCACGACGAGCGGCGTCGCGAGCTCGTCGGCGTCGAACGCGACGCGGCCGGGCTCGCGGGGAATCGCGTATGCGTCGGCGCCGACGATCCTCGCCTCGAGCGCCTGGCCGATCTCGGGTAGCTCGGTGCGTCCGGGCGCGACGACCGGACGCTCGACCAGCGCGACCGGCGGCGCCGTCGCCAGCCGCGCGAGCGCACCGCTGACGTCGATGGTCACGCCGCCGATCCGGAACGGCCGGCGCGGCGCCGGCGCCGCGAGCACGCGCGAGAGCCCTCGATGCGCCCACGCGCGCAGCGGCGCGCGGCTGCCGAGCCTCGCGGCGGCCCGGCGCAGGACCTCCGCAGCGATCGGACCCGGCAGGGCGCGCAGCGCGGCGAGCCGCAGCGTCGCTGCGCGATCGCTCCAGACCGCGAGCCGTTCGAGCTCGGCCCCGGCGGTCCGGTCGAGCGCGCTCACGGTCTCGCGCGCGAGGGAGGCCAGCCGGGCGAGCGAGGGCGCGACCTCGGGATTGAACGAGTCGGCCAGGAGCGGGAGCAGCTCGTGCCGGATCCGATTGCGCAGGAACTTCGGATCGCGGTTCGTCGCGTCGTCCACCCACGAAAGCCCCGCGCGCCGGAGCTCGGCCTCCAGCTCCGGGCGGCGTAGCTCGATCAGCGGGCGAACGATCCGTCCGCGCACGGGCGGGATCCCGGCCAGGCCGCGCACGCCAGCGCCTTGCAGGAGCCGCATCAGAACCGTCTCGGCCTGATCGTCGGCGGTGTGGCCGACCGCGATGCGGTCAGCGCCGAGCCGGGCGGCGCACGCCTCGAGCGCCGCGTAGCGCGCCGCGCGCGCGGAGGCCTCGAGCGAGCCGCGGCGGTCCACGGCCACGGTCGCGACGTCGACCGGCACGCCAAGGCGCGCGCAGAGTGCCTGAACGAGCTCGGCGTCGGCGGCGGACTCGGCGCGAAGCCCGTGATCGACATGGAGCGCGTGCAGGCGAAGCCGCCAGGTCGGCACCAGGCCGAGCAACAGGTGGAGCAGCGCGACCGAGTCTGCGCCGCCCGAGACGGCGACCAAAACGGTTTCGCCGCCGGCGAGCATCGCGTGGCGGCGAATCGTGCGCTCCAGCTGCTCGCGCAAGACCACGCGCTAGCCGCCCTGGAGCCCCACCCAGACCTCGCCGTCCTCGAAGTACTCCTTCTTCCACACGGGCACGGTGCGCTTGAGCGTGTCGATCGCGTAGCGGCACGCCTCGAACGCGTCGCCGCGGTGCTGGGCCGAGACGGCGATGAGCACGCTCGCCTCGCCGATCTCCAGGCGACCGGTGCGGTGGAGCATCGCGACCCGTCGCACGCCCGGCCAGCGGTCGCGCACGGTCCGGCCGATCTCGCGCATCTTCACCTCGGCCATCGACTCGTGCGCCTCGTACTCGAGGTACTTGACCGGACGGCCGTCGGTCTGGTTTCGCACGACGCCCGAGAAGATCACGATGCCGCCCGCACCCGGGTCGTCCACTTCGGCAGCGATCGCGTCCGGCGCCAGCGGCTCGGTCACGACGCGAAAGATGTCGCCCGCGGAGCCGCCGCTCACGGGCGGAAACAGGCAGAGCTCATCGCCGGGCGCCAGACGATGATCGGCCTCGACGTAGTCGTGGCCGACGGCGAACAGGGTGAAGGGACGAAATCGGGAGAGCTCGGGATGACGGGCGGCGACGGCCGACCACGCGGATTCGACCGTGCCGCCATCGGGGAGATCGACTTCGAGCTGCTCGCGTCCGAGCGCCTCTCGGTACCGGGCGAAGAGACGAACCCGGACGCGCACGCTGGAACGCGAGCTTAGAAGCGGTGCGACTGACCGCAGCCGCAGCTCGACTTCACGTTCGGATTCTTGATCGCGAAGCCGGCACCCATCATGTTGTTGTCGACGAAATCGATCTCGCTGCCGGCGAGATAGGGCGCGCTGTGCTTGTCGATGTAGACCTTGATGCCCTGCGCGTCGAACACGTTATCCTCGGCCGTGGCCTGGTCTTCCCAGCCGAGCTCATAGGACATGCCCGAGCAGCCACCGCCGACCACACGGATCCGCAGACCCCATTCGGGCTTGCCCTCTTCGAGGCGAAGCTCGGAGACTTTCTTCGCGGCCGTTTCGGTCATCGTAACCATGCGATCCTCCCGATCTAGCAGGCGTTTCCGGATTTGTACCGATTCAAGGTCATCCTATCACAGGATCGAGATCCGGGTGGTCAGAGGATGCCCCCAGCCGGCAACAGGGTCAGCTCCTCCAGCGAGGCTCCCGGGGGGAGCGACGCCATCAGGACCGCCGCCCGGGCGACGTCCTCGGGCCGCAGCATGCGGCTCCGGTCGGGCGAGCTTGGGATGGCGTCCCAGAGCGGCGTATCGACGGCGCCGGGGGTCAGCACCCCGACCCGGACCCCCTCCGAGCGAAGCTCCTCGGCGAGCACGCGGCTGAATCCGACCACCCCGGCCTTGGTGGCGGTGTAGACCGCGGCGCCGGGGATCGGCCTCTGCGCGGCCACCGACGCGATGTTGATGATCGTGCCGCGCCGCTGGCGAATCATGATCGGCAGCACCGCGCGGCAGGTGACCATCACCGCCCGGAGATTGACCGCGAGCATCCCGTCCCAGTCCGCGGGCTTGGTCCCGGCGACCGGGCCGAACGAGGCGACTCCCGCCGCCGTGACGAGGATGTCGAGGCGGCCGAGCTCGGCGATCGCTCGTTCCACCATGGCCTCGACGGCCGCGTCCTGCGTGACGTCGGTCGGAATCGCGAGCGCGGCGCCGCCGCCCTCGCGGATGGCCGCCGCGGTCGCGGCCAGCTGCTGTCGGGTGCGCGCGGCGAGCACGACCGTGGCGCCCTCGCCGGCGAGGGCCCGGGCGACGGCATGCCCGATCCCCCGCCCGGCGCCGGTGACGACCGCGACCCGGCCCCCGAGCCCGCCCTGCCCGCTCAAATCTGGAGCCCTCGGCTCGACTTGATCAAATCCATGAACTCGGCGCGCGTCTCGGCCCGGTCGCGGAAGGAGCCGAGCATGGCCGAGGTGATCGCCTTCGAGTTCTGCTTTTCTACGCCGCGCATGAGCATGCAGAGGTGAACCGCCTCCATGACGACCGCGACGCCGCGCGGCTGCAGGATCTCGCTGATGGTGTTGGCGATCTGCGTGGTCAGCCGCTCCTGAACCTGCAACCGGCGGCTGAACATCTCGACCAGTCGCGGGATCTTCGACAGGCCGACGATCTTGCGCCCGGGCATGTAGGCCACGTGGCACTTGCCGATGAACGGCAGGAGATGATGCTCGCACAGCGAGCTGAAGTCGATGTCCTTCACGATCACCATCTCGTCGTAATCCTCGACGAACATGGCGTCATTCAGGATCTCCTTCGCGTCCTGGCCGTATCCCGACGTGAGATAGCGCAGCGCCTTCTCCACGCGGTCCGGTGTCCGTTCGAGCCCCTCACGCCCGGCGTCTTCGCCGATCTGTTCCAGGATCTTCGCGATCAGGTTCGCAATACTCCCGTCTTCGCTCATCACGCGGCCTCGCCTTCGTACTGGAATCGATTCTTCGCCGTCTCGACGACGCTCACGCGCCGGAGGGTTCCCGCCGGAAGGGCCGGCGCCAGCAACCGCCAGAACGCGCGCGCCAGCCCCTCGCCCGTGGTCACCACGCCCGCGAGGACCGGCACGTCCTCCAGCGTACGATGATCCACGTGATCGAGCACGCGCTCGCGCACCGCGCCGTCGATCACGCCGAGATCCACCGCCATGCCGGTCGCCGGATCGGGGCGGCCGGCCACGGTCACTTCCAGATAGTAATTGTGGCCGTGCGGGCGGAAGCACGGGCCGTAGAGCGCCTCGTTCGCCTCGTCGGAGCGGGCCGGGTCGGCCAGACGATGCCCCGCGCTGAAGTGATAGACGCGCGTCAGCTCAAGCATCGGGTCCCCGGTAGTCGACGAACAGCGTCGGATCCTCCCAGACCCGCACCTGCCACAGCCGGTCGGCACCGAGCTTCGGCGCCAGGAGCTCCCACACCGTGATCGCGATGTTCTCGGTCGTCGGGACACGCCCGCGGAACAGCGGATCGGCGTTCAGATCCGCGTGATCGAAGCGCTCGACGACGGTGTCGCCCACCACGCGCTTCAGCTCCGCGAGATCGATCACCATGCCCGTCTGCGGGTCGATCGGGCCGCGGACCGTGACGTCGAGCGTGTAGTTGTGGCCGTGCGGGACCGTGAGCCGGCCGAAGAATCGCTCGTTCTCCTCGGCGGACCAGCCGTCGACCCAGTAGCGATGGCCGGCCGAGAACGTGAACCGCCGCGTGCTGGCGGCGCGCATCGTGTCCGTCATGGCAACGCCTCGAGGAAGCGGCGCGCGACCGACTCGAGGCCGAACGCCTCGACCCGGCGGGCCGCCGCTATACCGAACGCTTCGCCCAGCTCTCTGTTCATCAACAGCGTCTCCAGCGCGGTGGCCAGCTCGCCCGGGCTCCGCGGATTGACGAGAAAACCGGTCTGCCGATCCTCGACGATTTCCGGTACTGCCGCGGCACGACACGCTACCACAGGCAGGCCGGCCGCCATCGCCTCGGCGAACACCAGCCCGAACCCTTCCTGGACCGTCGGAAGGCAGAAACAGTGGGCGCTCACGTATTCTACCGCGAGCGTCCGGCGCGTGACCCCGCCGAGCAGGACCGCCGCGTCACCGAGCCGCAGCTCGCGGTGCAGCGCGCGCAGCCTCGCGGACTCCGGCCCCTCCCCTACGATGCGCACCTGGACGGTCGAGATTCGCTCGCGGAGGATGGCGGCGGCCAGCAGCAGGTCGTTCAGCCGCTTGCGGGGGTACATGCGCGCCACCGACAGCACGGTGGGACGGGCGGCGCGCGGGCCGGCGGCCTCGGCGAAGCGCCGCCGCCAGTCGGCGAGATCGATTGGCTCGGGCACGACGACCAGCTTCGTGGGTGGAATGTCGTACACGTCGCGCGCGACCGAGGCCGAGTATTGGCTGGGGACGAACACCCGATCGGCCCGGGCGGTGTTGCGCCGCTCCCAGCGGGCCTGCACGTCGAGCAGCGCGCGCACCACGCCCCGCTCGTTCCTGAGCTCGTCGGCGATGATCCCCTTCAGCATCACAACGAAGCGCCCGCGCCGCCGGCGCGCCCAGAGGAATCCGTCCAGGTCGATACCGACCGTGACGTCCCCCTCCGGCGGTCTGAGCGCGACCCGCGCGTTGTAGAGCCAGCGGTCGAGCGTGTGAAATCCGGTGCGGAGGTCGAGGGGCCGCACGGCCGCCTCGTGGCCGAGCAGGGCGAGACCGCGGACGAGACCGTCGATGGCGACGAACGTCCCGCTGCCCTCGGTCGCCGAGAGCGGCGTCGACGTCAGGAACTCGAAGCGCACGACCGGGCGCGGCTAGCGCCCCGTGAATCTGGCCGCACGCTTCTCCAGGAAGGCCCGCGTGCCTTCCGTGTAGTCCTCGCTCTCGGTCGCCACGATCGCGAGGTCCCGGAGCTTCTTGCGCCGCTCCTCGGTGAGCCCCATCAGGTACGACTCGATCGTCGCCTTGGCGCCCCGCACCGACAGCGGCGCGTTGTCGGCCACGCGGCGCAGATAGTCGTAGGTATAGGCCTCGAGCTCGGGCGCCGGCAGCAGACGCTGGATGAAGCCCATCGCGAGCGCCTCGCGATCGTCGACCGTCCGCGCCGAGTACAGGATGTCCTTCGCGTATGCCGGGCCGACCAGATCGACGAGCTGCCCGACGGAGTCCACGCCGTAGATGATGGACAGCCGCGCGGCGGGAATGCCGAACTTCGAGCCCTCGGCGGCAAACCGCATGTCGCAGGCCATCGCCACCGCCATCGCCCCGCCCATGCAGAAGCCGAAGATCATCGCGACCGTCGGCTTGAGGCACTCCCGAATCGTCGAGTACGCCGCCCCCGTCTGCTCGTTGTAGCGCGCCGCGCTCGCGACGTCCTTGCGCTGCTCCTTGAACTCGGAGATGTCGGCGCCGGAGGCGAACGCCACGGTCCCCGCGCCGCGATAGACGATCGCGCGGACCGAATCGGTCTTCCCCAGCTCCAGGGTCACGCGCGTGAGCTCAGTCCACATCGCCAGGCTGATCGCGTTGCGCATCGCGGGCCGGTTGATGACGACCGTCGCGATCGGCCCGTCGTGCTGCACCAGGATGTCGGTCATGCCTCCCACCTCGACGAGAATTGGGATGTCACTGCGAGTGAGAAACACTACCACTTCCGATCGACTATCGCAGGCGCACGATGCGATGGAGCGACGACTCCGCGACGTAGACCGCGCCGCGGCCGTCCACCGCGATCCCCTCGGGATCCGCGAGATCCGAGGCCAGGGCCTCGACCGCACCGTCGAGCGACACCCGGAAGACCTGCCCGACGTGAAAGCCGCCGCTCACGTAGACGGCGCCGTCGGGGCCCGTGGCCATGTTGGTGCGGGTGTACTGGCCGCGGGGGAGGGCCGCGAAGACCGTGAGGCTGCCGTCGGCGGCGAGGCGATGCAGAACGCCGCTCGAGGCCAGCAGCAGCAGATCCCCGCCGGGGAGCGTGGTCACCGACGAGAACTGCGGCAGCTGCGTGCCGCTCCGTCGCCGGGCCCATCCGCGCGGATAGATCGGCTGCAGGTTCTCCAGGCGGCGCGGGAGGGCGACGGACGAGTCGAGGACGACACGGAAGACCAGCGGGCCGAGATAGTCGTCCTCGAGCCGAAGCTGCTCGAGCCCCGGCGGCAGCCGCTCTTCCGGCCGCGAGACATAAGGATCGGAATAGTCGAGCAGCACGAGCCGCCCGGCGCGGTCGAACAGGACCGTGCCCCCGCCGCCGAGGCGCCGGAGCCCGGTCACGTAGAGGGTCAGCCGCTCGTCGGAGCCCAAGCGCCAGACGCGCCTCCCGTTCTCTTCGCCCACGAAGAGCGCGCCGGACTCCGGATCGCGCGCGAGGCTGCCGAGCGTGGTGCCGTCGGCGCCACGGAACGGGATTCGCGTCGGTGGCCGCGCGGGATCGAGCGGGGCGGCCGCGTCGACGGGAATTCGATAGAGCTCACCGGCCGCATCGCCGCGGGCGCTGTAGCTCAGCACGATGAGGGCGCGGCCGTCCCAGACGAGCTGCAGGGGACGGAGCAGGCCGGTGACGACCGCCTCCGGCTGGGGCTGGGCCCCTGGTAACCGAGCAGGCCACACCGCCAGGATCAGTAGCGCCGCTACCGTGATGACGCGTCGTGTGCCTGCCACGTGGCAATGTCCCGCGCCATCGGGGGGGGCGCGGCACCCCGCCCCTTTTCGGGGCGGGGTGTTCAGCGGAGAAGATCTACGCGAACTTCGCGTAGATCGCGCGAATCCTGTCCTCGCCCCACTTGACGGTGGTCTCGAGATCCATCTTGTCGGTGCAGAACTGCGCGAGTGCATCGACCATGATGAACTGCTGATAGACCTCGTCCGCGGCGGGGCTACACGGTCCCGGATAGCCCATCGTGAAGTGATATTCCGGAGACTTCTCGAGCGGCTTGAGCTTGGGGTCCTCGCTGATGATCGGCAGCGGGCCCTTCGCGAAATCCTTCAGGAATGGGTTGTCGTAGCCCGTGCTGGCGCGGAACGCGTCCTTGAAGCTGTCGGTCAGGCTTTCCAGAAACTGCTTGGCGGCATCCTGGTTCGGCGAGAACTTGGTGATGCCGTAGGCCAGGCAGTTGGCGTAGGAGAGGCGGCCCGCCGGACCGCGCGGCGAGAGCTGGATGAAGATCTTGTCCGCCAGCTCCTTGTTCTGCTGCTCGATCGTGCGGTAGGCGCTGATGGGGTTGTGGATCCACGAGCCGCGTCCGGACGCCAGGAGCCGGTTGTTGGAGGCGTCGTCCCACGCCAGGACTTCCGGCGTCATCGCTTCCTTGTACAGCGCCTTGAAGTACTTCAGCGCCTCCCGGACCTCTTTCGAGTTGTACGTGACGGTCTTGCCGTCCTTGGCGACCTCGGAGCCGCCGTAGCACCACATGATCGCGCGCCAGGAGTTGCGCGAGTCGTTGTGGTGCGCCAGCCCGATCCCGAGTGGGAACCCTTTCGCCTTCAGCTTGGCGCCGCCGACCCGCACCTCTTCCCACGTGTCGGGCCCGTTGGGCATGCCGACCTCGGTCCAGAGGTCCTTGCGGTACAGGCCGGGGAAGTCGATGAAATAGTCCGGGAGCGACTTGAACCGACCCTTGACCTCGGAGAAGTTCCTGGCCAGCGGCGTCCAGCCGCCGTACTTCTTGCCGATCTTGTCGGCCAGGTCCTGGATGTCGACGAGGGCCGGCGCGAACTTCTCGGTGCCGGTCCCCGGCATCTGCACGAGGTCGTGGCCGGACTGCGTGGCGATCTCGGCCGCGATCTTGGCCGGGAGGTTCAGGTGCGGGATGTGGTCGATCGTCAGCTTGACGTTGTGCTTGGCCGCCCACTCCGCGCCCCACTGATCGAACCACTTGTCGTAGGACGGGACGAAGTGGCTCCAGCAGAGAACCGAGAGCTGCTTCGACTGGGCCGCCGCCGACTTCACCCAGACGTGAGGGGCCACGACCGCGCCGGCCGCGGTCGTGGTGAGGAACCGACGCCGTGTCATCCCTGCCATGTCTTCTCCTCCTGTGAGTGATGGATTACTTCAGGGCTCCCGCGGTGAGTCCGTGAATGAAGTGGTCGAGGCTGAAGGCATACACGATCGCCACCGGGACGGACCCGATGAGCGCGCCGGCCATCAGCGAGCCCCAGTAGAACACGTCGCCGCGGATCAGATCCGTGGTGACGCCGTAGGCGATGGTCTTGTTGGCCGACGCGGAGATGAACGTCAGGGCGTAGATGAATTCCTGATAGGTCAACGTGAAGGCGAAGATCCCCGCGGTGATGATGCCCGGCACGATCACCGGCAGCACGATCATCCGGAAAGTCTGGAAGCGCGTGCAGCCGTCGAGCTGCGCGCTTTCCTCGATCTCGTGAGGCACCGTGCGCACGAAGCCCATCAGGAGCCAGGTACAGAACGGCAACGTGAACGACGGATAGACGATCACGAGGGACCAGATCGAATCGCCGAACCCGATGCCGCGCACCAGCTGGGACAGCGGCAGGAACAGCAGCGCCGGCGGAATCAGGTACGAGAGGAACATGGCGGTCGACATGGCGCGGTTACCGGGAAAGCGCATCCGGGCCAGCGCATAGGCGGCCGGCAGGCCCAGCGCCAGGGTGACGAGAACCACGCCGACCCCGATCAGCAGGCTGTTCTTGAGCCACACGAGGAACAGCGTGTCGTGCAGCAGCAGCTCGACGTGGGCCAGGGTGGGCGGCTCCTTGAACCAGAACGGCACGCCGGTCAGGCTGTAGAGATCGTTGTCCCGCTTGAAGGTCGTGATGATCATCCAGTAGAACGGGAACAGCACGATGAACAGGTAGGGGGACAGCGGCAGGTACGGCCCGTAGTCGCGTTTGATCGTGCGCCAGAGGTTACGTCTCACGTCACTCCCGTCGCAGCAGCCGCAGCATGACGATCACGAACAATGCCAGCAGCGGGAACATGAACAGCGTGATCGAGGCGCCCATCCCGATGTCACCGGCATTGATGCCGACATTGTATGCGTAGGTCCCGAACACGTGGGTGGTGTTGTACGGCCCGCCCTGGGTCAGGAGCCAGACCGCGGAGAAGTCGGTGAACGAGAACACGATGGAGTAGAGCAGGCCGACGAACAGGATGGGGCGGACGATCGGCGCCACGACGTAGAGGAACCGGCGCAGCGGCCCGGCGCCATCGATCTTGGCCGCCTCGATCACCTCGGTGGGCACCGCGGTCAGGCCCGCCAGGAGGATCACCGCCGAGAACGGGAACCCGCGCCACACGTTGAGGATGACCACGGAGACCATCGCCAGCCCGGGCTCGCCGAGCCACTGCCAGGGATAGTCGATGATGTGCGCGGTCATCAGCATCCAGTTGATGACGCTGTAGAGCGAGTCGAACATCCATTTCCAGGCCAGCGACGAGAGGGCGATCGGGATGACGAACGGGATCAAGATCAGCCCTTGCACGATGCGCTTGCCCTTGAAGCTCCGGTTGAGCGCGAAGGCCAGCGGCAGGCCGATCACCAGCCGGATCAGCTCCGATGCGAACGTGAACACAAACGAGTTGCGCACGGTCTGCCAGAACACCGGATCGGCGAAGATCCGCTCGAAGTTCAGCAGACCGACGTAGTGCCACTCGGGCGAGCCGACCCGTGCGCTGGACACGCTCAGGTAGAGCGACATCACGAAGGGGTACGCGATGAAGAAGGCGAGATAGAGGAAAGCAGGGCCGGCCCAGAACACCGCCTGCACGGCGTCGCTGTGGCGCCAGGCGGCCAGCGACCGCCGGGAGGCCGCGACCGGGACGGCGCGTGTTTCGGCGGCGTACCCCTGCGGCGAGCTCATTCCTGGGGAAGAGCCCGGAGCATGGAGCACGTTTCGGTTCGTCTCGTCATCTGCTTCGCCGTGAGCGTCTCGACAAAGGTGATGGTACTCCCCGCAGCACGAGCGTGGCCGTGCGAGCTTCGCGGCAGTCTATCGGTCTTGCGGGACTTCGTCAAACTCCCTTCAGATGACCCGACGCTCCACCGGCCCGAGTTCGCTATACTCCCCGACCATGGATTCCGGAACGGTCGGAGGCCTGCTGGGGCGCGTGGTCGAGGATCGGGTGGTGCCGGCCGGCGAGCCGTGGGCCAGGGTGCTGACCCGGGGCCAGACCCTGCGGATCGTCGACCTCGAGGGGCGCCAGGCCGTGGATTTCCTCTGCTACAACGCGGCGAATCCCGAGGAGCGCTACAACGCCGCCGATACGATGAAGTACGCGCGGACGATCTTCCTGACGCGAGGGCACGGCATCTACTCGGACCTCGGCCGACGCCTGCTGACGATCGTCGAGGACACCTGCGGTCGCCACGACACGATCGGCGGCTGCTGCAGCGCCGAGAGCAACGAGCTCCGGTATGGCGTCAAGGCTACGCCGAGCTGCCGCGCGAACTTCCTGCGCGCGCTGGCCCCCTTCGGCCTGGGTCGCAAGGACATCGTGGCCAACCTCAATTTCTTCATGAACGTGCCCGTCGAGCCCGACGGGACCATGGCGATCGTGGACGGCCTCTCCCGGGCGGGCGACTACGTGGACCTCCGCGCGGAGATGGACGTGCTCGCGGTCGTCTCGAACTGCCCGCAGACCCGCAACCCGTGTAACGGCTTCAATCCGACGCCGATCCGCCTGGTCGTGACGGAGCCGGGCTGATACGTGAGGTGGTGGCGGTGGGAGGAATTGAACCTCCGACACGGGGCTTATGAGACCCCTGCTCTGCCGCTGAGCTACACCGCCGATCCGGAATGCTCGCGCACGGGCGCAGCACGGAATTCTACTCCGGACCTCTCGCGCGCGCCCGAAAACCATGCCCATCGAATGCCCGCGAATTGACGGGCGAGACGTTTTGCTATAATCCGCCGGGACAATTCACCCGAAGGAGTTCGCACATGCAGTTTCGGAATCACCCCTGGCACGCTGACGTCGAGCTGCGTCAGAACGATACGGCCGAGGACGACGACGACGAGGACGATGAAGACCTAGACGACGTCGAGGACGACGAGGACGACGACCTCGACGACGAAGAAGACGATGACGACTTCGACGACGACGACCTCGATGACGATGAAGACCTGGACGACGACGACCTCGACGACCTCGACGAGGACAATGATACCGACGAGGCCGACGCGGACGACGCCGAGGAGGACGACGAAGACGAGTAGCCGGTAGCCCACCACGCGACGAGGAGGCGGGAAGATGGATGCTTGGCTGTTCCTACTGCGCTGGTTTCACTTCATGGCCGGCATCACCTGGATCGGGATGTTGTACTACTTCAACTTCGTGCAGGTCCCGTTCTTCGCGGGCGCCGAGCCGGCGGTGCGGACCGGCATGATCACGGGTGGGCTCGTCAGCCGAGCGCTCTGGTGGTTCCGGTGGGGCGCGATGATCACCTTCATCACCGGCTGGCTCTATCTGCTGCACCGGATGGGCCAGTTCGGGATCCAGCCGTTCTTCGCGACGTCCTACGGCTGGGCGATCTTCATGGGCGGCGTCATCGGCAGCCTGAGGTGGTTCAACGTCTGGTTCATCATATGGCCGGCGCAGCAGGTCATCATGGCGTCGGCGGCGCGCGTGAAGGAAGGCGGTCAGGCGATCCCTGAGGCCGCGGCGCGCGG
>Ga0187776_10000531_pt1 | contig 18404 bp, 10 predicted proteins | sample 0216_BV02_MP12_2_FD_132426 | JGI IMG/M metagenome (GOLD analysis project Ga0187776, IMG submission 132426) | Tropical peat soil microbial communities from peatlands in Department of Meta, Colombia - 0216_BV02_MP12_20_MG | ecosystem: Environmental > Terrestrial > Soil > Wetlands > Peat | place...
GAAAAAGTCAAAACTTCCTAACCGGAGAGATTTACGGTGGGCTGGATCTCGAGAAAACAAATCTCGCCTCCGGTCGAGGCGGAGCTTTTTTCTTGACATCCCTTCTTATAGAACTCATTGACCCAAAAGGTTGCCGTTCACCACCAACCGGATGGCGGACAAGAAGTGAGCACGGTCACATAGAGAATGCTTCTCCGGGCGGGTGGCCCAGGTCTCCCCGATCCGGCGAGTTGTCCTTCCCTCCAAGACTGGGGTGCCCCAGGTCTCGCGCTTTTCGAGACCTGGGCTTCTCCTTTGCCACGCTGATGCATGTCTTCTCTATCGGCCCCAGAGTATAGCCCTAAGCCGCCGGGGCGTGTCCCACTCCTTCCCGCAACCCGCGACACTGTGGGTGCCCCATCCTGAGCGCAGCGAAGGGTGGGTGGCAATCATGTCCGTCCTGAGTGTTTCCGTCTGTGCTCCCTATGCCCACTCGCACCAGTAACCTCCGTAACATGGGCAGGTTACTCGGATCGTGCTAGCCTCGCATCGTACTGCGGTTTTTGCTGAAGCTGCATCGCCCGGTTCGGGCGCCGAATCGAAAAATGTCGCCGTTCCCGTTCTTTCAACGCGAGAATCTTGGCCAGCTGGCCCGCCAGCTCGATCTCAAGGCCTACACTCCGGTGATCGAGCTGCAGGGCCTGGTGCCTGGCGTCGATAACGTCCGCTATGATGTTTTTCTGAGCCCGATTCTTACAGAGGTGGCTCGCCAGCATATCGCCCGGGTCATCGCTAAAGCCGGCAACGTCGAAGATCTAATCGTCGATCGTCGCACGCCTCTGGGCAGTCCGGCTTTCCTGTCGCGGACACAAAAGCCTGCTCCAGCGCCCGATGTGTCCGAATTCAAACGCCGCCTCACCGAGTTGCATGTCGCGTCACTCAACCGCTCCAAGGCGGAGAATAACGTTTCGCTCGATCTGCTGTTCCGCATCGCAATCCTGAAGTTTCTGCGTAGCGAGCTGGGGGAGCAGTGCTCCTCCATCCTGGAGAAACTGCGCACCCGCGCCAACACCTACGACGGCCCTCGCCAGACAAACAATAGCGCGGTTCAGTCGCGGGAACGCTGTGCCGCATTTCAACGGAATAAGAAGAGCATTCTCTGCCGAGCCGGCGAGGAAATCTTCCACACTCTGCGCGAAATCGAAAAGGAAACCCTGCTGCGCATGCGGCGCTCGCTGTTTGGCTCCGCTGACTTTGTGGGATACGACCTTTTCATCAATCACCTAGTCTTCACGGAAAACGGACGCGACGATCAAGTGAATGCCGAGCACTACGTGATGCTGGGCAACTTCGAGCGCGATCCCGACCGCTTCCACCGTTTGCTGGCAATTGCTGTGGATTATCTGAAGTCCATGGAGATCGGCTCCGACGAACAGGAGCTGATCCCCATTTTGAGTGTTCCCGAAAATGCCCACGACCTGGTAGGCAATGGCGTCCCTGACGAGGACACTCACGAAGGCCGCTTGCAGAAAGCACTGCTGGAAACGTGGACTGAGTGCCTGGAACGCGAAGGCGTTCTCAATCACGTGATCGCTGCTTACGATACCGTGCCATTGCTGGCTGAGTACTCACCTACGATCAATCCCCAGCAGCTCAAAAATGCGCTGATCTGGCGGCAGGAGCGCCAGCGGGTGGAGAAGTTGCTGGAGGAGCAGGGAAAACTCTCTCCTGCAAATTTTCAGGCGGCAGTGAAACGCTTCGCCAATTATCGCGGATCAGACCGCGCCAAATTTGGCGGGCGTTTCTTGCGCGACTTCATGCGCTATCACCGCGACCTCCGCCGTCTGGAAACCTTGCTGGCAGCGATGGAGGGCATCTCTCTGCTGACCAGCGAAAAACTGCGCAGCCTGTCCGAGATCAACAGCACGCTATACGAATTTCCGCTTCCAGAAGAGCAGAAGCCGGCCGAAGATCGCATCCTTCACCACATCATTCTCAAGGCCGATATTCGCGATTCCACCACGCTTACGCGCACGCTATTTGAACGCGGTCTGAATCCGGCTTCGTATTTCAGCTTGAATTTCTACGACCCGGTCAACAAGCTTTTGCCGAAATATCAGGCCACCAAGGTTTTCATCGAAGGCGATGCCGTCATCCTCGCCTTGTTCGAGCGGGAAGGCGGCGAGGGCTTTGGCGTGGGCCGGACCTGCGCCCTGGCGCGCGAAATGAGTACCCTGGTGCGCGCCTACAATGCCCAGTCGGAGAAGTCCGGACTGCCCACCCTGGAACTGGGAATCGGAATCTCCTATCAGGATGCCGCGCCCATGTATCTGATGGACGGCCAGTCCCGAATCATGATTTCCAAAGCACTCAATGAGAGCGACAGGCTCTCTTCCTGCAATCGCGGGGCGCGCAAAATCCTGGAGGGTTCGGAGACGCTGTTCAACGTTTTTTGCTTCCAAACGGTGGACGACGAGGATACTGGCGGGAACCCCGACGAGTTCCTCATGCGCTACAACATCGGTGGGATTCACATGAGCGAACCCGCCTACCGTAAGCTGCGCCAGGAGATCTCGCTGCAGCCCATAGAAATGGAACTACCCACGCTCTGGGAGAACGAACCCGTAACCCTCCATACAGGCCTGGTATCCGTAGGTCAGAGCTTTCATCGCCTGGTGATCCGCGAGGGAAGCATCGCCCGCATCGGGGCGCAGGGATTTTCGCTCAAGAAGTGGACCGACCGCCGCTACTACGAGGTCTGCACTCACGAGGACATCTATAAGCTGGTCGAACTGTGGCTGCGCAACAAAGGCGAAGCAGAGGGAATCGGTATGTTCACCTCCCAGGCTGAATCTCGCCCGGTTACCGCGTTGCGGTAGCGATTACCCTTCAACTCTGGCGAACAAAGCAGTTGCATTTCGTCGCGCACCGTAAAATGGCTGCTTGCTTCTGGTCCAAAGGGGGACAAGCGGGTGCGACGAATATTCCTTATCTGCATCTGCATGTTGATCGGCCTGGCGGGATCGGCTCGAGGTCAAAGCAGCAAAACAACACCGCCGGGCAGTTTTGATCCCGCGCCATGGGTGGAGGACTTCCATCAGCTACTGCGCGAAATGTCTTCGCACTATGCCAATCTGGAGTGGGCGATCCAGGAACGACATATGGATCTGCCCCAACTGCGCCAGCAGACGGAAGCAAAACTCGGCGAGGCCAGGAACGAAGAAGATGCCCGCCGAATCCTGAATCAGTTTGTGGAGAGCTTTGGCGACGGCCATCTGCAAATTCGTTGGCCTAAGGCGCAAGAGAGTAAGCCTGCAAGTTCAACATCTGGGCAGGGTCTTTGTGCCCGCCTTGACTATAACGAACATCTCTCGCCCGGGCTGGACTTTTCGCTCCTTTCCTCCTTTACACCTCTCGACAGCGAAGACGCCAGAGTGTTCCCCAGCGGAATTCTGCGCCTGCCCAGCGCCAAGGCCATTGGCGTTCTCAGGATTGGATTGTTCAGCGAACATGCCTACCCGGAAGTTTGTGAGCGCGCGGTTCGAAAACTGAATCTCGATGAGTCGAAGGATTGCGACGAAAAATGCAGCGACAGACTGCAGTTGGAGACTGGCAATCTCCTTACGGCGGCTCTAGCGAGACAGGAGATTGTGTTCCGGAAGGCAGGCGCTACTGCGGTTTTAATAGACATTGCGCGCAATGGCGGTGGCTCGGATTGGGTCGATGCAACACTAGGTTCCCTGAGTGCCGTTGCACTGAGCAATTCCCCTGGAGCGTTCATAAAACACGAGCATTGGACAAAGCAGCTGCAAGAACGTTTGCAGGAAGTGGAAGCCGATAGGAGAAAGAGTCCTAAGCCGAACGCGTCGCTAGAAGATGCTGCCGCGTGTTTGCGGAAAGCCATCGCGGAGAGCCGGCAACCTTGCGATCGGACAAACGTTTGGTACACGGGAAAGAGCAATTGCTCTCTCCTGGTCAAGGGCTGCTCGTACAAGTCGCCGACTCAATACGACTACAGCGAGTCAGCAGACAGGCTTCCGATGTATGTTGTTGTCGATCACGATACCTGGTCGGCCGCCGAATACTTCGCAGCCTTGTTGCAGGACAATCATGCCGCCACCATCGTTGGCGAACTGACCGGCGGAGCCGGATGCGGCTACACCGATGGAGGAATCCCCACCAAGCTGAAAAACTCTGGCGCGGAAGTCAAAATGCCCGACTGCGTCCGGTTTCGTGCCGATGGCTCAAACGAAGTGAATGGGATCACTCCCGATGTGCTCGTGCCCTGGGCGCGTCGCGATTCGCCATACCAGCGAGTGAAGAAGCTGCAGTCGGCTGTGGAGCGCTGCTGCTCGCAGTCGGCCGACAGCCCGGTTGTCGGCCAACTCACATCGCAGACTGTTGTACGTCTTCCGCCAACAGCGTTTCCAACGCTCCCCGGCAATATAACCAAGGAACTCCAAACCCGCGGCTGCACCATTCCGCAACCGTCAACCGGTAAGCCAGAGAACGTCATTCGCGGAGAATTCGCCAAGCCTGGGCAAAGAGATTGGGCGGTCTTATGTTCTATGAATGGATTTCTCTCGATCTTCGTCTTCTGGAACGGCTCAGAAACCGACACCGCCGAAGTTTACAGATGGGAGCCAAGCGATCTCTACTATTCCATCGAGCCCGTCGGTGAGAAATACATCATGGATCACTATCGCGCGTACGGCGGGCCGCAGCCACCACCAATAGATCATCAGGGAGTCGATCTCGGAATAGATGGAAAGGCTTCTGAGGTCTTCTATTACTACCAAGGCCAATGGCTAAAGCTGCAGGGAGCCGACTAAAGCAATCAGAAGGGCATCCTTCCTGCCTTGAAGGGAATGAACACCACCGCCTCCAGGTCCACGGCCTCGCCATTCTTAGTTCCGGGGTGGAAATGCCAGCGCGCCAGAGCGGTGCGCGCGTTCTCGTCCAGGCGGCGGTCCACGCCGCGCAGCACCCGCACGTCATCCACGCTGCCATCCTTGCGGATCACCGCATAGAGCGTCACCGTACCTTCCACGAATTCGCGCTGCAGTTCCGGCGGATATTTAGGATCAACCTTCTGTAGCGCGATTGGCGCCGTCACCTCGCCTCCGCGGTGGTCGTCCTGGAGTTGGGCAAAGCGCACGATCCAGCTCCCGCCGGACGACGTGAGGTTGGGCATGTTCAGCGCCATCGTGTAGTACTTTCGGCCGGAAAAGACTCGGTCTTCGATTTTTCCCGGGCCATCGATGATCGGCCCACGCGTCGTGTCTGTCACCTTGGGACGCGAGATTGAAGCCATCAGGGTTTTTTCCTCTGGCTTCTCGGCGGACGTTGCAGAAGGTGCTCCCGCCACCACAGCGGCGCCTGCGGGCGGGCTCTTGGGATCGCCACCAACAAAAATTCCAGCAGGTGCGTTTGCGCTCGATCCCGATCCCGGCTCGGCCTTACCGGTTCCGGTTCCGCCTCCGTTCGCACCCTTGGTGCCGCCGCCTTTGATCTCCGGCGTGCCTGACGCATCGGGCTTGCCTTGCGGCGTGGCAGCAAACTCACCCGAGCGTCTCCCGGCAGGCACCTCTATCGGTCCGCTCACGGTTGCGGGATGCAGATTCAGAGCGATCAACTGTCCCGCAGCAGACCCAGCCGCCAAGGCTCCGATTGAAGGAGGAGGAGGCACTGCAGCCGATGCCTGTCCTGAGCCACCTCGCCCGGCACCACCCGCAGCTCTAACAGCGGACTCGCCGGTCTTCCCGGGCGCACCGTTCACTGCCACCGACCGCTGCTCGGCAACCACGAGTTTTGGCGCGGCCACATTCGCCTCGAATTTGCCGACGTTCATCGCGCCCAGCGATCGCACTCCGCTATCGACTGCGGGAGGCGGCTCGATCACCGCTGGCGTGGGCGACGCGATTTGCCGCGATTGTGTTTTCAGTTGATCCAGCGACGGAGGCGCCTCTACCACCGGCACCGCTGGAAGGTCCAGCTTGCGCGTCGACTTCGACTGATCGATCGCCGGAGGCGGCTCGATGACCGCTACTTTTCCGGGCTGCAGTCCCGCCATACGCTGCAGCTCGCGCCGGATGGGATCAGGTGGCGGCGGTATCACCGAGGCCGGCATCGCCGGCAGGGTAAGGGCGTTGGCTCGCGTCGCCACCGCTGTTGGCACGGGGGCCGGCGTGGAATTCCAGGCGACGATATTCGGCAATGGGACGTTCTTTGGCAGCTTCACATCGGGTGGCGTGATGATCGTCTGCTCACGATTATCGCGATGCAAAGGCAGGGAGATGATCGGCTGCTTGGCATACACGGGATCGCCTTTCTTCTCCTCTTTAGCGGGAGCGCTGCCGGTATCGATGGGCGGCAGATATTCGGAGACGGAGTAGTACACGATCTTGTCATGAAGCGGAAGCGCGGGGTTGCGCCGCCACAGCAGCCCGGCCCAGGATTCGGTGAGTCCCCAGAGAGCGACCACGACGAAGATGTGCAGCAGGGCCGACTGGCGTAAACGCGTCCAGGGGATTCCCCGCTGGACAAAAACGTCGGGCCAGAATTCGGCAGGGGGCGAGGTGACCACAACGGACCGCGGCTTGCGGCGCAAAAGAAAGTCACCTAAGTTAGAGAGGAAAACCTTCCGCCACGAGGGCAGCTCAACCAACAATTGCGGACCCGTCCCCACCTCTTCTGACCCATTCAAATCGGAAATCCTGCCAGGGTGGGACGACATTAAAGCACCAGGGTTAGCTGGATTATACGCGCCTTCGTGATCACGTCACCTCGCGCCGGTTGACGCGGCAGATTTTGAAACTGGCAGGTCCCCCAGGTTCGCGCCGTGCAGTTCCCCGCTAACCTGGGTGGGCAGATTATCCGGTGCGTGGGTGCCGGGTCTTGCGCGGAACAGACTCAAGAGTCCCGGGAGGGATGACAGAGCGGCGCATCAAATCTTTGCCTGCCGTGTTCTAATTGTGCAGGAAATCCTTTCCATGAAACATTTTTTGGCTGCAATTTGCCTGCTGGCAGCGATGACTGCCCTGGCACAAAACCAATCTCCGCCTCCGGCCGTGGACCTCGATGATGGTGTCTCCGGCATGTACACCTTCCTGCGCGAAGGCGAATTCGTGGAAGTCGATCTCGAGGACAAAGTCCACATCACCGGCTTCGTTTCCCGCTACGGCGAGAGCGACAGCGATCGCGGTGCATTTCTCGATCATATGATCGACAAGGGAGAGTTCGACCGTCCCAACATGCACTGGATCACCAAGCCCATTCACGGTGTTTGGTTCGAATTCAAGGGCCGGATCGAACGCGGTGAGGCCAAGTCGCCCAACCTGGAAGGCTACCGCGTCTTGAAGGGCACGCTCACCGAGTACACCACCGACGACAATAAGAAGACTTCCGCCCGCTCCCGCGAAGTCACCTTTAAGTCTTTTCCTCAGGACGCCTTGGTGACACCGGCCAAGAATAAGGACTAAATCAGTCTTTTCATCTCGGACACGCTTGAGGCAGCCCAGCTTGAGCCGATCAGCAGGCGGCCTGCTGGCGAAATCCCAAGCGGCGGCGAGGGACCTGCTTTTCCTGAAAACCAGCAACTGCTCCGCGCGCCTCTGGTCACACGTCACATCTCGCCGTGATGCTTCCCGTCTGCCCCATTCCCCGCCCCTGCTATGCTCTTTCGCAGGGAGGAGGCCGCCATGGATTCGGCTGCCCGCGCACTCTCCAAGCCTGGTGCATCCAAACCGGGTGCATCCAAACCCGGCACCGATCCCGCGCATGATGTACTGCGCGCCGAAAAGCAACCGCTGGACGCGGTGTTTGCCCCACGCAGTGTGGCCGTTATTGGAGCCACCGAGCGTCCCGCCAGTATTGGCCGCCGTGTGCTGTGGGCCTTGCTCAGCAGCCCCTTCGGCGGCACGTTCTTTCCCGTCAGCAAGGAACGCCGCAGCGTGCTGGGAATCAAGGCCTACCCATCGGTCCGCGACGTGCCCGAGGCCGTCGATCTGGCAGTGGTAGTTACTCCGGCCGCAAGTGTTCCCGGCGTGGTTGAGGAATGCGTGGCTGCTGGCGTGAAGGCCGCAATCATCATCTCGGCGGGATTTCGTGAGCATGGCGCCGAAGGCGCCGCCCTCGAGCAGCAGATCCTGGAGAAACTCCGCGGCAGCCGCATGCGGGTGATTGGTCCCAACTGCCTGGGCGTGATGAATCCGCTTACCGGCCTGAACGCCACCTTTTCCCAGACCATCGCTCTGCCCGGCAGCGTGGCGTTCATAAGTCAGAGTGGGGCATTGTGCACCGCCATTCTCGACTGGAGCCTGCACGAGATGGTCGGCTTCAGCGCATTTGTATCGGTAGGCTCGATGGTCGACGTAGGATGGGGTGATCTGATCGACTATCTCGGCAATGATCCCCGCACCCAGAGCATCGTTATTTATATGGAGAGCATCGGGAACGCGCGTTCCTTTCTCTCCGCCGCCCGCGAGGTCTCGTTAACCAAGCCGATAATTGTGATCAAGGCAGGCCGCTCCGAAGCCGCCGCCAAAGCAGCCGCTTCCCATACGGGCGCTCTCACCGGAAGCGACGAGGTACTCGACGCCGCTTTTCGCCGCAGCGGGGTTTTGCGCGTGAACAGCATTGCCGACATCTTTTACATGGCGGAAGTGCTCTCCAAGCAGCCGCGCCCCAAGGGACCGAGGCTGGCGATTCTCACCAACGCCGGCGGCCCGGGCGTGCTTGCGGCCGACGGGTTGGTGGCCAGCGGAGGCAAACTCGCCGAACTATCGCCAGCCAGCATGGAAGCTCTGAACTCGTTTTTGCCTCCGCACTGGAGTCATGGGAATCCTGTCGATGTGCTCGGTGACGCTACCCCTGATCGCTATTCCCGCGCGCTGGAAATCACGGTGAACGATCCCAATTGTGATGGCATCCTCATTCTGACTGCCCCCCAGGGTCTCAGCGAGCCCACGCAAATTGCCGAACTGCTGAAGCCGCACGCTCGCGGCACCGGAAAACCCGTTCTCGCCTGCTTTATGGGTGGCGCAGACGTTGCGGCGGGCAACGAAATTCTGAACCGCGCCGGCATTCCAACCTTTCAGTTTCCCGATACTGCTACTCGCGCATTCACCTACATGTGGAAGTACAGCTACAATCTGCGCGGCCTATATGAGACTCCGGCGCTTCCTTCTTATGCGGAAACCGGCATCGACCGCGAGACTGCCGAGAAGCGCATCCTGCAGGTTCGCGAGTCGGGTCGTACCGTGCTCACCGAAGCCGAATCCAAGCAACTGCTCGCCGACTACGGCATTCCCACCGTCAAGACTCTCATCGCCTCTACCGCCGACGAAGCCGTAGCCCGCGCCGGTCAGATTGGATATCCGGTAGTCGTGAAGCTTCACTCCTACACCGTCACCCATAAATCCGATGTCAAAGGCGTGCGCCTGAATTTGCGCGATGCCGAAGCGGTGCGCACCGCTTTCTATGGCATTCAGCGCACCGTTTGCGATCTGGTAGGTGAAGCGGCCTTTCAAGGTGTGACGGTGCAACCCATGATCTCGCGCGAGGGATTTGAATTGATCGTCGGCAGCAGCATTGACCCGCAGTTCGGTCCCGTGCTCCTGTTCGGCGCAGGCGGGCTTCTAGTGGAAATCACGCGAGACCGCGCTCTTGCCCTTCCGCCGCTGAACACCACCCTGGCGCGCCGCATGATGGAGCAGACTCGTGTCTATTCCGCCCTGCAAGGCGCACGCGGCCACGGAGGGGTCGATCTCACCGCTCTTGAAGCTCTGCTGGTTAGATTCAGCCAGTTGGTGCTCGAGCATCCGTGGATCAAGGAAATCGATATCAACCCGCTGTTGGCTTCCTCCAACGGGCTGCTCGCGCTCGATGCTCGGGTCGTGATTTTCGGACTCGATGTCACTGAGGACGACTTGCCGCGTCCCGCGATTCGGCCTTATCCCAGCCGCCATGTTGCGCCCTGGACTCTCAAGAATGGCGTGGATGTGGTGATCCGGCCCATTCGTCCGGAAGACGAGCCGCTGCTGATCCGGTTCCACGAAGAGCTCTCCGATCGCACTGTCTACCTGCGTTATTTCCAGCCGCTGAAACTCTCGCAGCGCACGGCGCACGAGCGCATGACGCGCATCTGCTTCATCGACTATGACCGCGAAATGGCGCTGGTGGCCGAGCGCCACAACCCTGCCGGCGAGCCCGAGATCATCGGCGTGGGCCGCTTGAGCAAACTGCATGGCCTCGAGGAAGCCGAGGTGGCCGTGCTGGTGAGCGACAAATTCCAGCACCAGGGCCTTGGCACCGAGTTGGTACGCCGGCTCATGCTCATCGCCCGCGAGGAAAAGCTCAAATATGTGAGCTCCACCATGCTCGGGATCAACCGCGAGATGCGCGCCATCTGCAACCGCCTGGGGTTCGCGCTGCATGTGGATCTTGAGGAAGATCTAGTCAATGCCAAGGTCACATTGAGGTAAGCTTGTGCGGGATAGGCGATCTCGCCTGTCACATCGTCTCGCCAGAAAATTTCTGTCCCCCGCTCCGCTTTGCTCATCTCACTCAAGCGCGGCAACCGGAGTTACCATATCCCTATGAGTGCCACCCTGACCGCAACCAAGCCCCACGGTTTTCTTCTCAATGGAAAATTCATAACCCAAGGATCACCGGTCGATATTCACGCTCCCTACGATCATCAGATCGTAGGCACCATCATCAACGGCAGCCGTGCCGATGCCGTGGCCGCGATCGCTGCGGCTGAAGCGGCTTTCCGGACAACGCGAAAGCTCCCCGCATTCGAGCGCCAGCGCGTGCTGCGTGCCATCGCTCATCACCTTGCGGAACGTAAGGAAGAGTTTGCGCGCATCATGGCTATGGAAGCCGGCAAGCCTATCAAGACAGCGCGCGGGGAAGTGGAACGCTGCATCTTCACCTTCACCATCGCTGCCGAGGAGAGCACGCGCATTTACGGCGAATATCTCCCTCTCGATTTGCAGGACACAGCTACCGGGCGCTGGGCCATCGAGCGCCGTTTTCCCATCGGGGTAATCTCCGCCATTACGCCCTTCAATTTCCCGCTGAATTTGCCGGCTCACAAAATCGCTCCTGCGATTGCTGCGGGATGCACCATGGTGCTCAAGCCCGCTCCGCAGGACCCGATTGTTGCCTTGATGCTGGGGGAGATCGTGCAGCAGGTTGGCTGGCCCGATGGCGCCCTGAACGTGCTGCCGCTTAGCAATGAGGATGCCGATCCGCTGATCACCGATGATCGTCCGCGCCTGCTTACCTTCACCGGCAGCGCCGCCGCGGGCTGGCAATTAAAGCAGCGGGCCGGCAAGAAGAAGGTCGTGCTGGAGCTGGGCGGTAATGCCGGCGTGATCGTGCACAAGGACGCCGATATCAGCTTTGCCGCGCAACGTTGCGTCAGCGGCGGATTTTCCTATGCCGGGCAGAGTTGCATCTCCGTCCAGCGCATCCTGGTGGAGCGGACTGTCTTCGACAAATTCACTCAAATTTTGGTAGATGGCGCGCGCAAGCTGGTGCTGGGCGATCCGCTGGATCCAAATACCGACGTTGGCCCGATGATTCGTGAACAGGACGCGATCCGCGCCAGTGACTGGATTGAGGAGGCCACTTCTTCTGGCGCGAAACTGCTCTGCGGCGGCAAGCGCAACGGATCGATGGTCGAGCCCACTGTCCTCACCAACACCCGCCCGCAGATGCGCGTGAATTGTGAAGAGTTGTTTGCGCCCGTGGTCACCGTCGAACCCTATGATGACTTCTCGCGCGCGGTTCAGCAGATCAATGACACACCCTATGGCCTGCAGGCAGGAGTCTTCACTCGTGACGCTAATCTTCTTTTCTATGCGTATGAGGAGCTGCAGGTAGGTGGCGTGATTGCCGGCGATTCTCCCACCTTCCGCATGGATCATATGCCCTACGGTGGAACCAAGGACTCAGGGACCGGCCGCGAGGGGTTGCGCTACGCCATCCAGGACATGACCGAGCCCAAGCTGCTGGTCATGAATTTGCGCTGAAGGGGAACACTGGCTTAGAAGCCCGAGTTGTCATGCTGAGCGAGGGCCGGCGGACCATTCCGGCTCGAGCCGAAGGACCTTGCGTTTGCCTTGTGCACATTTTCAGAGAGCCCTCGTTTTCACCAGACGTAAACATTTCTTCTCCCGCCTTTCAACTCTTAAGCCACATTTCAGCCCAACCTGTTACAATCACCCGGCCTAGTGATAGCGGTCACGCCCTATATGTGCAGTCTCCGAAACTCGTAACCTGCCCGCGGAATCCCAGCCGGCTTCCGTGGCTGACAACTTGAATCGGTACTGACATGCCCCAGATCTTCCATCGCAGTACTAATACGTTTTCCCGCTTTTCGATAGTGGTGGCGTTGCTTTCGGTGACCGCATTTTTCTTCGCCGCCGCTGAGATGCAGAGCGCTCCTTATCTCAGTTGGCGTGGAGTGATTCGTACCCAGCCCGTCCCTTTCAGTCACAAGCATCACGCTGGCGGGTTGGGCATCGACTGCCGCTACTGCCACACCTCGGTGGAGGTGTCCGGCTACGCCGGTCTTCCTCCTACCAAGACCTGCATGAACTGCCACTCGCAGATATGGACCAACGCCGCTTTGCTAGAACCGGTGCGAGAGAGCTTCCGCTCCGGCAACTCCATCAACTGGACCAAGGTGAACTACATCCCCGACTTCGTGTACTTCGACCATAGCATTCACATTAACAAGGGGGTCGGCTGCAATAGCTGCCACGGTCCAGTGGACCAGATGGCGCTGATGTACCAGGACTCCACTATGCAGATGGAGTGGTGCCTCAGCTGCCATCGCGGGCCGGAAAAGTTTCTGCGCCCCCGCGGCGAGCAATTCAACATGAGATATCAGCAGCCGACACCGTCAAACCCGGTGAAATACGACGGCCAGACTTTCACTGAGCAACTTCAGCTGGGGAGCTATCTGGCCAAAAAGTACCACGTGCGTACGCCCCCGGAGATCACCAGCTGTAGCACCTGTCATCGTTAATTCGACAGAACGGAGAAAATGGAACTCGTAAACATCAAGAACGGCAGCGACCGGGTGCAGGAAAAAGGCCTGCGCCTGGAAGACGTGCAAGCGAAGCTGGCCCGCGCGCGGGGTCCAGAGTATTGGCGTAGCCTGGAGGAATTGGCGGAGACCAAGGCATTTCGCGACATGCTGCATCGCGAATTTCCGCGCCAGGCAGGGGAATGGATCGGTGATGACGTTTCGCGGCGTAATTTTTTGCAACTGATGAGCGCCTCGCTGGCGCTAGCCGGGTTGACCAGTTGCACTAAGATTCCCACCCAGGTGATCGTGCCGTATGTGCGGCAGCCGGAAGAAATAATCCTGGGCAAATCGATGTTCTATGCTACGGCCATGCCGCTGAGCGGCTACGGCCAGCCGGTGCTGGTTCGTAGTCACGAAGGCCGTCCGACGAAGATCGAAGGCAATCCTGAGCATCCCGCCAGCCGCGGCGCCACCGACATCTTTGCGCAAGCTTCCATTCTTGATCTCTACGATCCTGACCGTACCCAGACGAATCTCTATCGTGGTGAGGTTCGAACCTGGGCGTCGTTCGTTGGAGCAGTGCAGGGTCCTCTGGCCGCGCAAAAAGCTATTAATGGTGCGGGCCTTCGTCTGTTGACCCAGGCAACTTCCTCGCCCACTCTCGCCAGTCAGATCAAGGGCCTACAACAGAAATTCCCCAGCATGAAATGGCACCAGTGGGAACCGCTGAATCGGGACGCCGCGCGCGCCGGCGCGCAAATGGCGTTCGGCGAGCCCGTCGAGTCGAGATATCAGCTGGCAAAAGCAGACGTCATCGTGTCGCTTGACGCAGACTTCCTCTACGCTGGCTTCCCGGGCTTCTTGAACTACGCCGCCGATTGGGCCAGCCGCCGCGACCCCGACGGACAGGAGGGAATGAACCGCCTCTACGTTATCGAGAGCACTCCCTCCACCACTGGCTTTAAGGCCGATCATCGGTTGGCGGTGAAGCCCTCGGAAGTCGAGCAGTATGCCCGCGCGCTGGCAACTCGACTTGGCATCAGCGCCGGCGGAAATGTCCGACCCGAGCACAGCAAGTGGATGGATGCTGTCGTTAAAGACCTGCAGGCGCACCATGGCAAAGCAGTCGTGATCGCCGGGGAAACACAGTCGGCCGCGGTGCACGCGCTGGCTCACGCCATCAACGATTCTCTCGGTGCTGTCGGCAACACCGTCGAATATACCGATCCGGTAATTGCGAATCCCGTGGATCAAACCGCTTCGCTCAAGGAGTTGCTGGGCGATATCAGTGGCGGCAAGGTCGATATGCTGCTGATCCTAGGTGGCAATCCGGTGTACGACGCCCCAGCGGATTTCGATTTTCCGGCATTGCTGGCCAGAGTACCCCTGAAGATACATTACGGTCTCTACGCTAACGAGACCGCTGTTGCCTGCGACTGGCATCTGAATGCGGCGCATTATCTGGAATCGTGGAGCGACACGCGTGCCTATAACGGGATGGTCAGCATCATCCAGCCGCTAATTGCCCCGCTTTACGCCGGACACACCGCGCATGAGGTGCTTGCGTTGATGAACGGTCAGGCGGACGCCAGCGGCTACGATCTTCTCCGCGATTACTGGAAATCGCAGAATAAGGGCGGAGACTTCGAATCCAACTGGCGCCACTGGTTGCACGATGGATTCATCGCCGACAGCGAGTTCCGGCCGAAGAACGTGGGGGTTAAGGCACGGGATTTCGGCGCTTCCCAGACGCAGAGCAAGGCGGGTACGGAGATCGTCATCCGCCGCGATCCTTCGATTTACGATGGGCGCTTCGCCAACAATGGCTGGCTGCAGGAATTGCCCAAGCCCCTTACCAAGCTTACCTGGGACAATCCTGCGTTAATCAGTCCCAACACTGCCCGGCAACTTGGTGTGCAAGCCAGCCAGGATGCCGACATCGTGGAAGTCGAATACCGTGGCCGCAAGTTGCGCGTTCCGGTATGGGTGCAAGCAGGGCAACCGGACGACACGGTAACGCTCTTTCTCGGTTACGGGCGTTCGCGGGCCGGGCGCATAACTACCGGTCGGGGATTCAACGCTTATTCGCTCAGGTTTTCTGACGAGCCCTTGTTTGGGGTAGGAGCAAAACTCACCCGAATCGGCGAGACCTACCGCCTCGCTTCCACCCAGGGATATCAGAACATCGAGGGACGAAACACCGTCCGTAGCGCCACTATTGCAACTTACAAGCAAAACCCCGATTTCGCGCATGCGCATACCGAGGCCCCAACCGAGAATATGTATCCCGAGTATCCGCACCCAATGCAAAGCGCGAACGGAGCGGAAGCCTACGTCTGGGGCATGAGCATCGATCTGGGGGCCTGCGTCGGATGCAATGCTTGCATCATCGCCTGCCAGGCGGAAAACAACATTCCGGTAGTCGGAAAGCAGCAGGTGATCATGGGCCGCCACATGCACTGGATCCGCGTGGACGGCTACTACCAGGGTGATCCCTCCAGTCCGCGGATGTACTACGAGCCGGTGCCTTGTCAGCAATGTGAGAACGCTCCTTGCGAGCTGGTCTGTCCGGTCGGAGCTACGGTGCACAGCACCGAAGGCTTGAACGATATGGTGTACAACCGCTGCGTCGGTACGCGTTACTGTTCAAATAACTGTCCCTACAAGGTCCGACGTTTCAATTTTCTGCTGTTCCAGGACTGGGATACCCCGCAACTGAAGCTGGTGCGCAATCCTGAAGTCTCGGTGCGCTCACGTGGCGTGATGGAAAAGTGTACCTATTGTGTGCAGCGTATTACTCACAGCCGTATTCACGCGGAAGAAGAGAACCGGCGGATTCGCGACGGCGAGATTCAAACCGCCTGTCAGGAAGTTTGCCCCGCAAGCGCCATCCAGTTTGGCGACATCAACGATTCCAATACCCTGATTTCTGGTTTGAAGAAGGGTCCGCGCAATTACGGATTGCTGGAAGAAATCAACACCCGGCCTCGGACTAGTTATTTAGCTGCTGTGATTAACCCCAACCCCGAGATTCCCGTGTCGCAGCCGGAGCAGAATTTCTGATGGCAGACAAGCCCCAAATCGACGAGATGGAGCCGGGTTCGCGGCCGCCGATTGTTGGCCCGCACACCTTCGCCAGCATCACCGATAAGATCAGCGCCATCGTGCTCACTCGCGAGACCCCTCTGGGCTGGTTCGCTGCCGTCGGGCTCACAGGCTTGCTGACGATGATGCTGACCTACGCCATCGCCTACCTGTTCTATCGCGGCGTAGGCATCTGGGGCATCAATATTCCGATTGGGTGGGGTTTCGCCATCGTCAACTTCGTATGGTGGATCGGAATCGGACACGCTGGGACGCTGATCTCCGCCATCCTCCTGCTTCTGCGTCAGCGGTGGCGCAATTCCATCAACCGTTTTGCTGAAGCCATGACGCTGTTTGCAGTCATGTGCGCGGGAGTGTTCCCGTTGCTGCACCTGGGCCGTCCCTGGCTGTTTTATTGGTTATTTCCCTATCCCAACACCATGTCGGTCTGGCCGCAGTTCCGGAGCCCGCTGGTGTGGGACGTCTTCGCGGTCTCGACTTATTTCACTATTTCATTGGTCTTCTGGTTCATCGGACTGGTACCTGATCTGGCCACTCTGCGCGACGGCGCACAAAATCCAGTCGCCCGCTTTATCTACGGCATTCTCGCCATGGGATGGCGTGGCTCCGCGCGTCACTGGCACCGTTATGAGACGGCCTATCTCCTGCTGGCCGGTCTCGCTACGCCGCTGGTGCTCTCGGTGCATACGGTTGTCAGTTTCGACTTCACCATCGGCATTGTTCCCGGCTGGCACTCGACTATCTTCCCCCCATACTTCGTTGCTGGCGCCATCTACTCCGGCTTTGCCATGGTGCTGCTGCTGGCGATTCCCATCCGTTCCGTCTATCACCTCGAAGACGTCATCACCGATCAGCACCTCGAAAATTGCGCCAAGGTGATGCTCGCCACCGGTCTCATCGTCGCCTATGGCTACATCCTTGAATTCTTCATGGCCTGGTATGCCGGCAGCACCTACGAGAAGCACATGGTCTTCAATCGCCTCTTTGGGTATTACAAGCACGAGTACTGGGCGCTGCTGACCGGCAACATCGTGCTGGTCAACTTGCTTTGGTTCAGGAAAATCCGTCGAACTCCGATGTTATTGTTCATCGTCTCCACCATGGTGCTGATTGCCATGTGGCTGGAGCGCTTCGTCATCGTCGTGATCAGCCTGTCGGAAGACTTCTTGCCCTCCAGTTGGGGCATCTACACGCCCACTCGGTGGGACTGGATGACCTACATCGGCACCATTGGCTTTTTCCTGTTTGCGTTCCTGCTCTTCATTCGCGTCCTGCCCATGATCTCGATCTTTGAAATGCGTGACCTGCTTCCGGCGGCGGAGGTCAACACCACGGAGGTCAAATCGAGATGAAGCGCAGCGGCGTGTACGGATTGATGGCTGAATTCAAGACGCCTACCGAGGTGGTGATCGCGGCTCGCAAAGCCTACTCTGAAGGCTATCGGCGCATGGATGCGTACAGCCCCTTCCCCGTCGAAGGTCTGAGCGAGGCCATCGGCTTTCACAAGGATGGTGTCGCTCTCGCGTGTCTGGTGGGGGGATTACTGGGGCTACTCTCTGCCTACGGTCTGCAGTCCTGGATCAACATAGTGGCTTACCCGCTCAACATTGGCGGGCGTCCTTATCACTCATGGCCATCGTTCATTATCGTGACCTTCGAATTGACCATTCTGATCGGCGGCCTCTCCGCCGGCATCGGCATGCTGATCATGAATGGGCTGCCCACTCCTTATCATCCGGTGTTTCACGTGCCCGAGTTTGCTCACGCCTCGCGCGACCGCTTCTTCCTATGCATCGAGTCCCGTGATCCCAAGTTCGATCTGCAGACAACTCGCCAGTTTCTCTCCGGCCTGAGTCCCCAGCAGATTGCGGAGGTGCCGTATTAAGGCCATCTTCCAATCCGCAAGAAGTTGCTGGCTGGGCGATGGCCGCATCGTGGTGCTCCCGGTCCTCTTAGTGCTGGTTCTGGCGGGGTGCCGTCTCGACATGCAGATTCAGCCCAAGGTGACTCCCTTGCGCCAGAGCGACTTTTTTGCCGATGGCCGTGGCTCCCGGCCACTGGTCCCCGGAACGGTAGCGCGCGGTGAACTGCGCGACGATACCTATTTCTATACCGGAATGGTTGGCAAGGACCCGGGCACCGAGATGCCTTTCGCGGTGACCCGTGAAGTGCTGGATCGAGGACAAGAACGTTTCAACATCTACTGCTCGCCTTGCCACTCTCGCGTGGGAGATGGCAACGGAATCATCGTGCAGCGCGGTTATCGCCGTCCGCC
>Ga0187776_10000533_pt1 | contig 18373 bp, 14 predicted proteins | sample 0216_BV02_MP12_2_FD_132426 | JGI IMG/M metagenome (GOLD analysis project Ga0187776, IMG submission 132426) | Tropical peat soil microbial communities from peatlands in Department of Meta, Colombia - 0216_BV02_MP12_20_MG | ecosystem: Environmental > Terrestrial > Soil > Wetlands > Peat | place...
ATCGCCGAGACCAACAAGCCGACCAGAACGAGAAGCAATGAGGTATGGAGCAACACATAAAGGGTGGAGAGCTCCCCGATGAAATAAAGCCCCAAACCGGCCAACACCATCGGAAGACCCCACCAAGACCCGCTGAGATCCATGGCGCGAAGCCTCTCCCTTCGCTGCCAAATCAGGTAGAGCGAGATGACCGGAACAAAAAAACCGTAGCCGTAATTTTCATCGACGATCCAGGTCGTTACCATGAACCGGATTCCCTGGTAATAAATGATTCCCAGGAGAAGGACGGGCAATACCGCCATCGGCCAGAACCATCTTTTGAAAAGAACTTCCGTATCGTTCATCGATAAGAATCCCATTTTGGGGCCTCACCCCATCACGAACTGCCATAAGACCTGCGCGGCGAATCGGGGCAGCGCGGTCTGCCGCAGCAGACGCCTTGGTTCGTACAGGAGGCGATAAAACCATTCGAGATGGATCTTCCGGAAGACCGCGGGAGCACGCTTCACCCGTCCGGCGAGCACGTCGAATGTCCCACCCACCCCTTGGCAAACCTTTATATTCAGTCGCGGGAGATATTCCTTCATCCAAAGCTCCTGCTTCGGACTTCCCAGCGCGACGAAAAGCACCTCCGCTCCCGAGGCATTGATCCGGTCGATCAGGTCGGGCATCTCTTCATCTTTGAGATAACCGTGTTGCCCCCCCACGATCTGAATACCGGGGAAACGCCGCCGCAGGACGGTCATCGCGTCGCGATTCACCTCCGGACCGCCCCCGAAAAGAAAGATCCGGTATCCTTTCCGTGCGGCTTGCTCGCAGATTGCCGGCATCAACTCCGAGCCCGGCACCCTCTTCATCCTTCCCAACCCCAGAAGCCGGGCCGCCATCACCACGCCGATCCCGTCCGGGATCAATAGGCGGGCCTCCCGAAGCTGGGCGAGGAGCCACGGATTTTTTCTCGCCTTGATTACTTTCTCGGGGTTCACGGCGATCACGGTACCGGGTCGATCGTCCTGCATCATCTCTTCGACGGCGACTAAGGCCTGCGAGATGTCAACGCAGTCCAGCGGCACACCGAGCAGCTCGATTCGCTTGGGTTTCATCCATCCATCCTTGGATTAATGAACATTCCGATTCCGAAATCTTTGTCGGTTGATCTCCCGTCTGAATCTGCGTCACGAAACGATGGGGAAGCTTCCCATGGTATCGTGCGTGCAGGGTCGTGATCGGTTCTTTGAACCCGTATCGACGCGACCTCCAACCCAAGACAGGACTCTCTTCCCCGGAATGAAGAGAAAGCTCCCCGCCCTGGACGATGAGGCTAAAACCCTGATCGCGGGCGGGCAGAAGGAGCCCATCGCCGTTCTGGACGGGCGAAACTCCGCAGTGCCAGTGGAGGTCCAGTGTGTGGACGCCTTCGCCGTTCAGATGGTCGAAGACCAACCACAAACCCGGAGGACGATAGATCACCGCACGCCAGTGCTCCACCCCCGGCTTCAATCGCGCATAGCCGTCGTGATAGGCCAATAAACGAATTTCTCCATCCCAGGCTTTCTCGTGGCGGATTAATCGAGCTTGGAAGGGATGAGACCAGATAAAAGGGGTTTCCTGAACCGCCTGATCCGACCCATCTACCGTGACGGTATTATGGGCCAATGTCCCCCGAAAATACGATCTCCAGCGCGCGTCCCCGGTATAGGTGTACGTCCCGGGATCGATCAGGATCTCTTCCTGCCCCGACCGCAAGAGGACGGACAACGCATCGGCATGGCCATGCCCGTAGGAAGGAGCCATCCCCAGCGGTCCATGATCAAAAAGAAGGGTGATTTCACCGTTGTTTCCGTCCCGAATCATCGAATACCCCGAATCCTCATAGAGCAAGAGGGCTTGATGGGTACGGCGGGTATCTCGGGAAAGCCGGAGAAACGGAGAGAGAGCAAAACCGTCGTCGGCATCCCCGATGGAAGGCAACCCTTCCGAACCATCCGCAAACGCATTTAAAAAAAGCCCCCCGCGCGTCTGGGCATATCGAACGGCGGGCGGGACAGGGTCGTGCCGATGATCCAGCAACGAAACCACCAGGCCGTACAGATCGACGATAAACTGGAGATACCAGAAGGCCTGTTCCGATCCGCCCCCGTCCAACGCGATCTGCCGACTCGCTTCCCGGTCCAAGAGCGACAGGCCCAGGTTTTTCCAACCCTCCGCTCCGTTCAGCTCCGGAAAAAGAATTCCCGCGTAAACCAGTCCGGCAGATTCCGCAATGGTGTGGTTGCCCGCGGAGGAGTACAGGGAGAGCCGGTTTTGGATAAAGTTCGCGTGTTCATCGACCAGCCGCAACACCGCCCTCCATGTCTGTTCTGTATCGGCCAGCCTTTTCCGGACAAGGTCCACTGCATGGCAAACGGCCAGGATCCGGAGGGCACACTCCATGGCGGAGATGTAATGAATGCCTTGTTGTGCCGGATTCGCATCAACCCAGGATAGAAGTTGTCTCTCAAGCAAAACGGCGGCCCGAGCACCGATCTCCCCGTCGACTTTTCGGGCCAATAAGCCCAACGACACCAATTGCTGAAGCCTGGAGGGCTCCCAAGCCACGCGAACATCCCCGCAGGGGTTCCCGTTTCGGTAGGGAATAGAGCCGAAAAAGATCTGCGGCCATCGGTTCCCCGTGTCCGGGGCTTCATGCCAGACCGATGCCTCCGGCCGCCAGGTCCATTGATAGCCCAGTGCCTTGCACTCTCCAGCCAGGAAACCCTGGATCATTGCGGCATCCGGTTCAAAGGACCAGGAAAGCTCGGGAAGTCTGGGCGCGGATCCCGTGCAGAAGCCGAATCGATGAATGTCGTAATGGGATTCACTCGCCCGGTTGTATCGCATCTTGTATTTCATCTGCATCCCCTTCATAGACCACTGTCTGGCGATGCGGGATACGATCTCGAGCGGGCCCATCACCTTGAGCCGCTTGACGTACCACCGAAAATCTTCCCCCGAAGGCATCGCATCGCTCTTAAACATCATAAACCTGTCCCGTCCGAAGACTTCTCACGGCCAAAATAGACGCGCGCGTGACCGCCTGAATTTCGCCGAACGACATCGCAGGAGCTTCTCCCCGAACCACGCTCTGGACCCATCGGGTCATTTCGGCACGGAATCCTTTATCCTGCCGGCCCGATTTGAAGGTTGTCTTTTTTCCATCGGCGTAAAATTCCGAAAGCATGAAGTCGTCCATGACCAGAGACTTTCCATCGCCGAAGACCTCAAATCGTTCCTTGGCCAGCAATGGTTCTCCCCCGGCGGCGTATACAACGGTGCCGATCGATCCATTCCCAAACGTGAAGGAAAGAATACACTGGTCATCGACAATGCCGGAGTCATGGCGCCCGATCCTTCGGGCATGGACCGAGACCGGAAGGGCGCCGCAGATAAACTGCATGTAATCGACAAAGTGGCAGGCCTCGCCCACGATACGGCCACCCCCGATTTCGGGATCCTGGGCCCAGTGCTCCGCGGAGAGGGAGCCGGCGTTCACCCGATACACCATCACCAACGGATTTTTGCGATCCTTGAAGAATTCCCTGGCTCGTTCCGCGTGGGGAGAGAATCGGCGGTTAAACCCCACCGCCAGATGCAAACCCATCGGAGCTTTCACCTCAAAAATCGAAACAATTCTGTCCAATTCTTCTTCCGTAAGACAGAGGGGTTTTTCGACGAAAATATGCTTTCCCGCTTCGAGAGCCTCGACCACCAAGGCTCCATGGAGATCATGCCGCGTCCCGATCAGGACCGCGTTCACCGAGGGGTCCTTCAATACTTCGTAATAATCGGTGGTGCAGTAAGCCGCTTTCGTCTTCTCGGCCAGCGCCTTGGCATGGATGCCGGAGGCCGTGCAAATCGCGCGCAGCGGCAGTTCTTTCATCTTGAGAAGCTCCGGCAGTAGCCGATCCCTGACGTGACGACCCGCGCCGATGATCCCCAGGTTAAGCCGGCCCGGGGGAAGAGAGCGACTTACTTCGGCGACGCGATGGATCTTCAACGGTACATCCGGAGGGTATGAGATTAAAATTCCCAAATAAGGCTCCTGATTTCCCATCATCAGCTCATAGGCCCGCCCGGCTTCATCAATGGGATAGCGGTGCGTCACCAAGTCCCCGACACGAAGCCTCCCTTGCTGGAGCAGCGTTAAAAAGGCCTCCATGTTCCGGTTCTCGGTCCACCGAACATAGCCGTAAGGATAGTCGTGGCCCTTCTCTTCGTACCGATCGTCATAACGCCCTGGCCCGTACGAGGTTGAGAAGCGCAACTCCAGTTCTTTCCTGTAGTAGGGCTCCCGCGGAAGGGTCATCCCGACCGCGCCCACCACCACGACGCGTCCTTTCTTTCGTGCGATCTCACCCGCAACTTCCACCGGCCCATCCTCTTTTGTGCTCGCCGTGATCAGCACGATATCGACACCGTGATTTCGGGTAAATGCGGCGGCCGCACCTGCCAACGTGTGCGGAACCGCCACCGAATCCGCACCCAATTTTTTCGCCATCTCGAGTTTATTTGAATCTGGATCCGATGCCAGGACGAGACATCCCGAAGCTTTTAACATCTGGACGGTGATCTGTCCTAAAAGCCCAAGACCGATCACCGCCACCCGATCCCCCAAGCGCGGTTCGGCCTGACGGACTCCCTGAAGCGCGATCGCGCCCAGGGCTACAAAAGAGGCCTCCTCAAAATCAACTCCGGGCGGGATTTTAACGCAGAGGTTCTTTGGGACATAAACAATCTCGGCATGCGAGGCATAATTCTGTCCCGCACAGGCCACACCCTCGCCCGCCGAAAGCCCGTCCACATTTTCTCCCACCCCAAGCACCGTACCGGCACAGCTATACCCGAGGGCGGCCGGAGAATCGAGCCGATCGAAGGCCATCCGCAGCGTTTCGAACAGGCCGTTTTTCCGGACTTGATTCAGCATCTTTCGAACCATTTCCGGCCGCTCGACGGCCTTGCCCAGCAGGCTTTTTTGCGCCATTTGCACGGTGGCTTTCTCCGTTCCGGCGCTGATCAGAGAAAAGCGATTGGCCACCAAAACGCCTCCTGGACGCAAGGTCGGAGCGGGAAGCCGATCGACCTTCAACAGGCCGGTTCGATAATTTTGAACGATTTGATTCATAGGGTTCGATCCCAAAAAACAGGCATCCAAAAAAGGGGGAATATCGACACCGGTTTTTTCATGGAAGGGAACTTATCACGCGGTCAATCACGGTATAATCAAGGTTATGTAAAATCTCTGTTAACTCTTATCAACTCGGGACATTTCCCCAATCATAAACCTGAGGGGGCTGAACGACCCAAAACGGAACGGTTTCTTAGAACAACACAGATCGGTAACTAACGGGAAGCGGCTGACGGGAATAAATCGGCATCGACACTGTTGAGAATGTGCACGAACTTGCCATTGGGTTTGCGAAACAGCTTATCTACGTAGCGAACGGTCACAATCGTATCGGGGCGGAGCTTGTCTTTGAAATGCCGATAAATGGATGCTTCATGATCGGGTCTGTAGGCCGGCGATTTAACCACCAAAACGGTTAGCTCCCCCTTTCGCTCCTGTAGATATTGCATGCCGTTGATGACTTGGTAGAGATCGTTGTGAAGATTCAGTGCCGTGGTGGTGACAAAGGTCCCGTCCGCATTGTAGACCCGGTTTCCGCTCCAGCGCCCCTGAATGTTCCTGATGACCGGAAGGCGCCGCCCACACCCGCGGCAGCGGTCGTCGACCAGTTCGGCGAAGTCGCCCGTGCGGTATCTTATGAACGGCATCCCGGGATTATGAAACGACGTCCCGACGATCTCTCCAAAACCACCCGGTTCGTTGACCACGCGGCCGTCTTCGTTCACGAGCTCGAAATAACCGTACGTGGGTTCCACATGATAGTGGTCGGTGCCCGCACAATAGCCCGCCAACACCAGCTTCTCGCTGTGACCATACCAGTTGTAGAACCGTATCCCCATTCGATTCTGGATAAGATCCCGCTGATAATCGAAGATATTTTCCGAGCCCGACAGGAATGCCGTGATAAAAGATGTGTCGAGCCCGTTCCGCTGCATGAAGGTCGCGAATTCATAGGCCGTGGATGGATAGCAGTGAATAAACCGAATCTGAAACCGCCGAACGGTATCGTAAATAATCGAGAAATATTCGTTCGTCAACCGAAACCCGTCAAAGATTACCTCCCGGGTCAGTGGGTTGATCAGAAAGTTACGGCGATCGTCAAGCCGGCGATTTCTGATAACCGCCCGAACGGAGAATCGATATCCGGCCCGTTCCCACAAAGAATGCATCGTGGCCATCTCGACTGCATAGCGTTTCCTGGGACTGATAAACATGAGCGGTCTGCCGCTGGTTCCACCCGTCGTGCCCGTCTCATACTCTTTTAGATTGACATTCCGGTTAATGAACTGTTGGTAGTCGGCTAAGATATCGTCTTTTCCTATAAAATCAACTGTACTCTCAAACTCGGCCAGTGAGCCGATTTTCCTTCCGCCGTAGCGTTCCCGGTAATAGTCAACTTCAAAAATCGCGCGATTAACGGAATCCAACAGCAATGGAACATTGTCGTAGGCGTAGTGATGCTTTCGCAGCAGTTCCCTGTAGCGGGTATATCCCGAACCGAATACCCGATCCGGGTTCCGGTTCAAGGCAAGGAGACCGCGATTGAACCCGACCGGCAGATGGGTGATGCGATTCACCAGCCAGACCTTAATCTTTTGTTGCGGTAACACCCTATGCTCTCTTCCATCGATCACGGAATGGATCCAATGCGCACCTCTCGCGCACTCCGCCCCTGAGCGTCGATCATGGTCTGACGAAACGCCTCTCCCAAGCGATTGGCGAACTGCTCCACTGTATAGCAGTGCCCAACACGCATGAAGGCATTGGCCGCCATCTGGTCCCGCAAAGCGGGATGTTGAATGAGATGGATGATTTTTTCCGCAATGGCCTCGGGCGAATTGGGCGGAACGATAAAACCGGTGACTCCATCGATCACGGTTTCTTTCAGACAGCCGCGATCGGTCGCGATCACGGGCAGCCCCTCGCTCATGGCCTCCAGTACGGTCATAGGCTGTCCCTCCTGCTGAATGCCGGGAAACACAAAGAGAGATCCGGATTGCAAGAAAGCGCTTTTCTGTTGCCCCGTCAAGGGGCCGACGAATCGGACTTTTTCCGTGATGTCCAACAACGCCACACAGTCCTCGGCTTCTCGCTGCGTCGTCTTCCCCCACCACGGGCCTGCGATGAGAAACTCCGCACCGGGACAACTCTTCTCAACAGACGGAATAGCCTGCAGCAACACAAAGAGGCCTTTCTGTCGGCCCAAGCTGGATAGAAAGATCACGCGAAACGGATCGCCATCGCGTCGGCGTGAAATCGGCGCCGGCTCTTTCGGAGCACTATCCAGCCGCACACCGTTGGGAATAACCGAGATCTTGTCGGGCGACGCCCAGCGGCTGAAGATCGGCCTGAGCATCTCGCCCAGCACGACGAAACGCGACACCCGCCCGAGGATCAACCCCATGTAGGTCCGCCAAGTCGGCCCCGCTCCGTCGTACATCACGTCGAAATGCGCGCCGTGAAGATGCAGGACGACGGGAATCCGCATGAGCAGCGCCGGGAGGATGAACAAGCTGTCACGGAGAAAACCGAGCCGCGTCTGAGAAATCGGCAGATAGAAAAGCGCCGGTCGTTCTCTCAGGATGAACGCCAGGTTGCGCAAGAATTGTTTTACGAATAGGAAAACGTCGTGCAGATCGGGCTGATCGATATGGTTGATCCCCCTCCGGTCACTGATGTCAAGGTGAACCAGACGGAACGCTTCGGCGAGCGGCGACGCCAAAAGAATCTGCATGGCCATGCTCACGCCATGGTGAGGTGGGGGTGTCGGACCGATCAGAAGAATGGTCGGCTTCCCAGTCATTTTCTCCCCCCGTATAGTTCACCAGCCCTGCCCCCCAACAGTCCTTTTTTCATCTTTTTCTCCGAATCAAGCAGAGCACGGATGAATTGGACGATGGCGTCCGCCGACTTTTCAACATCGAACCGCAGGACGCGCGCGTAGGCTGCCCTTCCCATGGCCGCCCGTTCCTCGGTCGTCATCTCCAAAACCTTCAGGATCACGGCGGCCGAGGGTTCAATATCCTTGGGGTCAATCCGAAAACCGTTCACTCCCTCCTCAATCAGGTCTCTCGTGGCACTGGCATAGATGGAAGAAACGACGGGGAGTTCCGCCGCCATGGCCTCGCTCAGGACCAAGCCGAACGGATCGTAGAGAGTGTGAAAGACAAACACATCCCCGATGGCCAAGTAATGATGCAATTCGTCAGGTTGTACAAATCCGATAAAATGCACCCTTCGCCAACCTCGCTCCAGCACTTGTCGCTCGTACCGGGCGCGCTCAGGCCCATCCCCAATCACGAGCAGACAGACATCGGGACGGGCGGAAACTAGCCGCTCATAAATTTGGAATAACTCGGCGTAGCCTTTCCGTGGAATGGCCTGGCCGATGGAGAGCACAATCGGACCAGGATAGTTGGCCCGCCATTCGCCGTATTGGCTTGAATTTCTGACCGAGGTCGTTTGGTCATGAATTCTGCGCACGTCAAGCGGCATCACACAGGTGAGCACCCGGTCAGGTTGTGCACCGTAATGGATGAACGCGTCGCGCCCGTCGCTCGATTCGCCGATCGATCCGTTGGACCACCCGATCATGAGACGGCGCAGCCCCTTTCTGAGAAACTTCCAATCCGGACTATCCTGAAGCGTCAGGTGGGCCCAGCCGACGTATTTCTTCCCAAATAACTTGCAATAGAGAAAGGCGGCCATATTGGCCGGGCCGAATCCCCCGCTGATCACAACATCCGGGTTGACCTGGCGCAATATCCGGATCACTCCGTAATTCCAATGCAACGACACTGGGTATCCTCGTGGCCTGAAATGAATCCCCGGCAACAGGATGGTTTTAAATCGATGGGGACTCAACTTCCACTGCCGGTTCTCTTCCTGCCGGGCCATCAACAAAACCGTGAAATCATCCACGCGGCGCTGCAGGGCCTCGAAAAGGGGGAGACGATAAGGAGTGAGAATATTGGTCAGCACAGCCAGCTTCATGACAGGTTCTCCACTATCAATGGATCTTACTTTTTCAAAAATCTCCTTTTCTTTCCATCAACACAAGTTTCCCTTTCGTTTTTATGGAAACTGAAAATGAAACTGTATTACCCATGATCAATAAACCGCCTTCATTTAAAGCGTTCGTCAAGTTCTCGACCCCTCGCCGGATAAGTTTCTCGGGAAAATAATTTTTCTGAAGCAAATTGAACGAAATGATCATGTCGAATTGTTCGTTTATATTCTCGAACACATCGATTTTTCTGATGCCGAATATTCCATCGTTTAATCTGCGCTCAACATCGGGGTGAAGCAAAAGAACGGGGTAATAGTGGGCGTCCACTCTGTATGGATACTTCCTCCTTAAATACCAAGACATCAAATGAACCGGCAGCAATAGACAATGCGTCATGATGCTATAACCATCTCCAGACGTCAGCGGCCGGTTGATTTCAAAAAACTGTTTTCTCAACTTTGTCTGCAGGAGATTCCCTTCTTCATCGTAGACACATGCTCTCTCCTCGTCATAATATATCTTAAAATATAAATCCCCCAAAACATATGAGCTGATTTCGTAATGTTGGCTTAACATCTCATAGATATCCAAGCTGGAGGTTCCGACGGAGGATGGCATATCGAGAACTTTTAGCTTATCTTTTTCGATTCTACATTTTTTTTCGTTCAGTACTACCGATACAATGCTATTGCTCCTCTTCGAATACGTTGTTTTTTTAACTCCGTTCTTCATGACCAGATTGTCAATAATGGCATCAAACTGCTCCGAAAATAATTTCCGTTCATTTCCGCTGCTTCTCAGATATTCTTCTTTTATAAGCAAGAGGTTGCCTGCAAAATTGCTCAAACGATGATTTTTCCTGTAGGTGGTCATATAGTTTAGGAAATAAGGGATGCCTGTGGATTTGAATGACGGATGGAGGCTTTCTTGCACAGAGACAGGAAATTGTTTCCAGAGCTTCAGCAGATGTTTATACATCGTCGATTCCGCTCATGGTGGACGGCTTCGTCATATCCATTTACCTGCGAACATGCCCCGACGAAATCGATTGGAACAGTAATAAAACGTCCACAGATAGTGATAGAGAAGAAGCCAGGACGGAAGGTGCAATAAACGGTGAGCGCGCCGCTTGATCTTCGACATGACCTGAAGATATTCGAAAATGCCTTTCTGTCTGAAATAGCCGTTGGAATCGGCACACCAGATGACGGTTCTTCCGGGGAGAAGTCCCGCCCGCCCGCACTGCAGCGCTCGGAGATAAAAGTCGTAGTCTTCAGAAACGTCCAGCGCTTCATCATACCCACCGATCGCTCGCCACGTGGACTTCGGATACACCAGCGTTGAGTGATTGAACAAATTTCGCCGGTAGATATCCGTTCGGCTGGGCCATTTCACATTATTCTCCGACACGCGCGGCTGCGGCCCGCATAGTTCGGGAGGCACAACAGAAGAAAAGGTTTCAGACCGCACAGCATGGGTTGCGACGTAAGCCACATTATCGTGAGTTTTTAAAAATTCCACGGTGTAGGCCAGTCGATGAGGGAGGCTGATATCGTCCGCATCATTGTTTGCAATGTACTCCCCCCTTGCCGCCGCGACGGCTCGATTCAATGCTTTGCACCGGCCGACTCGGCCCAGCCTGAAGAATTTCAACCGCGGATCGTTGATCGTGCGACAGACCCGGTCGGTGTCATCCGTTGAACCGTCATCGGCGACGATCACCTCGAAATTCGGGTAATCCTGAGCAAGCGCAGCCGATACCGACGTCTTGATAAAACGCGCGGCGTTGTGCGTCGTAAAGACGATCGAGACGAGTGGACTTATACGCGACACTTCGCTTCTCCCCTGACGGAAAGGTGTCGCTCCGTCTCAGGCGCCCGGGGAATCGCGAGCGGCAAAGGCTTCGCCTCTGCGATTTCGAGCTCCCTCGCCTTTTCACTCATGCCCACCAGCGCAAACACATACATCCCGAAGCCATTAACATAATCGAACCCGTTGTCCGTCGCGATGAACACCAGATAGGCGACCAGGCTGCCGAGTGCGGCCAGCGCATATTTTCCGGCGTCTGATTTCGGCATGCGCCGACAGGTCTCGATCAATCGGTGGAGATAGACCAGCATGGCGATCACAAACAACACCAGTCCGACAACGCCCACTTCGGCCAGCAGTCGTACATACTCGGAATGAATGACGCCGAGCCCGCGACCGGTCTGCGTATAGAAAAAATTCTGCGTCGCGCCGATGCCGGAGCCGATAACGGGGCTGGGGTCGAAAAACTTGGTCAGGATCGCGGACCACGCTGAAAAACGGCCGGAGCCGTACAGATGGTTCGCGGCCTGTCCCGGGTCGGTGAGCAAGGTGCCTGCACCGATCTTGCCGGCGCCGAAAAACATTCTGTTCTTGAAGGTCTCGTTCAACAAGAAAAGCGCCGGCAGTCCGATCAGCCCCGCCATCGGCAGGACGAACCGACTGAAACCGCGCGCCGCATAGAACAGGACCGCCGACGCCGCAATGAAGAGCGCCGCGATCGTGATTCGCGTGAAAGCCGCCAACACTCCCCCCGCCAACAGCAGAAACAACGCGAGATTTGCCGTCATGTTGTCGTACTTCATCCGGCTGAGCGTCAGCATGCCGACGGTGATCAGAAAACCGGAGAAGAGCGCCGGGCCCGTGAACGGGATCGTCAGACCGACAGGATTCTGTCCCCATCCGATCCCCCGTGCGATCCCGGCCAACGCGAGCATGCTAACCCCCGCCATCAGCATCAACGCTTCCATCCGTTTAAGCTGGTCCAGCGTCGTGATCACACTCATCACGAACACCAGAAACAGAAACGGCGCACTCAACTTGGCGAGCGTCCGGACGCCGTAGACCAGGCTCGGCGCCCACGCCAGCGCCAGCACACAAAACAGGAGGAAGAAGAGATGCCACCGGTACCGGTTGAGGTAGTGCCAGCCCGCCTCGAAGCGCAGCAGGATCACCGAGGTAATCGCCAGCCATAGGCCAAGCAACCTGAGCGAGCTGACGTCGAAGCGCCCAAACGCCGTGGTCAGCAGATCATCGCTCCCGAACGACATCGGCCAGATTCCCGTGAAAAGGGACACCTCCACCAACAGCACGGGCGAAACCAGCGCCAAGACCATCTGAAGGGCAATCAACGAAAAGACGAGGAGCCCGGTCATGGTCATGACCTCCGCATTGCGAGTCTCATCCAGAGCCCGGATGCCGTGGCCGTATCGTCCGGATCGAATCCGAAGAGAAACAGCGCGCCGCCGAAGAGCCCGAGCACGGCCAGCGCCAGCAGGCATTGTGCGGCGAGACCCCCGTCCAGTTCTCCCTTGAGAACCCATCCGACCGCCGCCGCAATGAGAGCAGCCGACACCGTTTTCATCATGCTCCCGGTGAAAGGGAGGATGCGCTGTAAGTGCCAGACCTGAGCCACGCGGATAAAGCTGACCACGATTTGACAGGCCGATGACGCGATGGCCGCCCCCAGAATACCGTATCGGGGAATCAGCGCCAGGTTCGCGGCGACCAGCAGGACACCTATCCCGATGGAGTTCAGCATGATCACTCGGGAGTGACCGGACATCAGGATCAGACTGCTGGTGGCGCCGGCCGCGGCATTGAACCATTGCGCCACCGCGAGCAGCACCAGACAGGATGCGCCGAGCGCGAAGTCCGGACCGAACAGAGTCAGGATGTCAGAACCCCAAACCGCCATCACAACAAAGATCGGCGCGGTCAACGTTAATGCCCATCGGGACGTGACCTGATAAAGGCTCTTTAATGGAACGGGGTCCGCCCCGCCAATCAGACTCCCGGCGATCGGCGCCATCGCGGTATCCAGCGCTCCGATCACGAGCGCGATAATAGCCGCTGTTTGAAAGGCCGCATTATAGATACCCACCTGCTGTGCGTCGACCCAATAACCCAGGATCAAGATATCGGATCTCGGGGCCAGGACGCCAAAGAGATTAGAGATGATCAGCGGACCTGAAAAAGTCAGCATCGCCGGAAATGCCACGGTGGCTTGATCCGGCCGGCTTCCGTCGTGAGGGAGGGCCCGTCCGACGCAAGCAAGCGCGATGAGGGCGCTCACGGCCAGCACACTGACAATCGCACCCAGCACGCCGTACAGACCCAGCCCCAAGGCGACCGCCAGAGCGGCCAGCGCAAATTTGCCCGCCGGCTCCCAGATATACTTGATCCAGACCGTGTAGCGGACGGTTTGAAAGGACTGGAGCGCCCCCAGCAGCACCGTGGTCAGCGCGACGCAGGGAAGCGCCGCCGCCCACCACACGAGGACGCCGGACAGCGCGGGCTTGTGATAGAGGGAGGACGACAACCACGGCGCGACCAGCGCCAGACCGACGGCGGCCAGCAAGCCGGACACGACGGCGATCACACCGGCACCGATCACGGTGCGACGGGCGCGCCCCATTTGGCCCGCCGAAAGCTGTCCCGAGACAAATTTGATGACGGCGACGTCCAGAGCGAGCGGCGCGAACAGCGCCAGTACATTAAAGACCGTCAATCCGATCGCATAGAGGCCAAAGGATTCAGCGCCGAGCGCGCGGGCGACGAACATCCCAAAAATGTAATTCAATGCGTTTCCCGCGGCCGATGCGAGCAAGAGCGCCGCGCCGCCGCCTACCAGCCGGGTCACGGCCGCGGAGACACGGCGTTCCGACAGGCTCATCCCTCCGGCAGGCATCATCTTCACGGCATACCCTGAGGCGGCCCGGAGCCAAATTCGTTCCAGACCGCAAGGGTCGACGCTGCGCTCACCACGCCGCCCCTCACATCACAATTGATGACCAGATTGTTTTTCGAAGTCTCATCCTGCCGGAGAGTCGCCGGACCGCCGAGCCCGTTCAGACTGCTGCCGATGACCGTGTTATGCTCAGAGCCGACCAAAAAGCCGACCGCCGTGCCCTGCTTGGACCCCGTAGCCACGCGCGCGCCGATGACCGTGTTGAATCCGGCGTGCTGAAATTTGATCGCGTACTCCCCGTTGCCCTCGATATAACCGCCCAGAACCTGCACGCCGTGATCCCCCTGGACGACGAGCCCGTCGTGAAAGCCCTCGATGTCCATGTTGTACAATTTCACGTCGGAATCGGTGATGCGGATCCCCGCCCCCTTGCCCACGCCGTACAGACTGACGTCCGTCACGGTCACGTGATTCGCTCCCGCAATCGTGATACCCCCGCCGGGTCCGGCGTCGAACACAAAGAGATCCTCTAACTTCACCGTGTAGGCGCTGTCGATCGCAATCGCCGGAAACTGCGGGGCGTTCCTCATGACGATCGTCACTCCCTTGATCCGATTTCGAAATCCGTACCCGTTGTACTGCTTGAGATCCGCCCCCCGGATCGTCATTCCCGAGCTCTTGAAGGGAAGAATCACGGAACCGAATCCCACTCCCAGCCCTTCCACATGGACATTCGGTGAAATTTTAAGCGGCGACGTGATCTTGTAAGTGCCGTGGGGAAAAAAAACGATTCCATGAACACCCTCGGTGAAATTCAACGCGGCCTGGATGGCGACGGTGTCATCGGCCGTACCGTCTCCCTTAGCTCCGAAGGCGCGTACATCGGTCAGGGGTTGTTTGGTAATGAGGTCTTCAACCGTCGTCTTGCCTTTAAACTGGCAGTCTGTGGTACATCCGCCTTCCCCTCTTGCACGGCCTGAAAATAGGACGATGAAGACAAAGAAGAGCGCAAACCCGACGACAAGTCCATTACGCCTAATTTTCCACATGGGGAACTGAGAAACCCTCCTCTGAATCACGGCCACGGTCGTCCTATGGGCCGGGATAGACCGCACCCTCAAATCCAGAGCACGATCATGCTCCCCTGTTGTTATCAATGCATTAAAGATTTGTTAGGGTCAGGTTAAATTTTCACGGACGGACGATTAATCATCTTGGCTATCGGGGCGTTCGGCTGGAAAGGAGATCTGACGGCTGAAATGGAGGTCGCGACAAGACCGCCGCGTTGCGCGGCGCCCAATCGGCGGAATCTTCCCGACTGAACTTTGCGGAGTTCATCCGATCGATTTGGGCCAATCGCTCAACGATTCGCTCGGCGGCCCGTCCGTCCCACTTCTCCGGCCGTTGTGGGGTTCCTCCGGCCTGACCCATGGCCCATTCGACGCCTTTCAGTATGGTTTCTTTTTTGTTGCCCACCAAGCGGTTTGTTCCCTGAGTCACCGTGATGGGACGCTCGGTGTTCTCCCGAAGGGTCAGACACGGGATGCCCAAAATGGTGGCCTCCTCTTGTATTCCCCCGCTGTCCGTCAGAATGACGCTCGCCTGGGAATTGAGCTGAAGGAAATCCAGATAGCCTAAAGGCGAAATTAATCTCATCCGTGAGGAATCTCCATCGAAACAATCCCCCAGTCCGAACTGATCCAGCCGGGCCCGTGTACGGGGATGGCAGGGGAAAATCACCGGAAGACGAAGGGATATTTCCTGCAAGGCCTCGCAAATACGGCTCAAGGTTCCGGGCTCATCCACGTTGGAGGGCCGATGAAGCGTCAACACCGCGTAGGGATGGAGGCCCTGTCCGTTCCTCAATCCCAGGGTTTCCAGGATGGTCGACTGTTTTGACCGTTCCCGGTGTTTAACCAGTGTATCGATCATCACATTGCCTTCGAAAAAAATCCGATTGTTGGGAATTCCTTCCTTCACCAGATGGGCATCCGCAATGCGATCCGTGGTAAAAAGAAAGTCCGCAATCGCATCGGTCGCTTTACGATTGATCTCCTCGGGCATCGTCATATCGCCGCTCCGAAGCCCCGCTTCCACATGAGCCACGGCGATGTTGAGTTTCTTTGCGGTAAGGGTGCAGGCCAATGTCGAATTGACGTCCCCGACCACCAAAACCAGGTCGGGCCGCTCCCGCTGCAGGATGGGCTCGAACGCCATCATCACCTTTCCGGTCTGCTCCGCATGGCTTCCCGAACCCACCTCCAGGTTGATGTCGGGGCGGGGAAGACCGAGGTCCTCGAAAAAGGAGTCCGACATCGTGTGATCATAATGCTGGCCCGTATGCACCAATATCGGATCCATCTTTGGACGGCGCCCCTTTTCATTATGGAGCTCGATCGCCTCCAGAATCGGCGCAATCTTCATGAAATTGGGTCGCGCCCCGACCACCAATATAATTTTCATCCCATCCACCGTTTCCTTGAATGCGCCCATCCGGTCATCAAGACAATGCTTAGCGGTCCCAGTTTCCGAACCAACGACCGATGATGGATAAACCCAAGCCATCCCACGAGGCCGGTAATGAACAACCCTTCGGCGCCCGGAAGGGGAACCGAGGAAACCGTGTCCACCTGACCGCTTAAAACGATATCGACACTTCCACCCGTCGTCCCGGTGATCTCCCCGGATAAGCTGCCCGGAATATTGCCGAAAAGAGTTCCGTCGAATGAACTGAACAAACTCAATGACCCGGCGGAGCTGGTCGAATCGCCCAATACATCGCTGGCGGCGGTGTTATCCGTCGCCGCTTGGTCGGAAAATGGAATTCCCCCGAAAGGGTTGGACGACGACGCCAAATCCATCTCGTGAGATTTAAAAAACGAGACATCGGCAAAAATCGGCCCGAAATTATCACTTTCCCATCGGCCGATCCTGTATCCGACCGGGGCAACGGGGGTAACAAAAGGGGCCATATCGATGATTCCTTTTTTATTGTTAAACGGATCGAATGCTGTCTCCGGGGTTTCAAGATCCCCCAAAACAGTGATCCATCCCCCTCCGGATGGACTCGGGCGGACCACCTCCACTATGGAAGCTTCAGCGGTCTGGAACGACAAAACCCATAAGGCGACCGCACAGACCAGCGCCTTGAGAGAGATCCAACCGCGATTGCCGCTTCGTATTGGTATGGCCATCTCCTGCTATCGCGTCAACTATCTTTACGAGAGACTCATCAAAAAGCGATCACGATTCCTTCGGCCCCAACCCCAAAAAACCCCCAGCGCAATGAGGCCGGTCCCAAACAGTCCCACCGTGGCCGGAAGTGGAACGGGAGCCAGCTCGGTCGTGCCCTGCAAATTCATGTCGAACGAAGACAGATCGACATAAACATGCTGCCACGAAAGGGTGAACTGCCCGGTGTTGGGATCATAAGTGCCGGTTGTGAGACCGCCGATGTTCATCCCGACCGCGTTGATCGTCGGCCCCGCGATATTGGCGAACAGCGATGAGAGATCCGCCGTTATCGTGGTTCCCGAAACCTGCGCGGACGGCGCGGTTAATAGTCCATTGGAAGAGTCGGTAAAGATCGAAAAGGTGTGACCGCCCACGGTAAACGGCGGAAGGAGATTCGGAGGCGGCTGAAACTGCCCCATGACCAGCGTTCCGTTCTGGACAAAATTTCCCGAGATCGTGCTGTTGGATCCTAAATTGAGCGAGAGACTTCCGCCGGTGATGTCCAACTGCGACACCGTATCCGCGCGAACGGAGCTGCCGTAGAAACCAATAAAGAGGCTTATGAATAAAGCGATCAGAATTTTATGAACGTTCATGGTCTCTCCATCAGCAATCCCGCCCGGAGAGTTTTTCTCCGGGCGGAACGCATTTTTATCCAAAGATCCTATGCCAAGTCATGCCGACAAACCCGACGAGCCCGGTGCCGAACATCAGCATGGAGGTCGGGATCGGAACCGGCGCCGGCGCCATGCCGTCATAAGGATTCACGGCGGAGGTGAGCGTCAACCCCGCATCCTGCAACGGGTTAAACCCGTTTCCATCCAGATCCCACTCGATCGCCAACGTATTGTAATATGTGGAGGTCACCACGGGATTGATGGAATGAGAGGGGTCGATCGGAATCGTATAGATCTGATTCGCATAGTCCGCCGGGTCCGCGATCGTGTAAATCACGGAGGTCTGGTCGTTTCGCAGCGCAAAATTCACCAACGTACCCCCGGAAAAGTTGTAAGTCCCGTACAAGGAATCGGGCCCGTTGGGCGCCAATGCAATCGGTGTAAAAACGTTGCCGCTTACAAACCCGAAGTCATACATCGGAAGCGGCAGTGTCAGGTCAATATTGAATGTGGCCACCCCGGGATTATGATCGGTGCCGTCGATCATCAACACAAGACCTGGGCTGTTCACGATCAGGTCCGCCAGGGCCTGACCCGGCGCAATGCTTAATAGGAACCCTATCAGCAAAGCC
>Ga0187776_10000535_pt1 | contig 18275 bp, 19 predicted proteins | sample 0216_BV02_MP12_2_FD_132426 | JGI IMG/M metagenome (GOLD analysis project Ga0187776, IMG submission 132426) | Tropical peat soil microbial communities from peatlands in Department of Meta, Colombia - 0216_BV02_MP12_20_MG | ecosystem: Environmental > Terrestrial > Soil > Wetlands > Peat | place...
CGAACTGCCGGCCCCAGTGCTCGCGTAGCCACGCCTCCGAGAGGTAGACGAACGGGCCGCCGAGGTCCCAGGGGTTGTCACGCTTGGTCACGATCATCCCGGTGCCCGCCTCGTCCCAGGGGCGGGTCGCCTCGAACAGGTCCCAGCTGCGCTCGTTCAGGAAGGTCGCGACCAGCAGGCCGTCGGGCGCCAGCACGCGGCGCAGCTCGGCGAGCCACTCCTCCCAGGTGTCGGCGAGGTGGGTGAAGACCGACAGCGCGTAGACGAGATCGAAGCTGCCGTCGGCGTAGGGAAGGGGCGGCCGGTCGGCGTTGCGGTGGGAGTGCACCGGTGGCGAGAGGTGCTCGGCGAGCCAGTCGACGCTCGGGCCGTGGACGTCGCAGCCGTACAGCTCGGCGCCCGTGTCGAGGAGGTGGCGGAGCGTGCGGCCGGCGCCGCAGCCGAAGTCGAGCACGCGCTTGCCCTGCCACGACCAGTCCGGGCCGAGCAGGCTCTCGAGCCGCTCGCGGGTGACACGCCCGTTCTCGAGGTAGACGCCCTCCAGGTCCGGGTCGTCGATCTGCGAGACGCGCTGGACGAGCTCCACGGGCGGAACCGGCAGCGTCATCTCGTGCGCAGGCTCTCGGGGTGCTTGCGCACGAAGCGGGCGATGCTGCGCCAGTGCCAGAGCGTGCGCCTCGTGAGGAAGCGGTGGTCGGTGACGGCCTGGTGGTGGTGGATCGCGACGGCGTCCGGCACGTACCAGCGCTCCCAGCCGGCGCGGCGGGCCCGGTAGGCGAGGTCGATGTCGTCGCCGTAGAGGCGGTAGCCCTCGTCGAGGCCGCCGAGGTCGTCCAGCATCCGGCGACGGAGGAAGAGGAACGCGCCGAGCAGCCAGTCCGCGGGGGCGGGCTCCGTGGGGTGCTCGTCGAGCAGGTAGTGGCGGCGCTGGCGCCGGGCAGGGTCGAGCAGGGCCCGGAGCGGCGTGCGGCGGACGAGCGTGCCGCCGACGGTCGGGAAGCTCCGGCGCGAGGGCTGGCGGCGGCCGTCCGGGTAGCGGAGCTCGGGGCCGGCGATCCCGCAGCGCGGATGGCTCTCGGCGAAGGCTGTGAGGGTTGCGAGCGCTCCGGGCTCGACGAGGACGTCGGGGTTGGAGGCGGCGACGAACGGGGCGGAGGTTGCGGCGACGCCGGCGTTGATGTTCGTGCCGAAGCCTTTCGTCTCGGCGTTGTGGACGACCTTCGCGCCGGCGGAGTCAGGGTCGCCGCCGGGGTTGGCGACCAGCACGAGCTCGTCCACCTGCGGTGCCAGCGACTCGAGGCACGGGCCGGGGTCCGGGTCGCCGGGCGTCCAGATCACGACCGCGGCGACGCCGCTCATGCGAGCAGCTCGCGGTAGACGGCGAGGGTGCGGCGGGCGGTCTCGGCCCAGCTGAACTCGGCCGCGCGGGCGAGGCCCGCCGCGACGAGCCGCTCGCGGTCGGCGAGCGCGCGCTCGATCGCTCCTGCCAGGGCGGCCGGATTGCGGTCGTCGACGAGGATCGCCGCGTCGCCGGTGACCTCCGGGATCGCGCCGGCCCGGGTTGCGACCACGGGCGTGCCGCTCGCCATTGCCTCGAGCGCGGGCAGGCCGAAGCCCTCGTAGCGGGACGGGAAGACGAGGCAGGCGGCGCCGCGGTAGAGGGCGGCGAGCTCCTGCTGAGGGACGTGGCCCCTGAACTCGACCCGCGCGGCGAGACCCGCGCGCTCGGCGGTGCGCTCGGCGCGGGCGCGGCCGCCCTTGTCCGGGCCGGCGAAGACGAGCCGCAGGTCGCTGTCGTCGAGCAGCGCCAGCGCCTCGATCGCGGCGTCGGGATCCTTGCGCGACTGCAGCGTGCCCACGACGAGGGCGTAGGGCTTCCCGTTCGGGCTCGGGCCGTGCGGCGTGAAGGCGGGGTCGACGCCGTTCGGCGTCACGACGATCCTGTCGTCCGGGAGGCCGTAGAGCTCGATCAGGTCGCGCTTGGTCCGCTCGGAGACCGCGAGCACGCGGGCGGCCTTCCGGGCGGCACGGGGGACGGCGGCGCGGAAGACGAGCCGGTCGCGCGGGCTCATCAGGCTCGGGTTGCGCTCGAAGGAGAGGTCGTGCACCGTGACGACGGCGGGGCAGGGGCAGCGCAGCGGAAGCGCATGCTGGAAGTGCACGAGATCTGGGCGCAGTCGGCGCAGGAGGCGCGGCATGCTCGCCGCCATCCGCCAGATCTGGCTGTGGACCGGGAGCTCGATCGGCTCGATCCCCTCGGGGACGAGGTCGGGTCGGCGCGTGACGGCCGCGAGCCGCAGCCCGGGCGTGCCGGCCAGCTCGCGCAGCAGCGCCGACACGTAGGTCTCGTCGCCGGTCCGCTGCCGCCCGAGCACGTCGGCGTCGAGCACGACGAGTGGGTCGCTCACGCTGCGGCCTCGCGGTAGACCTCGGCCGTCGCACGGGCGACGTCGCGCCAGTCGAAGGCGCGGGCCCGCTCGAGCCCGAGCGCGCGCAGCTCATCCCGCCGGTCGAGCGCCTCCTCGAGCCCGGCCGCGATCGCGTCGGGGTCGAGCGGGTCGACGAGCACCGCCGCGTCTCCCGCCACCTCGCGGGCCGCCTCGGTGCTGCCCGCGACGACCGGCGCGCCGCAGGCCATCGCCTCCAGCACCGGCAGCCCGAAGCCCTCGTAGATCGAGACGTAGGCCACGCAGCGGGCGCCGCGGTAGAGCCGCGCGAGCTCCTCGTCGGCGACCGAGCCGAGCCAGCGCACGCCGTCGCCGGATGCGTCGACCGCGCCCCAGCCGCGCATCCCGGCGACGAGCAGGCGGCATCCGTTCAGCCCCGCGCGCCTGAAGCCCTCGACCAGGCGCGAAAGGTTCTTGCGCGGCTCGAGTGTCCCGACCGCGAGGACGTACTCGCCCGAAGCCGCCTCGCCCTCGGCGACGAACGGCGGGCCGACCGCGTTCGGGATCACGCGCACCTTCTCTTCCGGCACGTCCAGCAGCTCGAGCAGCTCGCGCCGGGTGAACTCCGAGACCGCGATCAGCCGCCGCGCCGCGCGGGCCACCCTCGGCAGCGCGAGCCGGCTGTAGGTCCTCGTCCAGGCGTTGAAGGTCTCGGGGTGCCGAAGGACGGCGAGGTCGTGGAAGGTGGCGACGAGCGGCACCGAAGAGCTGGCCGGCGCCCGGTGCGTGGGGCAGTGCAGCACCTGCATGCCGTCGCTCGCTGCCTTCCGCGGGAGCGCGGCGAGGTACCAGCCGAGGTCGCGGACCGGCACGAGCGCGCGGCTCTCACCGCCGAACGAGTACCGGCGGATCTCGACGTCCTCGCCCTCGAGCGCCGCCAGCAGCGAGTGGATGTGCCGCGCGGTCCCGGCCCGCGTGAGCGCGAGCGGCGAGACGTCGATGCCGACGCGCAACGGATCAGCTGCCATGCGATGGCTCTCCGAGGTCATGACTCGCTGCAACCAGCGCCTGAATCCAAGGATGTCGATCGTCGCAGCTCTCGAGCGCCGCTCGAAGCCAGAGGCTCGCGTCACGAGAGAGATGCGGCTGGACGGCGGCGAAGTCCGTGTCGTTCTTGGGCGATGGCTCGGCCGCCTTGTAGAGCAGAACGATCTCGGGGCGAAGGAAGGGCACGCCGTCCCTCTTTTCGCCGATTTCGTTGAGCGGTCTCCGCACCGCGTCACTTCGACGGAAGACCCACTCGCCGTCGCGTGCCTCGTTCAGCAGGAACTCGCAGGTCCACGGGGCGTTCGGCTCGTCCGACCGCCTTGCCCAGATGCCGTGGACCGGCGCTTCCAGGTGGCGTCCGTCCCACGGCTCGAGCGTGTGCTCGGGCGTCGCGTAGTGGAGGTCCCAACCGCGAAGGTAGTCGAAGAGCGCCCGTTGGTCATCCCGGAGCAGGCCGACGTCGAGGTCATCGTGGCGGCGTGTGTCGCGACCGAGGAAGAGGTCGAGCGCGCACCCCCCACAGATCCACCACGGCCTGGCGAAACCGGAGAGGGACTCAGCTAGCTGCTGAGGCTCGATGGGCTCCCAGGCCCAGAGGTAGCCGTAGTCGAGGGCGCTGGCCATTCGTCTGAATCGTTGCAGTCCGGGGGTCAGCGTGGCATGGCGCTTGCGTAGCCCGCGAGCACCGCCTCGCCGCAGGCCCGCCGCGTGAACCGTGCGGCCTGCGCGATGCCTGAGGCGCGGCGCTCTCCGCCCCCGTCGATGGCCTGTTCCAGCGCGTTTGCAAACGCCTCCACGTCCTCGGGATCCGCCCGCAGCGCGGCCTCGCCGCTCGCCTCGTCCAGCGACGGGTGCGAGGAGACGACCGCCGGAGCCCCGGAAGCGAGCGCTTCTACGACGGGCATCCCGAACCCCTCGAACCGAGACGGGTACGCGAACGCGGCCGCCCCGCGATAGAGCCGCGCCAGCTCCTCGTCCGGGACGAAGCCGAGCTGCCGGACCCCCTCGGCCGCCAGCGGCCGCTTTTCCCAGCCGGCGGGCCCGGCCAGGACGAGCGTCAGCTCCGGCCGCCGCCGGCGCAGCAGTTCGAACGCCGCGACGAGTGCCGGCAGGTTCTTGCGCGGCTCCAGCGTCGAGGCGGAGAGGATGTACGGACCGCCGAGGCCGGCCCGCTCCCCGTCGGGGCGAAACAGCGGGTCGACGCCCGGATACGCGACCACGACGCGCTCCTCGGGAACGCCCAGCAGCTCGACCGCCTCTCCGGCCGTGAAGCGCGAGTTCGCGAAGACGACGTCGCACGAACGCACGGCGTCGAGCCTCCGCGAGTGCATCCGCCGGGTGCCGCGCTCGACCAGCTCCGGGAAGCGCAGCGGCACGAGGTCGTGCACCGTGGTCGCCCGCACGCCGCCCCGCTGCGACGGGTACATCCAGTCCGAGAAGTGGAAGACGTCGAGGGGCCCGGCGATCGACTCGACCGGCGGCCGCCCGAGCCGGCTCCAGCCAGTCCGCCACCACTGCGCCCGCGGCAGCAGCGGCAGCCGCAGCTCCAGCGGCAGGCCGTCCAGCGCCGCCCGGATCCGCGTCCGCCCGCGCGGCCCGGACGGCCCGAACGCCACGAGCTCGTGCTCGCCGCCGACCGCCTCCGACAGCCCCGCGAGCATCCCGCGCAGGTAGTTACCGATCCCCGTGCGGGGCCGCGAGAGCGGGCTGACGTCGACCACGATTCTCATCGGAAGCCGGGAAGTATCCTGCCCGCGTGGCCGTCAACACCGCGACTGCAACCCGACCGGCGCTGCTGCCCGACTTCGCGCGGTTGAGCGGCTACCGCGAGCTGCTCTGGACGCTCATCCGCCGTGAGATCCGCGTCCGCTACAAGGGCTCCGCGCTCGGCCTGGTCTGGTCGCTCGTCTACCCGCTCTCGATGATGCTCGTCTACACCCTGCTCTTCTCGGTGCTCTGGAAGGCGGCGCGGAACATCCCGCACTACCCACTGTTCGTCCTCGTCGGGCTCGCCGTGTGGGGCTTCTTCCAGTCGTCGGTGCAGCTCGGCAGCGGGTCGCTGCGCGCCAACGCCGACCTGATCAAGAAGGTCTGGTTCCCGCGCGAGCTCGTTCCCGCGGCCTCGGTGCTCGCGCAGACGACCTCCGCGCTCGTCATGTTCGCGATCCTGATCCCGATCGACATCGCCGTCGTGCCCTCGACCGCGCGCTACGTGCCGCTCGCGCTCCCCTTCTTCGCCGGGCTGCTCTGCCTCGCACTCGGCCTCGCCTGGCTGTTCTCGGTCGCCAACGTCTTCTACCGCGACGTCGAGCATCTCCTGGCCGTCGTCTTCCTGCCCTGGTTCTTCCTGACGCCGATCCTGTACGGGCTCGACCAGCTGCCCGCGGGATCCGCTCACCCCTGGCTGATCGACATCCTTCGCTACGGGAACCCGGTCACGCCCTACGTCGAGGGAATCCGCGCCGTGCTCCTGCAGGCGACCGTGCCCGGCCCGGGCGAGCTCCTCTACATCTTCCTCGTCGGCCCGGCCCTCGCCGTCGCCGGGCTCAGCGTCGTCCAGCGCCACGAGGACTCGCTGGCCGTCGAGCTTTGAGCGTGGACGCGGCCGTCGCGGCCGTCGCGGCCGGCGAGATCCGAGGGCGCGGCATCGGCCGCCTGTTCAAGATCCGCCTCTCCCAGAACCGTTCGCTCAAGGAGATGATCCTCCGGCGTGAGCTGCCGCAGACGCGCGAGCTCTGGGCGCTGCGCGACGTCGACTTCCAGGTCGAGCGGGGCGAGGCACTGGGGATCGTCGGCCAGAACGGCTCCGGAAAGTCGACCCTGCTGAAGCTGATCGCCGGGATCTATGCGCCGACCCTCGGCGAGCTCGAGGTCGGCGGCCGGGTCGGCTCGCTGATCGAGATCGGCGCCGGCTTTCATCCGGACTTCACCGGCGTCGAGAACGTCTACCTGAACGCCGCGATCTACGGCCTCAAGCGGCGGTATGTCGCCGAGCACCTGGACGAGATCATCGGCTTCGCCGGGCTCGAGGACTTCGCCGACGTGCCGGTGCGCACCTACTCCTCGGGGATGTACATGCGGCTCGGCTTCTCGGTGGCTATGCACGTCAACCCCGACGTGCTGCTTCTCGACGAGGTGCTCGCGGTCGGGGACGAGGCCTTCCAGCAGAAGTGCTTCGGGCGGATCGCCGACTTCAAGCGGGCCGGCGGCACGATCGTCTTCGTCTCGCACGACCCGGGCGCGGTTGAGCGGGTCTGCGATCGCGCACTGCTGCTCGAGCACGGGCGCGTGGTCGAGGCAGGCGGGGCGGTGGAGGTCGTCAGCGCCTACCACCGCCGGCTGGTCAGCCGCTCGACCGACGCGAGCGCCGCGCAGGACGGCGCGGGGCCGCAGCTCTGCCGCGTGCACGAGGTGCGCGCAATCGGAGGCGACGGCAGCGCCCGCGACCGTGTGACCGAGGGCGAGCCCGTGACGATCGAGGTCTGGCTGTACGCGGAGGACGGGGTCGAGGGCGCCCGCGTGACGGTCGGCTTCCGCGATGCGGCCGGGCAGCCACTCGGCTCCCAGACCGCCGAAGGAGTGCGGCTGCGGCCGGCGCGGCTGGAGCCGCTGCGACTTCGCTTCCCCGGCCTGCCGATGCGCGAGGGGCGCTTCCTCGTCGATGTGATCGTCAACTCGGAGGAGCTCGACGCCGAGCTGGCGCGTGACGAGCGGGCGCTCGAGCTGAACGTCTTCAGCCGCGACTCCGCGGGCTCCGGGCCGATCCGGCTTGGTGGTTCCTGGGAGCTACCCTGAGCTCGTGACCGAGCCGTTGCTGATACGAGCCTGCCGCCGGGAGCCGGTGGAGCGGACACCCGTCTGGTTCATGCGCCAGGCCGGCCGCTCGCTGCCCGAGTACCGCGAGCTCCGCAAGCAGTTCGGGCTGTTCGAGATCGCGCACCACCCGGAGCTCTGCGCAGAGGTCACGCTGCAGCCGGTTCGGCGGCACGACGTCGACGCTGCGGTGATGTTCGCCGACATCATGCTCCCCGTCCTCGGGATGGGCGTCGAGGTCGAGCTCGTCGAGAACGTCGGGCCGGTCGTGGCCGAGCCGGTGCGCTCGGCGGCGGACGCCGAGCGCCTGGTCGTCCCGGAGCCCGAGCAGGCGGTGCCCTGGGTGCTCGAGTCGGTCCGGCTCGTGCGCGAGGCGCTGCGCGACGACCAGGCTGTCATCGGCTTCGCCGGCGGGCCGTTCACGGTCGCGGGATACCTGATCGAGGGGAAGCCCACGCGCGACTTCACGTTGACGAAGGCCTGCATGTACGGGCAGCCGGAGGTCTGGCACGCGCTCATGGAGAAGCTCGCGGCCTGCTTTGCGGCCTACGTGGCCGCCTGCGTGCGTGCCGGCGCGGACGCGATCCAGCTCTTCGACTCCTGGGCCGGTGCGCTCTCGGTCGACGACTACCGCGAGTTCGTCGCGCCCTACTCGGCGCGAGTGCTGGCGGCGGTGGATGTGCCGACGATCCACTTCGCGACCGGCGATGCGCACCTCTTGGAGGAGCGGGCCGAGGCCGGCGGCGACGTGATCGGCGTCGACTGGCGCCTGCCTCTGGACGTCGCCTGGGAGCGGGTCGGGTTCGAGCGCGGTATCCAGGGCAACCTCGACGGTGCGGCGCTGCTCGGGCCCTGGGAGCGGGCCGCGGCCGCGGCGGAGGACGTGCTTCGGCGCGCCGCGGGACGGCCGGGCCACATCTTCAACCTCGGGCACGGTGTGCTGCCGGAGACCGACCCCGCCGACCTTCGCCGCCTGGTCGAGCTGGTGCACGAGTGGACGCCGGTGGCCGCATGAGACACCGCTTGCGGTGTCTCCCTCAGGACACACGGGCTCTGCCCGTGTGTTCGTCTGAAATGACCGGTCGACACGACGGAATGGAAGGGTCGGCATGAATGCGGTGGTTTTGATGGCGTACGGCAGCCCGTCGCGGCCCGAGGACGTGCGCCCGTACCTCGAGGACGTGCGGGGTGGGCGCCCGGTCTCGGACGAGGCAGTCGCGAGGCTGGCCGAGCGCTACCGACGGATCGGCGGGCGCTCGCCGCTCGACGACGTCACCGAGGCGCAGCGGGCCGCGTTGGAGCGGGAACTGGGCGTGCGGGTCTTCGTCGGCATGAAGCACTGGCAGCCGCGGATCGCGGAGGCGGTCGAGTCGGCGTTGTCGGGCGGCGCGACGCGGATCGTCGGCGTCGTGCTCGCGCCGCACTACTCGCGGCTCTCGGTCGGCGAGTACCGCGAGCGCTTGGAGGCGGCGGTCGGCGGCCGCGCAGAGCTCGAGCTCGTGGAGAGCTGGCACGACCACGAGCCGTTCGTCGACGTGCTCGCCGATCGCGTGAGAGGAACGGATGCCTGGGTCGTGTTCACCGCCCACTCGCTGCCGGAGCGCATCCTGGCCGACGGCGATCCCTATCGCGACCAGCTGCTCGAGACCTCGCGCCTGGTCGCCGAGGGGGCCGGTCTCGAACGCTGGTCGTTTGCCTTCCAGAGCGCCAGCCCGACCGGGGAGCCGTGGCTCGGCCCGGACATCCTCGAGGAGCTCGGGCGCCTGCACGAGGCAGGGGTGAGGAGCGTGCTGGTCGCGCCGGTCGGGTTCGTTTCCGACCATCTGGAAATCCTCTGGGACCTGGACGTGGAGGCGCGAGAGCGAGCGGCCGAGCTCGGCCTGGAGCTCGGGCGGATCGAGTCGCTGAACGACGATCCGGCCTTCATCGGCGCGCTGGCCACGCTCGTGGAGGAGCGGCTGTCCGTGCCGGGAAAGAGTCCGTCGTGAGCTCGCGCACCTGCCCTGACTGGCCGCAGCTGATGGAGGTGGCGCCCAACCTGCAGTTCATGCACTACACGGTCGCCGAGGCGAAGCTGCCCGCTGACGCGCTTGCCGAGCTCGTCGACGTGCCGCTCAGCGCGGTGGCGATCTGCGCCGACCTCGACCACAACGTCTTCAACGCGGCGCACACCGACCCCAAGGTCGCCGATGCGCTGCGCAACTCACACTGGTACGAGCTGCGCGAGTGGTCGACCAGCGGGCCCGGCCAGGCCGCGTAGGCGGCCCGCGAGAGCGCAAGCGTTTGGCACACATTCGGCACGTTCCCGTCACACACTCGTGACGATCTCGCCGATACGATCTGCAACGGGGAGGAGGCGGGATGTGCCTTCTATACGGGCCGTTTTTCGTGCGCGCGGCGGGCCCGAGCCGGGCACTGCGGGATAGTCTCCTCTCCGCATGCCGACCGTCGTCGTTCCCTTCCGAGGCGAGAACGCAAAGCAGCGGCTCGCTCCACTTCCGGAAGCCGCGCGAGCGGCGCTCGCGAAGGCGATGCTCGCTGACGTGCTCGCCGCGTGCGAGAGCGTCGGCCGGACGCTCGTCGCGCGCGAGGACGGGCAGGGCGAAGCGGTCGAGGCGGCGCTGCGGGGCATCGAGTCGGGCCCGATCCTGATCGTCAACGCCGACCTCCCCTGCGCCCGGCCGCGCGATTTGCTCGCGCTTCTCGGTGCGATGCCCGAGCGCGGCCTCGCGATCGTCGAGGCGGCCGACGGCACGACGAATGCGCTTGCCCTCTCGTCGACGCATCTCTTCGCACCGGTGTACGGGCCCGGCAGCGCAGAGCGGTTCCGCGCGCGGGCCGAGCGGCTGAGCGCCGCCTTCGTGAGCGCCGAGGTGCCGGAGCTCGCGGACGACCTGGACACGCTCGCCGATCTCGAACGGCTCGAGGGCCGGCTAGGCCCGCACACCGCCGCGGCGCTCGACGGCCTGCGCGCGGCCTCGCCGTGAGGCGTCGCTTGCGATGCCGATCTCAGGGCGGGCGAGCTCTGCTCGTTCGCCCGTCTGAAATGACCGGTCGATGCGCCGCGTCGCCAGGAGCAGGCGCTGTGAGGCGACGCTTGCTCGTGCGCTCGTCTGAAGTGACGGCTCGATGCGCGGGTCTTCAGGAGCCGGCGCGATGAAAGTCACGGTCCTGGCGGGAGGCCTCGGCGGCTCGCGCTTTGCCCGTGCCCTCGCGGAGACGATCGATCCCGCGGACGTGACCGTCGTCGGCAACGTCGGCGACGACCTCGAGATCGCCGGCCTGCACGTCTCGCCGGACCTCGACACGATCCTTTACACGCTCGCGGGCATGCTCGACGAGGAGCGTGGCTGGGGCCGTGCCGACGAGAGCTGGAACGCGCGCGAGGCAGCGACCGGCCTCGGTGCGGAGACCTGGTTCCAACTCGGCGATCGTGACCTCGGACTGCACCTGGCGCGCACCGAGATGCTGCAGAGCGGGGAGACGCTCTCGGCCGTGACAGCCCGCTTTGCGCGCGCCCTCGGGGTCGCGACCGCGATCCTTCCGGCGACCGACGATCGCGTGCGCACCCGGGTGGCCACGCCCGCCGGCGAGCTCTCGTTCCAGGAGTGGTTCGTGCGGCGCGGTCACCGCGACGAGGTCGACGGCGTCCGCTTCGAGGGCGCCGACACGGCGACGGCCGCGCCGGGCGTGCTTGCCGCGCTCGACGGAGCCGACCTGATCACGATCGCGCCCAGCAACCCGTTCGTCAGCATCGGGCCGATCCTGGCCGTGACGGGAATCCGCGAGGCCCTGGAGCGCCGTCGCGCGCCGGCCGTCGCGATCAGCCCACTGATCGGCGGGCGGGCGGTCCGCGGCCCGGCCGACCGGATGCTTGCCCGCCTCGCCGGCGGGACGGGACCGGCCCAAGTGACACAGTGTTACTTGGGCCTGATCGATGCGCTCGTGGTGGACGAGGCCGATGCCCACGAGGACGCCGGGATTCCCACGATCGTGACCCGCACGCTGATGCGCGACGCGGACGCGCGGCGCCGGCTCGCCGAGGCCGTGCTCGGATCGCCGGGAAGGACGGCCGCGCCCGCAAAGCCGGCCCGGCCTCCACGGTCGGCGTCGCAAGCGAGCACCTTGTGAAGATCGCGATCGTCGGCGGCACCGGCGCCTTCGGCCGTGGACTGGCGAAGCGGCTGCGCGCGCTCGGCTACGACGTCCATGTCGGCTCCCGCGACGCCGTGCGCGGGCGCGAGCGGGCCATCGAGCTCGGTGTCCAGGGCGGCGGCAACGAGGAGGTCGTCCGCGGCGCCGAACTGGTCGTCCTCGCGACGAAGTCGAACGGGGCGCTCGACACGGCGCGCGACCTGGCCGAGGCGATCGGGGAGACGCCGGTGCTCTGTGTCGCCAGCGACCTCGCGTTCACCGACGACGGCGTCGTCCCGGGCCACGAGGGGCGCTCGCTCGCCGAGGAGGTGCGCGAGCTCGTGCACGGGCCCGTCGCGTCGGGATTGCAGTCGCTCTCGGCGGCGCACCTCGCCGCGACAGAGCCGCCTGACGAGGACGCGTTCGTCTGCGGCGATCCGGGCGCGAAGCAGCCGGCGCTCGAGCTGGCCGACGGGCTCGTCGGGGGAAGGGCGGTCGACGCGGGCCCGCTCGAGAACTCGCGTGCGCTCGAGGCAATGACGGCCGTGATGCTGACGGTGAACCGCGAGTACGGCATCAACGCCGGCCTGCGGCTGACGGGCTTCCCGTGATCCGGATCCTTCCGGTCGAGGGCCTGCCCGAGGTCCGCGCGGGTGACGATCTCGCCGAGCTGATCGCCGCCCGGGCCGAGCTGGAGAACGGCGACGTGCTCGTGGTCGCCCAGAAAGCGGTCTCGAAGGCCGAAGGCCGGACCGTCCGGCTGGCGGAGGTGGAGCCCTCCGACGAGGCGCGGTGGCTCGCCGGCGACGAGGACCCGCGGCGCCTCGAGGTGATCCTGAGCGAGTCGAGGAGGATCGTCCGGACGCGCCCGCCGCTCGTGATCGCCCAGACTCGCCATGGATTCGTCTGTGCCTCGGCGGGCGTCGACTCCTCGAACGCGCCGGAGCCGGAGACGGTCGTGCTCCTGCCCGAGGACCCCGACACCTCGGCGGCCCGAATCCGGCAGCGCCTGCGCGAGCTGGCCGGCGTCGAGGTCGGCGTGATCGTCAGCGACTCCTTCGGCCGCCCCTGGCGCCAGGGCACGACCGACGTGGCGATCGGCCTCGCCGGGATCCGGCCGTTGCTCGACCTGAAGGGCGTCCGCGACCCGGCCGGCTACGAGCTGCACGCAACCGTGATCGCGGTCGCCGACGAGCTTGCCGGGGCGGCCGAGCTCGTGCTCGGCAAGACGAGCGGGATCCCGGTCGCGCTGATCCGCGGCTACGACGCAAGCGGCGAGGGCAGTGCCCGTGAGCTCGTCATGCCGGAGGAGCGCGACCTCTTCCGCTGATGGCGGGACGGCGCGCCGGCGCTCAGCGGCGCAGTGCGTGGAGAGAGCGGACGGCCCAGGCGTCGAAGCTGAAGAGGTCGGCAATGTCCGAGAGGGAGAGGCTCGGGATCGCATGGTGGAGCGTCGAGGTGACGGTGAGGCGCACGCGGGTGTGCGTGGCGTCGCGGGCGAGCGCCTGCGTCTCGGCGAGCGGGAAGTACTTGTCGTGCGGCGCGGAGGCGATCTCGACCGGGGCGCGCAGCCGGCCTGCGCCGGCGAGTGGCGAGAGGCGGACCAGTACGGCGCGCAGCGCCGGCGAGAGGGCGGCGTAGAGCCTGTCGAACCGGGCCGGGTCGCGGTTCGCGAGCAGCTCGACGAGTGCCCGCGCGGACGGGGCGACTTTCGCCGGTCGCAGCCGCCGGAAGAGGGCGAGCGGGTCGGGCGTCCCCTCGTGCAGGCGCAGCAAATCGGCGAGCAGGCGGCTCCGGTCGGAGCTAGCAGGCAGCGCGGCGACCAGGGAGCGGGCGACCACGAGCGGCAGGAAGCTCTCGGCGGAATAGGGGACGAGGTGCCCGTTCTCGAGCGTGGCCCCCGTGGTCGCGAGCCGGGCCACGTTTTCGAGGTCGACGTAGGGAGCGATGCCCGCGACGAGCGTGACCCGGTTCGCGAGGCTCGGCTCTTCCGCTGCGAGCAGGCCGAGCGAGGCTCCGACGGAGACGCCGACGAGGCCGACCCGGCCACCGGCCGCGTGCACGACGGCGATCGTGGCCGCCAGCGTCCGCTTGGTGATCTCGCCCTCCGCGAGCCCGGGCGGATCGGGGACGAGCACGAGGAAGCCGACGCGGGCAAGCCCGCCGGCGAGCCGCTCGACGTCAGGGTGGTGACGGCCGAGCGCGGTGACGCCGTTCAGGAAGACGACCGTCGGCCAGTGGCTGCCGCCGCCCGGCCGGTACACCGTCGTCGGCACGCCCGCAACGAGCTCGTCCTGCACGCGCGGCGTGTCGGTGACCTCCCGCGTCGCCCACGCCAGCACGGGCACCTTGCCTGTCAGCGAGAGTACGCCGACCGTGCGAGCCTGTGCGTCGATCCAGGAGCGGTACACGATTCCGGAGATCAGAGCAGCCAGGAGCAGCGCAAGCAACGCGGCACGGACCCGCCCTAGTCTCCCGCGGAACATGTCCCAATGATTCCGCTCCGGACGAGGGTCCTCTACGGAACGGGAAGGATCGGCAGCGAGGCGCTCGGCAAGAGCAACGGTCTGTGGCTTCTCTACTACTACGCGCCGCCGAGCGACGCACATCTGCCGACGCTGCTGCCCTCGTTTGTCGTCGGGGCGCTGCTCGCCGCCGGCGGAATCGTCGCCGCCCTCGACGACGCCATCGTCGGCTGGTTCAGCGACCGCACCCGCTCCCCCTTCGGCCGTCGCATCCCCTACATCGTGCTCGGCGCTCCGCTCTGGTCGATCTTCTTCGTGTTGCTGTTCACGCCCCCGCCCGACCGTGGAAACGCGACGACGGCCGTCTACTTCCTGCTCGTATTCGAGGCCGTCTCGCTGTTCAGCGCGGTCGTCATCAGCCCGTACGAGGCGCTGCTGCCGGAGATGGCCGCGACCAGCGACGAGCGGGTCGGCCTGGAGGCGGTCAAGGTCTACCTCGGCGTCGCCGGCACGGCGATCGGCCTGATCGTCAGCACGGTTCTCGTGCACCGGGTCGGGTTCAAGGCGATGGCGGTCACGATCGCGGCGCTCGCGCTCGTCTGCCAGTACGTGGCGATCGGCGGCGTCTGGGATCGAGCGAAGCTCTCGCGCATTCCGGCCGAGATCGGCTTCCGCGACGCGCTGCGAGAAACGTTCAGGAACGGCGCATTCCGCGTGCTCTTGCCGAGCATCGTCCTGTTCGCGCTCGCGTTCCAGTTGCTACAGACGGACATCCCCTTCTACGTGCATGCGATCGTCGGGAAGGACAGCTGGCTCAGCTCGACCGCGCTGCTCGCGGTCGCGATCGGCGCAGCGCTCGTCTGCCTGCCGCTGTTCGGGCGCCTCGCGCAACGGACGTCCAAGCGGCACGCCTACAGCGTCTCGATGCTCGCGGCGGCCGCCACCTTCGTGCTGCTCGGAGTCGCCGGCTTGCTGCCGTGGATCCCCGCCACGGCGCAGCTGCTCGTCGCGGCCGCGCTCGTCGGCGCCCCGATCGGCGCCCACTTCCTCTTCCCCGTACCCCTGACCGCAGACGTGATCGATGACGACAGCGCGAGGACCGAGCAGCGCCGGGAAGCGACCTACCTCGGCACCTCCAGTTTCGTCGAGCGGACAGCGACCTCGCTCGCTCCCCTGCTCATCGTGCTGCTCCGGCTGCTCGGAGACACGCGAGGACACACCCTGGGCGTACGGCTCGTCGGCCCGCTCGCCGGCCTGATCCTCCTCGTCGCCTATCTGCGCTTCCAGTCCTACGATCTCCCGGACGAGGTGCCCGAGCGGGTGCAGCCCGAGGCTGTCGTCTAGAGAGGGACGTCCTTCGACGGGCGACCTCGCCGCAGCGCCAGGCCCGTGAGGATCTCGCGGACGATCCGGTCGGCGACGAGCGCGGTGATGTCCGCAGATCCGGGCGCGCTCGGGATCACCTCGACGACGTCGGCCCCGACGAGCTCGAGCTTCTCGGCGACGGCACGGCAGGCCCAGAGCAGGTCGCCGCTCTCCATCCCGCCCGGCTCGGGAGTGCCGGTCCCCGGCGCGTAGGCCGGGTCGAGCACGTCGACGTCCACGCTCAGGAACGCCGGCCCCGGGCCGACCACGTCGATCGCCCCGCCGACGACCTCTTCGATCCCGAGCCGGCGCACGTCGTGCATGAAGAAGCTCGTGATCCCGCGCTCGGCCTGCCAGGCGAACTCCTGCGCGCCGGGCCAGTAGCCGCGCAGCCCGATCTGGACGTAGCGGCGCGGGTCGACGACGCCGGCCTCGACGAGCCGGTACATCGGCGTGCCGTGCGAGACCTCGACGCCGAAGACCTCGGCGCCCGTGTCGGTGTGGGTGTCGAAGTGGACGAGGCCGAGCGCGCCGCGGCCGGCGGCGCAGGCGCGGATGTCCGGCTCGGCGATCGAGTGGTCGCCGCCGAGCACGACCGGGATCGCGCCGGCCGTGACCACCTCGCCGACGGTGCGCTCGATCGCCTGGTGGGTGCGAACCGGGTCGGCCGGCACCACCGGCGCGTCGCCGTAGTCGACCATCCGCAGCTCGGCCATCGCGTCGACCTTCGCCTCGAGGTGCGGGCCGGGCGGGCAGCTAGCGGCGCGGATCGCGCGCGGGCCGAAGCGGGCGCCGGGCCGGTCGGAGACGAGGTCGTCGGTCGGCGCTCCGACGATGGCGACGTCCACGCCCTCCAGCTCGGCCGGAGCCTGTGTGTACGGCAGCGAGCCGTAGGTCAGCAGACCCGCGTAGTCGGGCTTGTCGCCGAGGGGCTGCCAGCGTTCGAGCGGATCGATCACGGCGCGATTGTCGCCTGTCTGTCAAGCTCAGCGCCATGGCTCAGGAGGTTGTGCTCGCCCGGCATGGAGAGACGGAGTGGAGCAAGGCGCTCCGCCACACGGGCAGCACCGACATTCCGCTCACGGAGGAGGGGCGCCGCCAGGCCGAGCGGGTCGGCGAGGCGCTGCGGGGGCGCTCGTTCGCGCTCGTCCTGACGAGCCCGCTGCAGCGGGCGTCTGAGACGTGCCGCCTCGCGGGATTCGGCGACGTCGCGCAGACGCGTGACGACCTGCTGGAGTGGGACTACGGCGACTACGAGGGGCGGCGGACAGCCGAGATCCGCGAGGAGGTTCCGGGCTGGACGATCTTCCGCGACGATGCGCCGAACGGCGAGACCGCCGAGCAGGTCGGGGCTCGGGTCGACCGAGTGCTGGAAGAGGCGCGCGCGGCCGAGGGCGAGGCGCTGCTCTTCGCCCACGGCCATGTGCTGCGCGTGCTGACGGCGCGCTGGCTGGGGCTGCCGCCGCGCGACGGACGGCTGTTCGCGCTTGATCCGGCGACGCTGAGCATCCTCGGGCACGAGCGGGAGACCTCGGTGCTGCGGCTCTGGAACGGCAACCTCGCGTGAGCGCTAGCCGAAGTCGATCACGCTGCGGATGCCGTCCTGGGCCTCCATCAGCTCGAAGCCGCGGTTGACGTCGTCCAGCGTCAGCCGGTGCGAGACGAACGGCTCGACGTCGAGCTCGCCGGCGAGCCAGCGGTCGACGAGCTGCGGCACCTGGTCGCGGCCCTTGCAGCCGCCGAACGACGACCCGGCCACGCGCCGGCCGGTGATGAGGTAGCGCGGCACGACCTCGAGCGTCTCGCCTTTTCCGGCCACGCCGCACATCGTCGCCAGCCCCCAGCCCATCCGCGCCGACTCGACCGCCTGTCGCATCACCGCCACGCTCCCGGTCGCCTCGAACGTGTAGTCGGCCCCGAGCGGGCCAACGAGCGAGAGCACCCGGTCGACCGCGTCCGGCCCGCCCGGCACCACGTCCGTCGCGCCCTGCCCGCGCGCCAGCTCGAGGCGCTCCTCCGAGAGGTCGACGCAGACGATCCGCTCCGCCCCCTGCAGCCGGCACCCGGCGACCGCGCCGAGCCCGACCATCCCGGCACCGAAGACCACGCACGAAGAGCCCGCCGCAACCCGAGCCGTGTTCATCGCCGCGCCGAGCCCGGTCGAGAGCCCGCACGCGAACAGACAGGCCCGATCCAGCGGCGCCTCCGGCGAGACCCGGGCCAAAGCGATCTCCGGCATGACCGTGTACTCCGCGAAGGTCGAGCAGCCCATGAAGTGCCGGATCGGCTCGCCGTCACGAGAGAGCCGCGCCGTCCCGTCCGGCAGGTAGCCGAGTCCCTGCTGCTCCCGGATCGCGAGACAGAGGTTCGTCCGCGGGTCGAGGCAGTGCTCGCACGCGCGGCACTGCGGCGAGAAGAGCGTGACCACGTGGTCGCCGACCGCAACGTCGCGCACGCCGTCCCCGACCGCCTCGACGACGCCCGCGCCCTCGTGGCCGAGCACCGCCGGCGCGTAGCCCGAGGGGTCTGACCCCGACGCCGCGAACAGGTCGGTGTGGCAGACGCCGCACGCGGCGAGCCGGACGAGCACCTCGCCCGCCTGCGGCTCGGCCAGCTCGAGCTCCTGCACCTCGAGCGGCTCCCCGAACCGCTCCAGCACCGCCGCGCGGATCTTCATGGTCCGATCCTACGGTAGGGTCGCCATATGGCCCTCCACGGAAGCTGCCTCTGCGGCGGCGTCCGCTTCGAGCTGCCGGACGACTTCGAGCCGCGCGCCTTCTGCCACTGCGCGAGCTGCAAGAAGCTCTCCGGCGGCGCGGGCACCGCCAACGGCCGCATCGCGAGCGACCGTGTCACGATCTTCGCCGGCGAGGAGTTGCTCCGCACCTACCAGCCGGCCGAGGGAACCGCGAAGACCTTCTGCTCGGTCTGCGGCTCGAACCTGTTCGGCGGCGGCTGGCCCGAGTCCGACCGAGCAAGCGTCCGCCTGAGCGCAATCGACGACCCGCTCCAGGGCCGGCCGGCCCGCCACATCTGGGTCCGCTCCGTGGCGAGCTGGGAGACG
>Ga0187776_10000536_pt1 | contig 18267 bp, 14 predicted proteins | sample 0216_BV02_MP12_2_FD_132426 | JGI IMG/M metagenome (GOLD analysis project Ga0187776, IMG submission 132426) | Tropical peat soil microbial communities from peatlands in Department of Meta, Colombia - 0216_BV02_MP12_20_MG | ecosystem: Environmental > Terrestrial > Soil > Wetlands > Peat | place...
CCGCGCGAAATCGCGGACACCTCCTGTGTCCGATTCTCATAGCGCTTATTGCCGCCGGTCTGGCTGGCCGCCATCAACTGCAGGTAATCCACCACGATCAGATCCAGCCCCTTCGCCTGCTGTTGCAACCGGCGCGACTTCGCCCTCATCTCCAGCACAGAAATTCCCGGCGTGTCGTCGATGTAGATTGGCGCCTCCATCAGCTCCCCCACCGAGTCCATCACCTTCTGCCGGTCTTCGCGGTTCAGGAACCCGGTGCGCATGGCGTGCGAGTCCACCCGGGCATGCGAACACACCATGCGCTGCAGCAACGATTGCCGCGACATCTCCAATGAGAAGATGGCAACGATCCTCCGGTCATTCACTGCCGCATTCTCGGCAACATTCATCGCAAACGCGGTTTTCCCCATGGAAGGCCGGCCCGCAATGATCACCAGGTCAGATTTCTGCAGACCATTGGTAAGCCGGTCCAGATCGGCAAAGTACGTCCGCAGCCCCGTGATCTCATGGCCCTGGTTGACCAGCGCATCGATGGATTTGAAGTCGCGCTCGACGATGGTCTTCACATCCGCGAAGCCCGTTCTGACCGCGTCTTCCGAGAGTTCCAGCAGCCCCTTCTCGGTTTCCCCCAGGATCAGCTCGACCGCCTCCGACTGCTCGTAGCTCCGCGCGATCGAGCGATTCGAAAGGTTGATCAAACCGCGCAGCAGCGCTTTGTCTTTCACGATGCGGACATGATTGACAATGCTGCTTCGCGCCGGCACCCCGTCCGTCAGCGAGGCGACATAAGCCACTCCCCCCACTGCCTCCAGTTGCTGCTGCTGCCGCAGTTCTTCGCACAGGGTGATGATATCCACCGCCCGGTTCTGCTCCAGCATCTCGGTAATGCGCGCGTAGATGCGGCGGTGCGAATCCAGCGAAAGCTTGTCCGAACGAAGCGACGCCGAGGCGTGCCAATAAGCATCATTGTCGAGAAGAATCGCGCCCAGGATCGCGCGCTCGGCATCAACGCTGGCGGGCAGCCCCCGCTCCAGGCTGTATTCGGTTGTGGCCATTGCTTGAGGGAACCCCCGTTTGTGAAAGGTAAGCTACACGGACCCGCGGACGGGTTCATCCGGCGATGTGGAAAAGGGCTGAGGAAAGAGCAGCCGTAAACAAAAAATTCCCGGCCACCAAAATGTGCTCGCGCACACAAAGCGCCTCTTGCGGAGGCGCGTTGGGGATTATGTCATAAGAGATTTTGAAAGGCGAAGAAAAAACGAATATAACAACCGACAAAGACGGCAGGCTAGCTCGCCCGTCGCGCAGGACGAGGATTCTCCAGGTAGACGAAGTCGAATTTGCGCAGGGCTTCCTTATCGCCTGCGGCGGCCATCTGCTCGATGCGCTCCATCAGGCTCCCGACCTCGTCAGGACTCATGTTGCGGGTCGCCGCCCAAAACTTGGGGGGGTTGATCCAGATGGGTTGACGGGTTGCCGACTGAATCTTGGCTGGGTCTGAGTTGGTTTGCATACGCTGCAAATGATATCGTTCGACCCCGCCCTTGGGAAGTGCCTGCTCTGCAAGCTTGATGAATAGTCCGAGGGGGTTCCGAACCGGGAAGAAGGGCGCGGCCACGCCAGCCACGTGGCCGCGCAGACTGCAGAACACTTTACATGCTCTTCTGCTCGCCAGAACTCTTCCGATTGGCCGATGTCAACCGACGCTCCAGCGTATCAATGAGTTACAAGGCTCAAGCCACCTGCCAGCCAGCCTTCTGCCGGGGCCAGTCATCCCATTGAGTACTGACCGGGCGCCATCTCTCCTGAGGTGTCCCAGAGGCGGCAGCAAACCGCACAGCGCCTTTCCCGTATCCAGAAAGCCAACCAACTGCCAGCGAACCCAACGCCTACAGCAGTAAGAAGCCTCGAGAGGCTTTGCTTGCTGCCCTCCGGCACCGGCGTGCCGCGAGACGCCACCGCATCGCAGAGTGGCTTCGGCGTTCGACCCATTAGCCCTCATCGCGCCGAGGGTGCGCTGAGGACCGCATTTAGCATGCAAGTATCTGCACTCGCGATGCAGTGCACTTTGCCGGAATGCAATGAGCCGCGCAATAGCCGTCAATGCCGGTGCTGTGCAGAACTTGTGCGCTTCGTGACTTACCTGTGGAAACCTAAGGAAAAGCCGGGCCGATTTACCGAAACGGGAACGCGTCCGCTTCCCCATTCAGGCATAAGACCTGTCCATATGGATCTCTCAGATTGGGGTACAAAAAATAACGCTTTAATTCCACGTTTTCAGCCGCGGCCAGGCTTCCGCCAGCGGTTTCTTGAAGTCGCGGCAGATCAGGATGGTGTAGTGCTCCCAGCCCATGCCCCAGTAGGGAGCGTTCACCGGACCCTGCTCCACGCTGCCGCACCAGTACTCGGCATCCTTGAGCCTCCACTCCAGCAAAATCACGCTCTCGCCGGTGTACTCCCTCGGCCCCCAATAGTAATAATTCTGGTGAGCACTGATTGCCTTGGGCAGGCCGTAACGCGGACCGAAAAAATCGATTGCCCCTGCTCCACCGTAGTTGCCGGCGAGAATCGCAGTCTTCGCTCGTTGTTCCGGCGGCAGCGAGTTGTAAACCTGGGCCACCGTCTCCACCATCTCCGGCCAGCCAAACTCGTCGGCGAAATACTGTGGCAGCAGCGATTTCATCCCGGTCTCAGTGCGGGATATGCCGATTCCGAGGGCGCTGAAATAAGGCAGAACCCTATCCGGCGGAAGAATGGGCAGAACGACCGGCGCCGACAGGCAACCCCCGATCAGCACCGTAACCAGCACCACCGTGCGCGCCCATCGCAGCCGCGGGCGCTCCTGCGCCAGCGTCTCCCAGAAGACGCCACCCGCCGCAAACAACATCGGATAGATCGGCGCGACGTAGTAATCCTTGCCGTGGAGAACCATCATCACCACCAGAAAAGCCAGGTAGCTGATGCCCAGGAACCGATACCGCTTCCCCTCGCGGTGGAACAGCAGGAACCCCAGTCCTGCGATCCAGACCGGGGCCGTTGCCGGATTCAGCATCATTACTTGCTGCAAAAGGAACGATCCCGGCGGCAACTCAATGTTCTTGTGCGTTGCTTTGACGTTGCGCAGATCTTCCAGCGTGGGAAATCCATGCTGGTACTGCCACACAAAATTTGGCAATGCAATCAGCAACGCGATCGCCGCCGCGATCCAGAACCATTTCGTTGCCAGCAGCCGCCGCTCCGGACTCAACAGCAGTCCCGCGACCAGCGCCCCCAGGAAGAACACCGTGGAGTGCTTGTTTTCCAGACCCAGGCCGAGCATCACTCCGCACCACGGCAACAGCCGCGGCTCCTGTCGCTTCACGGCCAGCACCAGGAAGTACACGCAGCCCATCCAGAAAACCGGTTCCAGCGGATTCATGGAAAGACGGTCTGCATTCGCCAGAATTGTTGGACAGAGCAGCACCGACACGCATCCCAGCAGCACTGCCCAGCGCCGGCCGCCAAACTCGCGGGCGATGAAGCCTGTCAGCAGGACTTCCATACACAAGGCCGCCGCCGGAAGCAGACGAATCGCATGCAGTGAATCGCCGAAAACGATGCGGCTGGCGCGCGCCAGCCAGGCGATCAGGGGAGCAAAATCAACATAGCCCGGCGCGAGATGATCGCTTGCGGCCAGGTAATACAGCTCATCGCGAAAATAACCGTACCTGCCGTTGGTCAGCATCTGGATCACGATGGCTGTCCCCGCCAGGACCCATGCGATCCAAATGCCCTCACTAGCGCTGCTTTTTCGCTCGTCGACGCGATCTTCGGTCGTGTGCACGCACGGAAAGTTATCACACACAAATCGTATGGGCGCAGGCGCCGAGTTGATGTTGAGCCACTTTGCGGGCGTGAGCGCAGCGGGAGCTCCGTGGTCTGGCTGCTGCTGACTACTGATTGCTGCTTCCCTGATGGTAGAATTTCCTCTGGCAAATCGCTGGTCACGAGAGTCTCTTTTGATCGAGCTGGCCCCCTCCATTCTTTCGGCAGATTTCGCCCATCTGGCCGATGACATCCACCTCGCTACCGAGGGCGGAGCCTCCTTGCTCCACCTCGATGTGATGGACGGCCATTTCGTTCCGAACCTCACCATCGGGCCGCCCGTAGTCGCCTCTGTGCGCAAGATCACTGAGCTGCCTCTGGATTGTCATCTTATGATCGAGGACCCGGACTTCTATATTCCGGCGTTCGTCGATGCTGGCGCAGATTGGATCTCCGTGCACCAGGAAGTCTGCTGGCACTTGAATCGCACCCTGGAATCCATTCGCTCACGAGGCGCGCAGGCCGGAGTAGTGATCAACCCGGCTACCCCGGTCGAGATGCTCAGCGAAGTATTGGACATCGCGGATTATGTTCTGGTGATGTCGGTCAATCCTGGCTTTGGCGGCCAGAAATTCATTCCCGGAGCGCTCGGCAAGATCGCCAAGCTGGCCTCGATTCGCGCCTCTCGAGCCCTGAATTTCCGCATCGAAGTAGATGGCGGGGTTGACTTGGAGACTGTCGGCGACGTGGTTCGTGCCGGGGCTGAGATCCTGGTGGCGGGCAGCGCGGTGTTCAGCAAGCGCGATCCCAAAGGCGACGCTCAAAAGCTGCTGAAGGCCGCCCACGAGGCAAGCTGGCAGAAAGTGTAAGCGACACGCACCACCTGGGAACGCGCCAGGTTCAACTTAGATGACAGGTAGGACATGATGCAGAAACGGCTGCCGGTGATCGGGATAATCGCACTCGTGCTGGCGTTAGGCGCCTGCACCAACAAGAAGGTTAACAATCCGATCGCTGACGTTAACTCCAAGCAGCCCGACAAGGTGCTGTTCGACCGCGCCATGGATGCCATGAAGCACAACAAGTTCGACGTGGCCCGCCTGACGCTGCAGACCCTCATCAACACCTACCCGGATTCCGAATATATCGCCCGTGCCAAATTAGCGGTCGGCGATTCCTGGTATGCCGAAGGCGGCACCGCTGCGCTCACCCAGGCCGAGAAGGAGTACCAGGATTTCATCACCTTCTTCCCCAACATGCCGGAAGCTGCCGAAGCTCAGCTGAAGGTTGCCAACATTCATTATCACGAAATGGAGAAGCCGGATCGCGACTTCACCCATGCCATGCGCGCCGAGGATGAGTACCGCAACCTGATTCAAACCTACCCCGACAGCAAGCTGATTCCCGAAGCCAAGCAGCGATTGTTGGAAGTGCAGGAAGTCCTGGCCGAGCGTGAGTTCCGCATCGGACGCTTCTACTTCAACCGCGAATCTTATCCGGCGGCCATCGCACGCTTGAGATCACTGGTCGACACCTACCCGCTCTACAGCCAGGCCGACGAGGCTCTGTTCCTGCTCGCAAGTTCCTATCAGCGCCAGCTCGACAATGTGCGGGCGGCGCGTGGTCTTCCGGAAAACGTGAAAGGGCAATTGATCCACCAACTCCAGGATCAGGCGGCGGAAGCCTACTCTCGCATTATTACCCGTTATCCGATCATGCCACGGGCGGGCGACGCCCGCGCCCGCCTGCAGGAGATGAAGCGTCCCGTGCCCACGCCCACGCCCCAGGCCATCGCGCAGAACAAGAAGGAGGAGGAAAGCCGCAGTGCCGCCGGCATGGTTGACAAAGTCATGGGCAATTTCCGCAAGGGCCCGGACGTGGCTCATTCCGCAAAGTATGGCGAGCCCTCGCTGAAAGATCCCGAGCAAGTCAGCGCGCCGGAGATCGTGAAACACAACCAGGAGTTGATCCAGAAAGCTGTCACCCAGGGTTCACAAGCAGGCACCGGCGCACTCAGTGGAGAAGTGGTAAAACAGGGCGCTCCTCCACCCAACCAGGAACCCCCGCGTTCGGCGAGCAGCGCGCCGGCGGATTCCGCAATTCCTGAGCTCACGCCTCTCCCCGACCCCAATGCCACCACTCAGGGGAGCGGTTCCAACACGCCGCCGCCGCAGGTTAACGAGGCAGCACAGCCTTCCGATCAGGCACAATCTTCCTCATCCTCTTCTTCGTCCACAGCTCAAGATTCCTCGACTGCCGCACAGGCTGCTTCATCTTCGTCCGCCGCGCCGCCTGCTGATGACAAGAGCACCTCCACCAGCAAGATCAAAAAGAAGAAGGGCCTGGGCAAGCTGAATCCCTTCTAACGGGCATCAGCTCAGCAGGCGGGTGTAGGGCAGGCAATCTTGCCTCACGGGTTGTGTAGACAGCCCCTCCATCCCGAGTACTTATTACAATAATGACGAACAATACCCTCGATTCCTTCTATCCAACCCATAAATTCTTTGAATTTTAACTATTGCATTGGTTTCGTTATAAGTACTCTCAATTAGGGATGCTTGTAAGGCGCTCGCGCCTGCCACATCCAGCCGCCCTTTGTGGAAGGACAGAGTCAATCAGAGTGCAACCCATGACCCAGCAGGAAAAGAAACAGCGCGAACTAAGCAACGCTGCCACCGCCGCGAATCCAACCAGGAATCTGGACCTGATCCTCGAATTGGATCGCAAGATGCTCGAGTTCTGCATGGGTATCTACAGCATCTCGCCTCGCGAGAAACTTAGGATGCGCGCACAAATCCAACGCCTGCACGCTGCCTTCAAAAAGCAACTGGCTCCGGAGCAGTAGCCGCGCTTCGCTTTTCCGCAAATGGGAAGTTCGAATCTGAATTCCCAACCCACTGGTGCTATGACCTTTAGGGTACCCGTTCGATTGACTTGCCTCTACAGAACAAGTAACGTTCCTGTCACTCCCGCCGGTAACGAGGTTAGTGTCCGTGGCGTTGAAGATTTTGCTGGCCGATGACAGCATGACCGCCCAGAACATGGGCAAGAAGATTCTCACTGATGCCGGTTTTGACGTGGTGGCCGTCAGTAATGGCGCCGCCGCCATGAAGAAAGTGGCCGCTGACAAGCCCGACATCATCATCCTGGACGTCTACATGCCCGGCTATACCGGGCTCGAGGTTTGCGAGCGCATCAAGAACTCCCTCGAGACCTCGTCTACGCCCGTGCTCTTAACCGTCGGCAAGATGGAGCCTTTCCGCCCGGAAGAAGCCAACCGCGTACGCGCCGATGGGGTCATGATCAAACCCTTCGAAGCCACCGATCTCACCGCCGCTGTGCGCACCATCTTGGAGAAAGTTCATGGCGGCGCACTCCCTGCGGCTCTGAGTGCGCCCGTAGCCCCGCCTCCTAAGACCAACGGTAATGGGCAAAAGCTGAGCCTGCCTGCGGTTCTGCGGGATTACGAAGACACCATCCGGTTGACTCCGGAAGAAATCAAAGAAATCGAAATCCAGGACGCGCACTACGAAGAGTGGAAGAGCAGCGCCGCGGCTGAAGCCGCGGAATACAGTCCAGCAGAACCGTCCGTCGCCGGCACCGGCCCGTCATCGTCCAGTTCGCAGGTTTCACAGCCCCTGATGTCAGCGGAAACAGCGTCTTCCGCGGCAGTCGTCGATCCGGCAACTCCGCTCCACCAGGACGAGTTAAGCGGACCTCCTGCAGCGCCTCCCACCGAGGACTACGGATTCGCTGTGGGCGCGAACCCGCTCCCTGCCGCCAACGCTGCGCCAGCCGCGCCGCTGGAAATCCCACTGACCGAAATTCCCGCGTTTGGAGTCGATTTCGCCGAGGCGAATACCGCGAACGCGGCTCCCCCTGCTTCGGGGCAAACAGCTGAGCCGCTCACCGCTTTGCCCGAGCCTGAAAAACAGGAGTATGAGTTGGAGTCCAGCCAGGCCGCATCCCCCGAGGCGGTCGGCTTGCCTCCCCTGCCCGAGTTGGAATTCACCGCTGCACCAGTGGAAACGGGCGAGATCCAGGCCGCCACCGCTCCCGAACTCGATCTCACGGGCTCACCGGCGCTGGGCGAGGTAACGGTAGCTACCGATCCTGCGCTGGTCACCAATACAGACGAAGATGTGGCGCAGTTTGCCGTGAAGGTCGGGCAGGAGCTTCCCGACGATATCTCGACCGAAGCCGCCGCCGAATGGCCGAGCGCAGAAACCACCGAGCCATCTCCCGCAGCCGAGGCTTGGTCAGAGCCACTGATCGATACGGCAGCTACAGATGTTCCGCCGGCCTGCCTGCCTGAGCTCTCTGGCCTGCAAATGCCGCCTGAACCAGCAAGCACTTCTTTTGGCGAGAGCATGCCGGAAGCTCCCTCATCCGCAAGCATGAGCTTCGGATCGGTCGCTTTTGGCGACGTTCTCCAACCTCAGGCCGATCGTGAGGAGGAGACGCAGAATTGCGAACCGGTCGTAGACACTCCGCTGGCCGATGTGGCCGGACCCGCGGCAGCAGAAGCGGCTGAACCTGAGCCAGCCTTACCTGAGCCAATCGTGACTGACACCGAAGCTGCCGACAGCGCCTCCACCAGCGCTGCCGGAATGATGTGGGAAGTGAGTGGCTCTCCTGCCATTAGCTTCGAACAGGCAGCAGAAAAGCTGGAGGTGGCGGACCCGGCAGAAACCTTTGCCGAAACCAACGACACCGGCGAAATTACGGCTGAACCAGCGGGCGCGGATGCGCGCATCCACGAGCTCATCGAAGTCAATGAATCGGCGGCCATCAGCACGTCAGAAATGAATCTCCCGCCGGCTTCCGAGTGGTTCACTCCGGCCCGGCCAAACACCCAAACAGAGAGCAGCGATCTGGAACCGTTGCAGGAAGAAGCGCCAGAGGTAGCGCCGGCTAAAACCTATCTCGCGGCCGAGTTACAGGAAGCAGCGCCAGAAATATCAGCGGCGAAGACACCCGTGCCGGAAGAACCGGCGGCGGAGGCGATTGTCGAGGCGTCACCAGCTTTTGCTCCACTCGCCGAAGCCACAGCCGCGGCCGCTGCCCGCATGGATCAGCCCCCCGGCGACGACCAGATCGAACGCGCCGTGACCCGGGCTCTGGAACGCCTGAAGTCACATCTGATCAGCGAAATCTCCCGCGAACTGGGATCGAAGTAATGGGGTCCATCCCCGATCTGAGCCGGGGAGTCTGACAGCAGTTTCGCCGGGAGGATAGGCGAAACAACCAGGCGGATTTTCCGCCTCTGGCTTCCCGAATGACGATCTGCGGCGGAAGCAGATGTTGAATCGGTATCCAACCACCTACCGCCGCCGATAAAAAATGTTGAACTCGAATCCCGGATTCACCGGGAACAGTTCTGCCACCTTGCGCAGGCGCTCGGCCAGAGCCTGCGGCGCAAGCAGAGGATACTCGCGTTCGCGCAGGTCGTAGTATTCGACGTCGGTGAAGATCGACAGCATGTAGATTGCAATAGCATCGGAAAAAGCCGCAGAGAAATATTCGTTCTTGGCTCGTTCGCCATCCGGAATGCCGCTGGTGGCGGCTTTGCGAAACTCCCAGGCATCTAGTCCGGTCTCGCCGCGCTGCTTGTCCTCCACCTGTTTCCAGACCAGGTCTCCAAAATCCGCCGGCACACCCACGCGTTCCACAAAAGCATGGGCCACGTTGATATAGAACTCGAAGGCGAGCGAGAAGCGGTCGTCCATCAGCCGCGTGGAAATGAACACGCACTGCGAAGTGCCCAGGTTCAGGTTCCGGTGGCACACTGCGTGATCGCTCAGCGCCACGTCGTAGCGGTCGGCGATAACGGTTTCCTCACCCTGGCTGACCGTCAGCGGAACGAAGTAGTAGGCTTTGCGGTCGAGGGCTGAAGCTACCGGGCGAGGCACCGCTGCCACCATGCGCTCGACGTCGGCAAGGTTCACACTGGAGCCGTCCCGGAGTGCATAGCAGATCCCGTTGACCGCCTGCGAGACTGGAGTCTGGCGCACAACCTCGGAAGGTGTAAGTGTAGCGGCTTGGGCTGCCTCGGCCATGTAGCAGCATTTTAACGTATTGGACCCCGTGGGAACGGACGTCCCCGTCCGTTCAGGCGGAGCGAAGCTCCGCAGCCAGCTCTGCCCCCTTCTCCAGCCTCGGATTAGAATGTTTCTCTGCTGAAGTGAAGAACCTGCTCAAAAGCGCGGCGCTGGGACTGGTCGGAGCCGGAGTGTTCTCCTTCTTCTTCATGATGGCGCTCATTCCCACTCTGGCGGTTATCGCGCGCAGCACCACCCGGATTAATCAGCAATCGGTAGTAGTAGATCCGGCCTGGGCAGTGCGCATGGTGGGAATCCCGCTGGCCGCCGTGGCGTTTGCCGTCTGCTTCGCCTTGGCCAGGCGCAGGTTTCGCCGCCAAGACCAGGCAAGATACTCACCCGGCTCATCCGCTCTTCAGGTGCATCAATGAAGCAGCCGAGGCACAAAAGCAAATTCCAGGTCGGTGTGGCGATCGCCCTTCGCGTGCTGATCGTGACCGTTCTGTTTACCCTGGCCAGCTTTGCTCTGGGATTGCTCTTGGGTATCATAGGAGTTGTGACCGTTGGAGCCATCCGCGGCGTGCGTCCCGATATGACCGTGGCTTACCGCTTTGTGGCCGCACCACTCGCCGTGTGCGGATCAATCGTGACCTTCGTTGCCATGCTCGTGTATGAGATCCGCCGGCAGAGCCGGCTCCCCGTCGCCTTCGCCTCGAAAACACGAACATCCCTCCCGTAAGCGGTTTGACCCTCCCCAAAACCGTTCATTAGACTCATTGATTCGATAAGAGGAATTTGTCATGGCAGAAACTATCCACATCAAGCTTCCTGACGCCAGCGTGAAGGAAGTCCCCAGGGGAACCACCGCCCTCGACATTGCGAAAGCCATCAGCCCTCGCTTGGCGCAGGCGGCCTTGGTAGCGAAGATTGCGCCCGCATCCAACGGCCACAAACCGGGTCTTGACGCTGCCAAGGTACCCTCCGATGGCATGCTGATCGACCTCAATCGTCCGCTGGAGGAAGATGCCGAACTCCGAATCTTGACCGAGAAGGATCCTGAAGCTCTTCAGGTATTTCGCCATTCCTCCGCGCATCTGATGGCAGCAGCGGTGCTCGAGCTGTTTCCGGAGACCAAGCTTGGTCACGGGCCGGCTACCGAAAGCGGTTTCTTCTACGACTTCTACCGCCCCGCGCCCTTTACTCCCGAAGACCTGGAGAAGATCGAAAAGAAGATGCAGGAGCTGGTGGATAAAGACGAGCCTTACGGCCAGGAATTTCTTCCCCGCGAGCAGGCTCTCGAGCGCTTCAAGGCAGAAGGCGACTTCATGAAATGCCACTTCATCGAGGAATTCACCAAGCCCGGCGAAAAGGTTTCCATCTACCGCACCGGCAAGTTCCTGGATTTCTGCCGCGGACCGCACATCCCCTCCACCGGCCGGATCAAAGCTTTCAAGCTGACTAATATCGCCGGCGCCTATTGGCTGGGCGATGAGCATAATCCCCAGCTGCAACGCATTTACGGCACCTCGTTCTACTCGAAGAAAGAGCTCGAGGAACATCTCAAGCACATCGAGGAAGCCAGGAAGCGCGATCATCGCGTGCTTGGTAAACAGCTCGACTTGTTCTCAATCCAGGAGCTCGCCGGACCGGGGCTGATCTTCTGGCATCCCAAGGGCGGAATGGTCCGCAAGATCATGGAAGACTGGATGCGCGAGCAGTACCTCAAGCGCGGCTATTCACTCGTTTATACGCCGCACGTGGCGCGCCGTCAGCTATGGCAAACCAGCGGCCACGAGGGTTACTACGCCGAGAACATGTTTGACGTGATGGAACTGGACGACGCGGAATACCGCATGAAGCCGATGAATTGTCCCTTCCACATCCTCATTTATAGGGACACGCTCCGCTCCTATCGCGATCTGCCCATCCGCCTGGGAGAGCTGGGCACTGTCTACCGCTACGAGCGCTCCGGTGTGATGCACGGCCTGATGCGAGTACGAGGCTTCACCCAGGACGACGCCCACATCTTCTGCACCCGCGAGCAGATCGAGGGTGAGATCGCCGGCTGCCTCGACTTCGCTCTTGATGTGCTGCGCGATTTCGGTTTCGACGAATTTCAGGTCGAGCTTTCCACCTGGAATCCTGATGATCGCGCGAATTTCGTGGGCAGCGAAGAGCAGTGGAACATGGCCACTGACTCGCTCGAGAAAGTGCTCAAGGAACGCAAGATCGGCTACAAAGTCATCCCCGGCGAAGCGGCCTTCTATGGACCGAAGATCGATATCAAGCTGGTGGACGCCATCGGCCGCCTGTGGCAGCTCTCCACCGTGCAGTTCGATTTCAACCTGCCGCAGCGCTTTGCGCTGGAGTACGTCGGCGAAGACGGCCAGCGCCATCAGCCCTTAATGGTGCATCGCGCTCTGTACGGGTCGGTGGAGCGATTCTTCGGCGTGCTGATCGAGCACTACGCCGGAGCCTTCCCGGTGTGGCTCGCGCCGGTGCAGGTGGTGATGATACCCATTGCCGAGCGGCACGTGGAATATGCTCGCAAAGTTGCGGAGCAACTGCGCTCAGCGGGGGTTCGGGTCGACATCGACGAGCGTAACGAGAAGATGAACGCCAAAATCCGCGAACATGCGCTCCAAAAGGTGCCCTTCCTGTTGGTAGTCGGCGACAAAGAAGCAGAATCGGACCAGGTCAACGTACGCACCCGCGGCCAGGAGAAAACCGAGACGATGGCCACCGCTGAATTCCTGACCAAGATCCGGGGACTGATCGAGAACAAGGCCGCAAAAGTGTAGGACAGGAGAAAGAACCACGTGGGAACGGACGTCCTCGTCCGTTCAGGGCGAGCGAAGCTCGCCTGCGCGTTTTCGGCACATGATTTTCAGCCTGGAGCCGCTCACCGCTCTGGTAGTCGGCGTGCTCTGGCTCAAAGAAGTCCTGCTGCCCCTGCAATTAGTGGGAGCCCTCCTGATACTGCTGGCGATGCTTTCGGCGGAGCTTCTGCCGCGCCTGCTTAAAGGGTTCACCCAGCGCTCACCAAAGCTGGAGCCACGCTGCGATCCAGCGGACTAGGCCAGCCTGGTTCCGTTTCGGGTTTGTGCACTAGCCCTGCAGCGTTCCACATCGGGACATCCGCATTGTTGATTGAAAAAATCTACGCCTCGTCTTCTTCCGAGTTCGATACTAAAGCTGGTGTTGGCCTCCTGATGGGGTCTGATTCAGCCGGCTGCCTGGAATCAACAGGGGAGGAAAGGCAGCCGGTTCGTTATTTCTATGCAGATGAGACAGCGCAATTCGAACCCTTTGCACACTGCCAGCCAAAAGCCCCACAAATGAGAGATCGCCAGTCCTGCCCGTGACAGGCAGGATTCCCTGTCCTACACTCAGTTCGTGACGATGCCAATCTCCTGCGGGAGCAAGCGTCGGATCTGCCATGCTCCTCGAATCCCTCCTTAACTCCACTCGCAAGCACCAGTTGCTGCATGCGGGCGATCGCCTCGGCGTGGCCGTTTCCGGAGGAAAGGATTCCGTCGCCCTTCTGCGGCTTTTGCTCGATGCCAGAGATGAGCTCGGCATCGTGCTCTCGGTGGTCCACTTCAATCACAAAATCCGTGGCCACGACGCCCAACAGGACGAGCGCTTCGTCGCGGCACTTGCCCACCAGCATGACCTCCACCTTCATTCAACCTCCGCCGACACCCGCGAATTTGCGCAGCAGAGTCGGATGAGTCTGGAGGCAGCGGGTCGTAAATTACGCCATCAATTCTTTCGGCAGCTGTTTGCAGAAAGTGCTCTCGACAAGATCGCCACGGCACACACCATGGACGATCAGGCCGAGACGGTGTTGCTGCGCATCCTGCGCGGCGCCGGCACTCGAGGGCTGGCAGGGATTTATCCCCAACTGTTCGTTGCCCCTGGTAAAACCATCGTTCGCCCACTCCTGGGGGTGCGCCGCAGCGAGCTTGCTGAATACCTGACGCAGATTGGCCAGCCGTGGCGGGAAGACACAAGTAACCTCGATATCCGCTTTCTGCGCAACCGCGTGCGGCATCGGCTCATTCCGACACTCGAGCAGGAATTCCAGCCGGGGATCGTTAGCACCCTGGCCGAGCTGGCTGACGTGGCGCGTGAAGAGGAGAGTTTCTGGAGTCGTGAGCTGGCATCGGCACAAGTTCGAGCGCGACTGAAGATCTCTCGCGCTGCAAAAACAACATCTCCGGGCGAAATCGGCTCCCAGCAAGCGGTCGTCCTGAACGCCAGGGAGCTGCGGCTAGCTCCGCTGGCCATGCAGCGTCGCCTGATTCGAGCTGCCGCGGAGGATCTCGGACTTAGCCTGGAGTTCCGCCACGTTCAAGAAATCCTGGACCTGATGGGGCAACGGTCATCGATTGCCACCAAAGGAATTGAACTCCCTTCGGGGCACTTGGCAGAGCTCTCGGGCGGGGAACTGCGGATCGAAAAAAGGTGTCCAAAGAGAATGCAGGAGCCTGGCGGCCATGGCTATGACTATGTGCTGCCGGTTCCAGGCGAAGTTCGGGTACCGGAGCTGGGCGTAGTTTTTCGCGCTCGGCATGTGGTTCCGAACCAGGAAGAGCAAGGACTTGCCCGATGCCTGCTTGCGTCCGATCGGTTGCATGAGCTGCGAGTGAGAAATTGGTGCCCGGGAGACCGCTTCTGGCCGGTGCATACCAAGTCTCCGAAGAAAGTGAAGGAATTGCTGCAACAACGGAAAATAAGCGGAGCCACAAGGCCCCTATGGCCAGTCGTCACCAGCGGCACGGAGATCATCTGGATGAGAGGCTTTTCTATCTCTGCGAACTATTTTGCCCAGCCGGGCTCGACGGAGGCGATACTCATCGAGGAGCTCCCTGAGTAATCGGGGCTTTCCTGTCTCGATTTGGCTGCTCTCGTAGGACAGGCAATTCTGCCTGCCTCCATCCGGTCAGTTGGCAAGCACGTACTTTGGATTGGTTCGATATGCAACTGCCATGCTGAGAGATATTTCGGCGTAGTACATTCAGATAAGGACAGAATGCCCGCCGATGGGGTTACAATGAGGTGCGCGGCAACACTTCGTGAGCCGGATCTTGCCCGTCCGCATCTAATGGGTGGGCGAGGTGTAGGTTAATATTCGCTAGTCAAGCGCCTTTGTTCGCTGGGTAACACTTTCAGGAGCTTTCGGTGAATTCAACGGTTAAAACGGTCGTCTTCTGGTTGGTAATTGTGCTTTCGGGTGTCCTGCTTTGGCAGGTCGTGAAGGCGGGCGGGACCAGTTCTAAAGAAAAGGACGTTAAATTCTCTCAGTTCATGACTGATGTGAACAAGGGCGCGATTTCTGAGGTTACCATCATCGGCACTGAGGTTCGCGGTACCTACACAGACAAGTCGACCTTCCACACCACTGTTCCCCCAAACTATCCCGATATGTACAAGGCCCTGCAAGATAAGGGCGTCACCGTAACGGTAAAGGATGTTCAGAGCGGCAACTGGCCGACCTGGCTGCTGAATCTGGCGCCGCTGATTCTGCTGGGTGCATTGTGGTTCATCATGATCCGCCAGATGCAGACCGGCGGAAACAAGGCGCTTTCCTTCGGCAAGAGCCGCGCCCGGCTGCTCTCCATGCAGCAAAAAAAGGTCACCTTCAAGGACGTGGCCGGCGTCGATGAAGCCAAAGAGGAGCTGCGCGAAATCATCGAGTTCCTGCGTGAAGCCCAGAAGTTCCAGAAATTGGGCGGACGCATTCCCAAGGGAGTACTGCTTGTTGGACCTCCCGGAACCGGTAAGACTCTGCTGGCCCGGGCAGTGGCCGGAGAAGCCAATGTTCCGTTCTTCTCCATTTCCGGCTCCGATTTTGTAGAGATGTTTGTGGGTGTCGGCGCCAGCCGCGTGCGCGATCTGTTTGAGCAGGGCAAGAAGAATGCACCTTGCATCATCTTCATTGATGAAATTGACGCTGTTGGTCGCCACCGCGGCGCTGGTCTCGGCGGCGGTCATGACGAGCGCGAGCAGACCCTGAACCAGTTGCTGGTGGAGATGGATGGTTTCGAATCCAACGAAGGTGTGATTCTTATCGCCGCCACCAACCGTCCGGACGTTCTTGATCCGGCTCTGCTCCGCCCCGGCCGCTTCGACCGCCGAGTGGTCGTCCCGCGTCCCGATGTCCGCGGCCGAGAAGAAATTCTGCGCGTGCATACCCGCAAGATTCCCATGGCGGATGATGTGGATCTTTCCGTCCTGGCCCGCGGCACACCTGGATTCTCCGGCGCCGATCTGGCGAACCTGGTGAACGAGGGGGCTCTGCTGGCCGCTCGCGCCAATCGCAAAGTCGTCACTATGTACGATTGCGAATTGGCGAAGGACAAAGTACTGATGGGCGCCGAGCGCAAGTCGATGATCCTCTCCGACGAGGAGAAGAAGGTCACGGCTTATCACGAAGCTGGCCACGCACTGGTCGCAGCTATGAGCAAGGATTCCGATCCGCTGCACAAGGTGACGATTATCCCGCGCGGTATGGCGCTGGGTGTCACCATGCAGTTGCCGATCGACGACAAGCACACCTATACCCGCGACTATCTGACCACGCGGCTGGCCATCATGATGGGCGGCCGTCTGGCGGAGGAGTTGTTCCTCGATACCATGACCACCGGCGCCGGCAACGACATCGAGCAGGCCACCGAACTGGCCCGCAAGATGGTGTGCGAGTTCGGCATGAGCGACCTGGGACCGATCACCTTCGGCAAGAAGGACGAGCAGATCTTCCTGGGCCGCGAAATCGCTCAGCATCGCGATTACAGCGAAGACACCGCCATCAAGATCGATCAGGAAGTGAAGAAATTGGTCGACACCGCCTACCAGACTGCCCACGATCTACTGGTGGGAAATCGTGAAATCCTGACCACCATCGCCATGGCGCTGCTGGAGCGGGAAGTCCTCGATGCTAACGAAATCCGCATGATTATCGAGGGCAAGGAGCTGCCGGTGAAGGTTGCGCCGCACGACGATGGCGGCGTCCAGCAGGTGCTGAAGCCGGCGCCACAGACCAAGCCTGGAATCGTGCCGGGAGAGCATCCGAGTCCGGCGTAAGCAGAAGCACATTTACGAAATCGGGGCGGCCAATGGCCGCCCTTTTGTTTCCTCCTGTGAACCCCCTCGACGCCGCAGTAAGCCGATTCGCTACAATCGCAATCGTGTCCATCCAGTTCAACGTCGAGAAGCGCGAGGGCGACGCGCGGCTAGGCAGGATTCGCACTCCGCACGGGACAGTTGATACGCCCGTGTTCATGCCGGTGGGCACGGTGGCATCGGTAAAAGGCGTACCGCAGGAGCTTCTGGAGGAGCTTGGCGCGCAGATCATTCTTGGGAATACCTATCATCTCTATCTGCGGCCGGGACATGAGCAAGTCCGCAAACTTGGCGGGCTGCATCGTTTCATGTCCTGGGAGCGCGCGATTCTCACCGACTCCGGCGGGTTCCAGGTTTTCAGCCTGACCGAGTTGCGCAGGATCAGCGAAGAAGGCGTGTCGTTTCGCTCCCATCTGGATGGCTCATCTCATCTGTTCACCCCCGAAAAGTCGATGGAAATCCAGATTGCGCTGGGCGCCGACATCATCATGGCTTTCGACGAGTGCACCGAACATCCCGCAGAAGAGAACAGAGCGCGACAATCCATGGAGCTGACCCTCCGCTGGGCTCAGCGGTGCAAGGGATATTTCGAGCAGCATAAACGGGAGGTCCCGTGGAGCCAGACCTCTGAGTTGGAATCCGCCGACAAAAGCGCTACCCAGGCTCTGTTCGGCATCGTGCAGGGCGGAATGCACCCGGAACTGCGCCGCGAGTGTGCCGAGCGTCTCCAGGAAATAGACTTCCCTGGATATTCGATCGGCGGACTCAGTGTTGGCGAGCCGCGGTCTGTGACCTACGAAGTGGTCCAGGAAACGGTGCGTCATCTCCCGACGCACAAACCTCGCTACCTGATGGGAGTCGGCACGCCGGAGGAGATCGTCGAGTACGCGGCCATGGGAATTGACATGATGGATTGTGTGCTTCCCACGCGGGCAGCACGCCACGGCCTATTGTTCACCTCCGAAGGCAGGATCAACATCAAACAGGCGCGATATGCGCTGGACGAGGGTCCCCTGGATCCCGCTTGCGGCTGCCGGGTCTGTGCGCGATATTCGCGCGCCTACCTCCGCCACCTGTATTCCTCGCGCGAGATCCTGGCCCAGGTCCTGAATACCGTTCACAACCTGGCCTATTACCTTGACACTATGCAGAGGGTGCGGCAATCTATAGAACTTGGGGAATTCTCCAGGTTTATTTCCGGTGTCCGGTCACGAGCGTTGAGCTCCCCTGCTCATACCTAAAGGGAAGACCCGAAGGCGTCCCCGAATGCCGGAGGTAGAGGTGTCGGGTCCCC
>Ga0187776_10000537_pt1 | contig 18263 bp, 18 predicted proteins | sample 0216_BV02_MP12_2_FD_132426 | JGI IMG/M metagenome (GOLD analysis project Ga0187776, IMG submission 132426) | Tropical peat soil microbial communities from peatlands in Department of Meta, Colombia - 0216_BV02_MP12_20_MG | ecosystem: Environmental > Terrestrial > Soil > Wetlands > Peat | place...
GGAGGGTGGGAAAGCATCTGGTGATCGACCTGGCGTCTTCGGATCGGGTAGAGGCGGGAGCGGGGAGAAGGTCTTCCGTGGACAAGAACAGTGCTCACGTGATGCAGAAGGGGCAGTGGATCATTCATCTCGGCATGACGGGGAGTGTGCTCGTCACGGATCCAGCCGCTGAAATCGAGAAACACACGCACCTGATCGCGAAGCTGGCGTCGGGAAGGGAATTGCGATTCGTCGACCCGCGGCGCTTCGGGAGGCTGGCGGTGGGGCGCGAGAGTTTCGCGGCTCCCGGCACTGAGCCGCTGGATATTGCATTCGAGAGCTTCGCAGCTTTGTTCCGCAAACGAAAGACGCCTATCAAAAGTGCGCTGCTTAATCAGAAACTGCTCAGCGGTGTGGGGAACATCTACGCCGATGAAGCGCTGTCGCGGGGTGGAATCCGGCCGAGGCGGCGGGCGGCGTCGCTGAGCCGCGCAGAGTTGAAGAAGCTGCATACATCGTTAAGGAGCGTGCTTAAGCAGGCGATTCGCGCCGGCGGTTCGTCGATATCCGACTACGTGGACGCGGACGGACAGCGCGGCCGTTTCCAGTTCCATCATCGTGTTTATGGGCGCGAAGGCCAGCCCTGCCAGGTTTGCAAGGCGCCGATCAAGCGTGTTGTGATCGCGGGCCGCAGCGCGCATTATTGCCCGAAGTGCCAGAGGTAGTGGGGACACGACCATTTCCCGCGCGTCCTTTGTGGTGGATGGTCGTGGGCGCAAGAATTCGCCATCCTGGGCCGGAAAATGCTAGGCTCCGCGCTATGAAGAGCTTCGCGATCGGCGTGGATCTTGGTGGCACGAACCTGCGAATTTCCGCCGTCGATGGTGAGGGAAACCTGCTGGAGAAAGTCACCACCGGCACCCACGTGTCCAAGGGGCGGGACTTTGTGATCGATGAAATGTGCGAAGCCATCCGCACACTCTCCGGCAAGTTTCAGAAGTCAGCTCAACTGGTGGGGGTGGGAATTGGTGTGCCGGGCATTATTGACAAGCGCACCGGGATGATACGGGAATCGCCGAATCTAGCTGGCTGGCACAACTATCCGGTGAAAGAGGAAATCGAGCGCCGGTTGGGAGCGCCAGTCATCCTGGAAAACGACGCCAACGCAGCCGCGCTGGGCGAAAACTGGCTGGGGGCGGCGCGCGGCATGGACGATATGTGCATGATCACACTGGGAACCGGCGTGGGTGGCGGCGTGGTTTTGCGCAACCAGATCTGGCACGGTATGACGGGAATGGCCGGCGAGTTCGGTCACATGACCGTTGATCCCAATGGACCGCAGTGCGGCTGCGGAAATACCGGTTGTGTTGAGCAGTATGCCTCCGCGAAGGCGGTGTTGCGCATGGCACGGGAAGCAGTCGCCAGCGGCAAGCCCACCGAAATCGTGCAACTGAGCCAGGGACCCGACGTGGAATTCAATGCCAAGGCGATTTTCAATCTCGCCCTGGAAGGCGATCAAGCGGCTAAGGCAATCTTCCATCAGGTGGGATGGGCGCTGGGCATCCTGATGGCCGATCTGGTCAACGCCTTCAATCTTCACATGTACGTGATCGGGGGAGGGGTTTCGAATGCATGGGAGGCCTTCGCTCCAGCGCTGTTCGACGAAGCGCGCAAGCGTTCGATGGTGTACGCCGCAACCGCACCACCGTCAGAAGCCGAGCCCAAAGGCGCAGCCGCAAAAATCACCGCGGGACCAGCCCCCAAGCTGAAGCAGACCATCATCACCCGCGCTTTGCTGGGAAGCGATGCGGGCTTGTACGGGGCCGCCCGGTTGCCATTGCTAAGCACGGAGACCAAGGTGCATGGCATGGGGCAGACGGCATAGGAGCGAGCACTCAGCAGTTACCGCTAACCATTCAGCACTTGGCATTCAACTGGCTGCCCCGGTTCGCTGCCATGCAGTTCGGCGCTAACCTGCGGAGTGAGCCACTACTTTGAATAACATGTAATACTTGGTATACTTTGAATATAGGAATTGAACGGAAGTTCTATGGCGACGGTTGCCCCTAAGGCACGGCTCAAGATTGCGGATGAAGTTTGGATCATCATGGCATTACTTCATCGAGAGCATCCAAACCGATTGGACTTTACAATCGAGGAGGTCATGGAGCGGGCACGAAAAGAGGGATTGACCCGCCACCTTCGATCCGGATTCTACGTTCATGTGGTTCAGCATTGTGTGGCCAATCGCCCTCCCAATCCTGGCCGCTACCGCATGCTTTTTGAGACGGCACCAGGCCGTCGGCGGATTTTTCGGGAGAGCGATTCCTATCATCCGCAGCGCGAGGGATCGAAGATCATGCCCTCCAGAGAGGACTTGCCCCCCAGGTATAGCGGGTTATTGGCCTGGTACCGTGCGTGGTCTTCGGCCGCTGCCACTAAGAGCCGGCAGGAGGATCCCTTGTTAAGCCTGCGCGGTTCTGGCAAACGGCTCTGGGCGAAAGAACACGCCGATGAGTACGTATGCCGGCTGCGAGAAGGCTGGGAATGAGCCGCATTTTCTGGGACACCAACATTTTCATTTATCTTTTCGAGGACTTTGGAGAACTGTCGAAAGCTGCGGCGAGCCTGCGTACAAGGATGCTGGCACGTGGAGATCGATTGCTGACCTCCACGCTGACTCTGGGAGAAATTCTTGTGAAACCTTTGGAAGCGGGTGATCTGGAGCTTTGCACAAAGTATGAGGAGGCGATCGCAAGCTCGTCGCTGGTGATACCTTTCGATCAGAATGCCGCCAAGATCTATGCTTCCATCCGACGCGATCGGGCGCTGCGCGGGCCCGACGCCATCCAGTTGTCTTGCGCAGCCGCAGCGCGAACAGACCTTTTCGTTACCAATGATGCGCGTCTTCAGGGAAAGCAAGTCGCTGGTATTCACTTCATTGTCCCGCTGGAACAGGCACCACTCTAACGATCAGCATGTGTGAGTGAAAAAGGCGTAGGAATTCGAAAGTGGGCTGATTCTTTCGACTCTAAGTTCCAAATCTGCAAGTTATCGTCGGTTGCTGACCGTGCCGACGGCCACCACTTTTTTCAGGGCTCCCAATAGAACCTGATTCTGCTGGGGTGTGCCGATGGTAATGCGCACAGCATGCGGACATCCCCAGGTTCCGGTCAGGGGACGCACAATCACGCCTTCCAATTCCAGGCGCCGGGCGAATTGCGCGGCATCCTCGCCGACATCCACATAGAGGAAGTTAGCCCAGGTAGGCAGCACGCGAAGGCCAAGTTCACTCATCCGGGCAGTGAGTTCTTGCGCGCCATAAGAATTGTTCTCCACCGCTTTCTGAATATGGGAGTGGTCACGCATTGCCGCCAGGGCTGCAGCCTGCGCGATGAAGGTAACAGAAAAAACGGGCTTGATGCGGGAGAGGTAATAGATCAGTTCGGCATGCGCGAAGCCATAGCCGATGCGCGCTCCTGCCAGCGCGTGCGCCTTGGAGAAGGTGCGCAAGACCACCACCTGCCGTCCCGCGCGAACATATTCCAGCGAACGCGAATACTCCACGCCGCGCTGAGCAGCGAAATGGCTTGCAAAATCTGAATAGGCTTCGTCCAGCACGGTCAGGACGTGAGCCGGCAGGGTATCGAGGAACTCTTCGATCTCGCTGGGAGGGAGCATGGAGCCGGTGGGGTTATTGGGGTTGGCGATGAAAATCACGCGCGTGTCGGCGTCCACCGCGGCCCGGATTGCCTTGAGGTCAAAGCCATCGTTTTTCATCGGAACGCGAATCAGCTTGCCTCCGGCGGCTTGCGTCACGATAGGGTACTGCATGAAGGAGCGTTCGCTGGTGATGGCGTTCAGTCCAGGAGCGAGCAGAGCGCGACAAAGGATGTGCAGGAATGCAGTTGATCCCGCGGTCACCAGGACCTGGGTAAAATCCATATCGTGCTTAGCTGCCAACACATGCCTCAAGGCGGCGGTGTCGGCTTCGGGATAGAGATGAACCTCGGTCGAAGCCTGGCGGATCGCCTCCAGCGCCAGCGCAGAAGGCCCAAACGGGTTTTCGTTGGAAGCCAGTTTTATGCAGGTAACGCCGCTCTCCGTCTCCGCCTGCCGGACTGACTTGCCCGGCACATACTCACCCATACCGCGAATGTGCCCAGGGACGAGATGATCGAATTTGCTCATGCCATTGTTGTTTGTATCACAGCCGGGTATTTTGATTCTGCCTGGCCCTCTAACAGGTTGCGGAAAAGGCGTCTCTGCGAGGGATGGTTTTCCTCAGCGGCTCACGCCGGACTGAGTTCGCAGCGCCAGGGACGGCCTGAAGGCCGTCTCCTTCAAAACGCTCCACAAGTGGCGGATTTGTCCTCAGCCTCTCAAGCCGCGCGAATCATGCTTCTCAGCCGAGCGACTTCTGCCGGCCTGAGCTCGCGGAATCTGCCTGGTTCGACGTCCAGTTCCAGTGGGCCGTAGCGGATACGCTTGATTTTTTCCACGTGATGTCCGATCTCTTCGAACATACGACGAATTTGCCGGTTGCGCCCCTCGATGAGCGTGACTTCGTACCAGGGATTCGCGCCCTCGCGCGCCTGACGAATTTTTGCTGGAGCAGTTCTGATGGCGCGAGCTTCTGATGCCCGCTTCTTTTCGCCGGGACGTGCCTGGAGAGGGCGCAGGGTGACTCCCCGGCGGAGCTTTTCGATGGCCTCAGCCGATGGCTCGCCGCTGACCTTCACCAGGTAAGTCTTCGGCACATGCGAACTGGCGTGCATCAGCTTCTGGGCTAAAGCTCCATCGTTGCTCATGAGGACCAGGCCTTCGCTGAGGTAGTCGAGGCGGCCGATGGGATAGACGCGCGCTTTCACGCCGCGCAACAGGTCCATGATAGTGGGGCGGCCCTCGGGATCAGAAACCGTGGTTACATAACCTTTGGGCTTGTTGACCAGAAGATACACGTGGGTTTCGGAGGGTTTCAGCAGCCTGCCGGAAACGCGAATGTGATCATGTTGCGGGTCGGCTTTTGTGCCCAGCTCGGTGACGACTCTTCCGTTGACGCTGACCTGGCCTCCCTCGATGAGCTTCTCCGCATGCCGGCGGGAAGCGATTCCGGCAGCGGCGATAATCTTTTGCAGACGCTCTTGCATGGATAGGTGAGCCGAGGGCCGTTAATTCAGTGACAGTATCTAATGTCGATGCAATTCGGCGGACTCTGGCTGCTGTTCGTGTTCGCTGGTCGTAGCTCTCGGTTCGGAGCTTGATGAATGAGTCTGGGTTGTCTCCGTACCGTGCGGATTGGCAAACATCTCGCCCTGGACCTCGTTGGCGATGAGCTTTTCGAATTCTTCGATGCTGGGCAGCTCGCTGACATCCTTCAAGCCGAAGCGAAGCAGGAAATCCTTACTGGTCTTATAAAGGATGGGGCGGCCGATGACAGCCTTTCGTCCCGCGGTGGTGATGAGCTTGCGATCCAAGAGTGTGGCCAGTACGCCGCTGGAGTCAACGCCGCGGATTTCCTGAATCTCGGGCGCGGTAATCGGCTGCTTGTAGGCAATGACGGCCAGCGTCTCCAGCGCTTGCAGCGACAGCCGGATCGGCGGCTTCAGGCTCTTAGCGAAACCGCGCACCGCGTCGTGGTGTTCCGGCTTGGTGGCCATTCGGTAGCCGCCGGCGACCATGCGAATCTCCATCCCACGATCGGAGCTGGAATATTCCGCAATCAGTTCGTCGGCTAAAGCGCTGAGGCGGCTCTTCACTGCGGACAGTGTAGAGGCATCGGCTTCGGAGGCCAGATTCTGCTCGGCAATCACGTCTTGCTGAAGGACGGCTGCGAGCTGCTCCAGCGATACCGGTTCCTCGGCTGCGTAGATGATGGCTTCAAGTTTCCCTTTAAGTGACATCGCTTTGTTTAACTCGTAAACACTCTGCTGATCCTCAGTGATTCTGTCGAGGCTGCTCCTCGACCTGAACGGACGAGACGTCCGTTCGCACACGAGCTTGGGTTCTGCCATCAGCGCCAATCATCGCGGACTGCGGCCTCCTGGCTGAGCACACTCTCGAAATGTGCGCTTTTCTTCACCAGAATCTCTCCAAAGGAGCGTTCCTGGCGCAGAAGGATGGCCTGCAGCCGCACCAGCTCGAGCAGCGCCAGGAAAGCGCAAATCAAAGTGCGTTGCGAATTCACGCTGCGCAACAGCTGCTTGAGCCGGACCGGCTTGTCTTCGAGCATCAGCCGGCGGCGGAAATAATCAATCATCTGACCGACGGTGACGGTTTCTTCATCCACCTGCAGGACTGGGCGCTGCCTGGCGCGCTCCAGGATCTGCTGGAAGGTGCGGACCAGGTCAACGACATCGGCAGCAAGCTCGGCCTCGGTACCTTCCGCATCGTGAAATTCCTTCAGCGCGGGATTTGTCCAGACCGCGTTCTCAATTTGCTGGCGCTGCAAGAGCATCTGCGCGGCCATCTTGAATTTTTCGTGCTCCAGCAGCCGCTGCACGAGTTCATTGCGCGGATCGTCTTCCAAAGTTTCCGGGGCGTCGGGATCCCGCGGCAGCAAAAGCCGGCTCTTGATCTGGATCAGCACCGACGCCATGTAGATGAACTCTGCCGCCAGGTTCACATCCAGTTCGCGCATCCGCTCCACGTAGTGCAGGTACTGTGCCGTGATTTGGGCGATGGGGATGTCGTAAATGTCGATGTCCTGCTTGCGAATGAGATCAAGCAGCAGGTCGAGGGGGCCGTCGTAGATATCGCCGAGAGTGATAGCAAAAGGGAATTCCTGGCGACTGCCGGACTTCTCAGGTGCACCAACGACGCCAGGCTTATTCAAGGATTGAGGCCCCGCTGCTTTTGCGGCGACGCCAGCATGCTCCGACGAATTGTGGAGGTTTTCCGACATTAACTCTTGCTCTGCTGCTCCTCAGCGAGTGGCGCCTGGTAATCGTGGGAGAAGTTCATGGACTCACGCACGTCGGACATAACGACTTCCGCTGCCATGCCGGCGCGTTCCGATCCCGCCTCAAGGATATCCCACACCAGCTTAGGATTCTGCTCGTATTTCTGGCGCCGCTCCTGGATGGGCTTGAGCCTGTCGACGATGGCGTCGGCGACCCAGCTTTTGCAGTCCAGGCAGCCTATGCCTGCGGTGGTACAACCCACTTCCACATTGTGGATCGTTTCTCTGCTGCTGAAGATCTCATGCAACGCGTAGACAGGGCAGACATGAGGATTGCCGGGATCGGTGCGCCGCACGCGGGCCGGATCGGTGACCATGGGCTTCAACTTCTGCCGGATGACGGGCTCTGGATCGCTGATCAGGATGGCGTTGTTGTAGGACTTCGACATCTTGCGGCCGTCCGTGCCGGGAAGCTTGGCGGCGGGAGTCAGAAGCGGCTGCGGCTCGGGAAAGACACCGCCGTAAAACTGATTGAAGCGGCGGGCGATCTCGCGTGTCAGTTCCACATGCGGGACCTGGTCCTCACCCACGGGGACATAATCGCCGCGATAGATGAGGATATCCGCTGATTGCAGGACCGGATATCCGAGAAAGCCGTAGGTGCCGAGATCCTTGTCCTTGATATTCTCGCGCTGCTCTTTGTATGTAGGAACGCGCTCCAGCCAGCCCAGCGGCGTAATCATCGAGAGCAGCAGGTGAAGCTCGGCATGCTGCGGAACGTGCGACTGTAGAAAGAGGGTGGATTCGTCGGGATCGAGCCCGGAGGCCAGCCAGTCGACCATCATTTCCACAATGCTTTGCTTGATGCGTGAGGTGTCGGCGTAGTCGGTCGTGAGGGCGTGCCAGTCGGCGACGAAGTAATAGCATTCGTACTGACGTTGCAGCCTGGCCCAGTTTTCCAGAGCGCCCACCAGGTGGCCCAGGTGCAATTTTCCAGTCGGCCGCATGCCGCTCAACACGCGGCCTTTTTTGTTGATCTCGGGCATTAGAGTCTCGCGAGGACAGCGGCGAAGAATGTCAGGATCGGCGCCATCAGGAAACGGATAACAGGTCCACCTATCAGAAACAATATCACCAGCCCGGCGATGCCCATGGTGTCGTAAATCCTGCGCGCTCCATCCGGCAACATGTGCCGGAGAACGTGGCTGCCGTCCAGCGGCGGAATAGGGATGACATTAAATGCCGCGAGCAGCACGTTGATGTACATGAATTCGTAGAGCAGCACGGTGATGGGCATCAGAATCGAGTTGGTTTCCGGCGCGATGCCGTGCACCAGCGCGCGTCCCAAGGGCGAGGAAAGGGCAACCAGGGCCAGACCCAGAACGGCGAAGCTGGCGACGATCAAATTGCTGATCGGGCCGGCGAGAGAGACGAGAATATCGTCACGTACAGGATTTTTGAAATGGCGCGGGTCCACCGGAGTGGGCTTGGCCCAGCCAATCACGGGGAAGTGGCTGATCATGGCAATAGCCGGCAGCAGGATAGTGCCAATTGGGTCGATGTGCTTGATGGGGTTCAAAGTAATGCGTCCCAGCATGCGGGCGGTGGGATCGCCGCAGCGATTGGCCGTCCACGCGTGCGCCGACTCATGCACGCTGATAGCAAACAGAAAGGCAATGACCTGGAACAGTATTTCAACCAGTCGCTGTGGATTCATCCGAGTCCGTTGATGGTAACACGTGGGTGCAGCGGGGATGGGTGCTCGCGAAGTTGTCGAGTCTTCCGCCTCGGCCTCCCACGTTAGCCAAAAGGAGGCTAGAAATGGGGACACGCTCGAGTCAGTTCCCAAATGAAAAGGCGTTCTTCCCCGGCGCGCGAAACGCAAGGTCCTTCGACTCGGACGCGGATCGGTTAAGCGCGTCTTCGCTCAAGATGACAGACTGAAACTTGTCAGTCAGAGTGAACCTTTATTCTCACTGATTCTGCTGCAGGTGCAGCGCCGGAGAAGTCGCAGGATCCACCTGAATCTCGATCCGGGTGTTGTGCGGAAATTCCACGTTGCTGCCGCGCGCGATGAAACGCATGTACAAAGTGCGGCCGGTGGCGAACAGGCCTATGCCCGCTCCGACATAACGCGAGCCGGAGGCGATACCGATGATGCGGGTGACCAGGCCAAAACCGTTGCTAGCGGCGCCGGTAGAGAAGACGGTGGCCTCATCATCGTGCAGCGTGGCCGCTGAAATCAAAGCCATCACCAGCGGACCGGCAAGGCCGTTGTTTTTGGCTTGCAGTCCTCCTTCGGCGTCCATCTGGACGTTGGCCTCGCTGCCGGTCTGAGCGGAGGTGGTGGTGCCGTGGATGCTCTGCTGGAACCCGGCAGGAAATTGCATTTCGCGGAAAGCGAATCGCAGGACGCCGTTTTTGCCCCACTTGTCTGCGGGAAGGGATTGCGTTACGGATCCCACAAGCAACGTCCCCTGGGGCACGACGAGTTGGTTTTGCTTGTCAAAGAGAGGCTCGGTGACTCTGGCGGTCACCGGGACGCCACGCTGCGCATCTTTGGAATTCAGGTCGGTCAGCAAAAGCGCGTGCAGGCGGGCGGGCTCTTCCAATCCCGGTTTTTTCTTGTCCGCGACCGGAGTGGAGGAAACAACCGGCATAGCCACCGTCTGCGTCAGCTCAGCGTTGTACTCCAGTCCGGCATCGACCGTCTCGGGATGATAGGGCAGCTGGTGGTATGCGAATTTTTTCAAACGATCAGCTTTGCCCGGTGCTTTTACGGTATTGATGGCGGCAGTCTTGCGGCCATTCAGGTCGGCGACCAGCCGTTTCATCCATGAAGGACGGCGGGAAGCTGAGCCCAGGCTTTCGATGTGGACCGTCTGAACGCCTTGTTGAGTGGGGGCGGTTTCGATGGAAAACTCGTTGCCATCCGAAGTTCGAACCTGATCGAAGCGCACGCGGGCCTCATGCAGCGGGGTGAAATCGCCCTGCAGCTTCGCGGCAGTTCTTCGCTTGGAGGAAGCAGGAACGATCTCGACCACCTGCCCGGTTACGATCGCGCCTTGCGGGATGGTGAGATGGTTGGCAACGTAAACCGGCTCCAGTGTGTGGCCGCGAACCGGGGCTCCAGGCTTCATCCTGGAATCGGCATCAAGCTGCACGTGGAGAACCGTTCCGGGTTCGAGCGTCTCTTTCGCAGACGCCGCATCGGCAGCCCGCATGAATTGCGAGGACAGGCACAGAAACAATGCGGCGAGGAAGAAACGTCTAATGCTACACATCGTGGCCCACCAACCCCAAAAAGTTTAGCCTTGAAACCGGAATACGTCCAATCGGCCCCGGAAATATTCATAAGATGTAAGTTTTGAGTAAGATGGCTAGCCGATGCTGAAGTGGTGCTACACGGTGTGGGTACAATGCGGAAATGGTGAAACTGTCCCGGATCGGAGGGCTAGGAGTTCTCGCAAGCTGCCTTCTGGTGACAGCGGCTTCAGCAATCGGACCAGGCGGCGATCACCGGCATCAGGAGGGCCGGTATTACCTGGGGTTTGACCGCAATCGGTACCCCGGGGACGAACTGCTGACTTCGCTGGCGGAGACCTTTGCTTACACCGGCTATTGGCTCAACAACCCTCCCGGGGAGAGCGACAACACCTGGTTAGGAAAACGGGCCGCAGTGGAGGTTGCCGGGCTGGGGTTCCTGGTGCTCTTCAATGGGCGAACCGATTCGCAGATCAAAGCACGGCCCAACGCGAAGGATCTGGGCATTGCCGACGGCAAAGTGGCGGTCGCGGCTGCGGAAGGGGAAGGCTTTCCGCCGGGAACGATTATCTTTCTCGACCAGGAGGAAGGCGGACGCCTGCTCACGGAGCAGCGCGAGTATCTTCTGAACTGGATAGACACGGTGAACAATTCCAAGTTTCGCGCTGGAGTCTACTGCTCCGGCATAGCCGCGAAGGAAGGTCGCGCGACCATCACCACGGCGAATGACATTGCGCAAGCTGCGGGGAAGCAGAAAGTGGTCTTTTGGGTGGCCAATGATATGTGTGGCCCGTCGCCGGGTTGTTCTTTTCCTGCCAGTCCTCCGTCGCCCTGGGAAAGCGGAATCAAGTTTGCAGATGTTTGGCAGTACGCACAGTCTCCCAAGCGCGAGCCATTTGCTTCCGCTTGCCGCAACTATGCGGAAGACAACAACTGCTATCCGGTGGGATTCGAGCCCAATTCGCGGCTGTTCGTCGATTTGAATACCGCCACTTCAGCGGACCCGTCGCACGGGCGCTCGAAGGCAGCGGGAGATTGAGCAGGAATTTCTTCCGAGGCTTCGTCTCGACCTCCAACCCGAGCCAAGGGACCGGGTCCCTCGCTGCGCTCGGGATTTCGCCTGCCGGGCTCACGCCCGCAATACGGCTCAAGATGGGGCACCCTCAAGTTTTTTGGCGTCGGGAGCGATGGTCTTAACCTTCACGGTCTTGGCCGGAATTCCCGCCACGATGTGATAGTCGTCGACATCTTTTGAGGCGACGCCCATCGAACCAACCAGGCCATGCTCGCCAACTTTTACCCCGCTCATCACGGTTGCGTGATAAGTGATGCGCGCCTTGGGACCGATCTCGGTTTTGTGATTGCTCACAATCATGCCGTCATTGAGATCGTGGGAATGGGAGTAAACGTTGGCATAATCGGAGACTGAAGTGCCGGCGTGGATGATGATCTCGCCGCGGTCGTCGAGCAGAACATATTTGTGGATGACGCAATTGTCTTCAATGGTCAGGTTGTATCCGAACGAGACCTCGACGCCATGAAAGATCTTGACGTTTTTGCCCAGGTGCTTGAGCACGTGACTGGCGATCATGTAGCGCATGCGAAATCCTAGCCAATGATTCAGGCCCAGGGGTGAGCGGTCAAACATCATCCAGAACCAGATGAGCGGCTTGCGTTCGGCATACTTTTTGGCGTCGACGTCGCCATAGTACTCAGGCTCGAGTGTGGCATTGCGGGGATCGAAGGAATTATGAAGGGCGAGGCTGCTCAGGGTTTGTTTTGCAGGATCAGGCGGCACGAAAGGGGCGCCCAGGTAGATGCCATACAGCGCCTCTCGCACTACGGCACTGCGATGGTCGGGATCGGGATTCTGGAACTCCCGATCGAGCTCATCGATCCAGCTCAGGAAGGCCTTTTCTGCTGCGGGAGTGGGATTCAGCACACGATATTCGTAACGCGGCATAAGTACACTCGCATGCGCCAGTGGCGCTTAGGGTTTGGAAATTCTAAATGGCTTAGCTCGCTCGGGGGAATGGCAGAACCAGTCCAGGGGTAAACTGCAACGTCATAAGACCGTTTCACTTGAAGCGGCCCCCCCCTCAAGTCAGCAGAAGGCTTCCGTGGGCCACGCGGCCCGCCGCGGTTATCCGCAGGTTGCGCTTTGTGGCCAAATGGCCTATAATAGTTAGCCAGAGGGCCACATGGAAACTCAAGCGATTGCCGAGATTTTAGGCGGCCGGCGGGTGCTCGGACGAGCAGTAAAGAATCGTGACGATCTGGCACGACTAGTGCGTGAAGGCTTGCCGGCGAATTCCGTGATCGCACTTGCCGAGAAGCTCCATATTGGCAATATCGTTCTATCGGGAAAGCTGGGAATTCCGCAGCGTACGCTGACTCGTCGACTCAGTCAGCATTCCCGCCTCACGGCTGCGGAATCGGATCGAACCGTCCGCTTAGCGCGCGTCTTCGCCAGTGCTGTCGAGATGATTGGAGATGAAGAGAAGGCGGTGGAATGGCTTCGCACGCCGAATCGCGCCTTGGGTGGCGACCGGCCATTGGACCAACTGGATACTGACCTGGGAGCCCGAGCGGTCGAGGATGTCCTTGGCCGTATTGCGTACGGCGTGTATAGCTGATGCGGTGCTGGAGAATATGCCGCCAGCGATACGCCGCCGACGCCGCAAACGGGGAAGGTGCACGTCTCTACGGCGGACGCTGGAACAGCCGTGGCGTACGCGTGGTATATGCCTCGAGCTCACTTGCGCTTGCTGCGGTCGAAATCTTCGTTAATCTTGAACCGAACCTGAGGCCAGGCGATTTGGTATTTATCGAAGGCGAAATCCCGGATGCGCTCAGGATTGAGCGGCTTGAGCTCGACGCACTGCCAAGAGTCTGGTATCGCTCGAGAGACGAATCGCTGCGCCGCTTTGGTGACGATTGGATCCGGACCGGAAACAGCGTGGGACTCCTTGTCCCTTCCGCAGCCATTCGAGGGGATTGGAATATTTTGCTGAATCCTGCTCATTCTGACTTTCCGAAGGTCACCTTTCACACTCCGCAGCCGTTTGAGTTTGATACACGAATGTTCCGTTGAACTGCCAGACCGCGCCGACGAGCCCATCACTTCTGGATCAGTGTGACTTTGTGGTCGCCGACCTGGGTCTGATTCACGCGATACGGCATCTGAAAAGTGCTGTCGAGTCCCAGGTCCGGATATTTGGGGCGCACGAACTTGTCCACGAAGTATTCCAGCGCCGAACGCGGAACTTGGACTCCGTTGATCGCGACCGAGTCGATATGAACTTGCCCGGTGCCTTCGGATCCTGATGCGTGGGCAGAGACCTGCACCTGATTGGTGCCGCGGAACAACGACATCAGCGGATTAGAACGGTAGCGGCCGGCGGTAACCTGATCGAAATCGACCAGAGCGTCGGCGTGGACGATACCAGGTGAGCCTGTGAACTGTAGCCTCTGAATGCCGGCGGGCAGCTGCACATCCCGAGATGCGAGATAAGTGTTCACTTCCCGTTCGCTCAGAACCGTAGGACTGGGATCGGGAGGTTGTCGCTGAGCATTCTCCTGGATGTGCTGGAACTTGTGCCTGGCACTCTCCAGCGCGGCGTTGTACATCGCTTGCGTGCCGGATGGAGGCGGTGACTGCGCCGGCAAGAAAGCGGAAGGGAGCAGAAGGGCAAGCATGAAGGCAGATACGAGTCCGGCAGCGGGCTGCAAGCCGGCCATATGCGGACTTGGATTCTTGCTTGTACGTGGTGGCTGGCCTGGTTGCACCGCGATTACCTGAGCGACGCTTCACCGACGAGAGTCACCTTAGGCTTTTCCAAGGTGCCGCCGAGGGAAATCTGATGTCCGCCATCGCGCACCAGATTCAAGCCCAATTCACGTCCGAGAGAAGCTGTGCCGCTTACCTGATAGATGCCGCCAGGGGCTTCTAATTTGCCTTCGGCCAGCTTGAGCACTCCCCGGTTCAATTCGGCAGAAGCAGTGAAATGTCGCACCAGGAGCGGCTTGCCATCGCCATTGAGGAACACACGCGGCAGTAGTCCATCCCGCCAGTCAAACTTGGCGGTGCCGGTAGCGGATTCAAGAAGTTGATCACTGTCCCAACCGCTGGCGCTGCCCTGATAACTGGCGGTCATCTGTCCGCTGGCCCAGGCGTCCTTCATGAGGGCCGCGACTTGGGCCATGGACACACGCAGCAGAGAGCCCTGGGAGTGATAAACCGGTACTTCGCCGGAGAAATTCGCCGAGATGTCGGTCAGAAAGGCACCACCCAGAGCTTCGCCGCGCAGGTTGCTGATCAGCAATTTGTCGGGGCGGATTTCGACATCGGCGATGGCGTGGCTGGCGAGCACAGTCTTGAGCGTCAGCTTTCCGACACTTACCCGTCCCTTGGCGTATAAAGTCGACCAAGGAGAGGGCTGAGAGCGGCCTTGAGGAAGAATGGCGTACCAGGGGCGCTTCCGGAATTTGGGGTTCACCAGAAGATTCAACTCATCGACAGCGACCTGGTCAGTTTTGAGATCGAAGGTCACGGCGCAATCGGGCGAGGGCTTGCAAGCAGTGGGGACCTGCAGGGTTCCGGTGATGGTGCCGTGGAGAGTGACGGTGTTGGCCGAGAGTCCGTCGATGGACATTTTGCCGTCTGCCGCGACCAGATTGGCGGAAGCGATGTGTAGAGGAGCATTTAGGCCCTCCCAGATAACGGTCGCGGCGCGCAGTTGTGCTTTTCCGGAGAATGAAGGCAGCTTAAAGCCGGACCATTCGCCCGCGAGGTGGGCATCCAATTTTGCGACTTGACCTTGCGCCTCGAAATTTCCTAATCCCAGGACTCGCGCAGCTTGCAGTAAGTTCTCTGCCTGCGCATCCCCCTGAATGTGGACGTCATAATCGGATCGGGATACCGACGCTTCGACGGCTACAGGTGCAGCTCCACCCAGAGGTACTGAGAAGGGTTGGAGCAGCAAGAGCATTTTGTCGGGAAGCAGGCCAGCGGAAATTTTCGGTGCTATCGGCGTTGTTTTCGTTCTCACACGCTTGATGGGCACTGCTTCGTAATTTTCTGTTCCTGGGCCGGCGAGCGTGAAGCTGGCTGGCTTCAGCGTAAGCGAAGAGGTCAGGACGCGCGAGCGCAGCTCGATGGCGCTGGTGCTGCCGTTTCCCGCCCAGAGCTTGTCGCCGCCAACCAGCGGGGTGCGCAAGGTGGCCATGGCATCCAGCTTCCCGGTGGCGGTCAGGTCATCGGGCATGCCCTGTTTCGCATGGCGTGCCAGATCAGCGAGGAATTGCGCGGGAAGGTTGTCGGCGGTGAAGCTGAGGTCATAGATGCGCTTTTCGGGCTGGCCAACAATGTTTCCTGAGGCCCGGAGGAATCCGCCGGCGGCGGGCGCTTCGCAAGAGAGATCGCGCCACTCATGACCGTGGATGCCAAATCTTCCGCTGCAACGCACAGCGAGCCGAAGGCTGCCGGTGCTGGCAATGTCGTAGCGGCGGAAGTCGCTGAGCGAGGCATCGGTGGCGAAACGCAAGTCCTGGGGAGTGCCTTTAAGGTCGGCGGAGACGCCGACGGTTCCGCGCCAGCCGCGGTCGCGGCCATAAGCAAGGTAAGTGAGCTGGCCAAGCTGGCCTCGCTCCCAAGAAAAGTGCAGGACCATGGGCATCTCTGCGAGGGAGGCGGCTCGCTGCAGAGTACCACTGAGTTTGACCGTGCCGGTATCACCGAGGTTGGCATCGGTGCGTATGGGTCTGGCCTCCAGGCGCATTCGCCACACATCCTCCGAGGCCAGCCACACGGCGAAATCCGTGTCGGCCAGAGCATAGACCTTCTTTTCCTGCCCGATCTTGAGATTCACGCGGCCGTTCAGGAATTCGACATAGGGGAAGCGGATGCGCGATTCTGGCCTGGGCTTTGCGGTGGGGGCGGCAGGGGTCTGACGAGCGCGCTCCAAAAGCGACTCGATGTTCCAGCGGCCATTAGCGCCGCGGACGAGATTGAAGCTGGGGTAGCGCAGGCTCAAGCTGGCGATCTCCAGACGTCCGCGCCAAAGCGAGGTCCAGCGCAGAGAGACGGACACTTCGTCGGCGCGAAGAATGGGTTCGGCGCTGATGCCGGGATCATCCGACACGATCAAACCATCCAGTTTCAGTCCCGGTGGAAGAAGGCTGAGATGAACGCCACGAACGCTGACGTCGCGCCCTAAGGCCTGACTCAAAGAGCGACCGACCATTGCCCGATAGCGGGTGAAATTAATCGCCGGCACCAGGAAGAGGGCCACGGCCAGGAAGAGTGCAATGGCAACGAAGAAGCGTTTTTGAGATTGCGTCAACATCAACGCACGAGATGAAACATCCGCCGCCAGCGGGTTTCATCGAAGAAGTGGAAGATAACTTTGCCAATGAATGCCAGCCGGTCCTCAAAGCTGGTCTTTAAGTATTGTCCCGCGGGAGTTTCGAAAGACCAATAGATGAACATGGGACGTCCCACGATGTTCTCTTGCGGAATGAAGCCCCAGTAACGGCTGTCATAGCTCACATCGCGATTGTCGCCCATTGCGAAGTATCGCTCCGGCGGAACCACGAGCTCACCATCCTTGGTATAAGAGCTCACGGAGAGGCGCCACTCGGGAGTGATCATACCCTCAGGCGCCACAACGTTGGGGAAGTTGTCGCGATAGGGATTGTAACTGCCGTTGTGGATGACGTAAGGTTCATCCAGTTGTTGGCCATTGCGAAAGACTGCCCCATCCCGCAGGCGGATGTGATCTCCGGGAATGCCGATGATCCGCTTTACGACGTAAAGACCAGGCTCAGCGGGGGAGAGAAATACCACAATGTCTCCGTGCCGCGGCTCGCGGTAGCGAATGACGGGTCCAACCCAATTCGTTTTGGGAGCCAGGGTCACGCGGTCGACAAATACATGATCCCCGATCAACAGAGTGTTTTCCATGGAGCTGGAAGGAATCTCGAAGGCCTGCAGGTTGAAGGTAATAATAAAGAGGCCTACGACCAGGACGAGGGCCATGGAAGCGATGAATTCCATGGGGGTCTCGCTCTTTTTTTCCGGTTTTCCGGGGGTATCAGCAGCGTTGTTCTTGCGGTTCTTGCCGACCAAGTCTGTTCCTGTCAATGCTTTGCCAATCACTTCACGCGCCGGAAGGTACGGTCCCAGCGGGTTTCCTTGAAAATATGGCTCATGCCGTAGAGGAAACGAGTTAGTTTAACACCCTCGCTATCGGCATAGTCGGGAATGGCGCTGTCCTTGTTCATCGACCAGTAGATGAACAAGGGACGTCCGACGATGTTTTCCGCGGGAACAAACCCCCAGTAGCGGCTATCCAGGCTTTCGTCGCGGTTGTCGCCCAGCGCGAAGTAGTGTTCGCTGGGCACGATCAGTTCGCCGCGTTCGACAAGCTTCCGCATCTGCGCCCACCACTTAGGATCAATCGCTGCAGGATATTGAGGATTCGGAAAATCGTCGCGAAAGGGGTCGCGGGAAGCTGACTTGTAAACCACGTAGCCCTTTTCATCGATGGGGTGGCCATTGACGAAGACCTGTTTGTTGGTAATTCGCACGCGATCGCCGGGCAAACCGACCACTCGCTTCACGAAGTGCTGCTGTGGGTTTACGGGGTAGCGGAAGACGATGATATCCCCGTGCTTGACGGGAGTGTAGGGAAGGATGTGTCCCCAGGCCCCGCCGCTGGCGTAGTCGATCTTATCCACCAGCAGATAATCGCCAATCAGCAAGGTGTCTTCCATGGACTCGGAGGGGATTTCAAACGCCTGCACCACGAAGGTCATCACGAAGACAGCAATGACCACTACCCCGGCGAGCCATTGCGCAACCCCAAACCATCCGGAATGATAATCTCCGCTCGCGGACTTCGATTTGGGTGTCGGGGACGCCTCGGCGACTACCGTGGCTGCGGATGATGGCCGCTCTGCTTGTTCGCTCATGCCTTGCTCATCTCGCCTTTCCGGCGGGTGCTCTCCCTTTTCAGCAAGGTTCGTAGATGCGCTAAGGCATCCTTGGCCGCAGCCTGCTCTCCTTCTTTCTTGGTGGAGCCCTGTGCCTGGCCGGCGTACTCGATTCTTCCATTAC
>Ga0187776_10000538_pt1 | contig 18262 bp, 18 predicted proteins | sample 0216_BV02_MP12_2_FD_132426 | JGI IMG/M metagenome (GOLD analysis project Ga0187776, IMG submission 132426) | Tropical peat soil microbial communities from peatlands in Department of Meta, Colombia - 0216_BV02_MP12_20_MG | ecosystem: Environmental > Terrestrial > Soil > Wetlands > Peat | place...
CGGCGACACCGACCCTTACGGAATAGTGTATTTTGTGACCTACTTTCGTTACTGCCATCGGGGAATCGAGGAGTTTCTCCGTCATCTCGGGCTTCCTCCCGAGAGCGTATTTCGAAACGTTGAGGAGAGGTTCGGACTGCCCGTTGTGGCTGCGGACTGCCGGTTTCTTGCCCCCGCCCGGTACGGTGATCTGCTCGAGATGGAGACATCCGTGCGGGAAGTGAAGGACAAGGCGGTTATCTTCCAATTTCGCTTCTACCTGCCCCCGGAACCTAAGCTTCTTGCCGAGGGTACAGCCACCTGTGTGGCCATCGATCACACCTGGAAGGCAAGGTCCTTGCCGGATCTCTTGGCCGCGAAGCTCAGATCCGTTGTCGCCTCCGCGTCGGAATCCCAGGAGTGAAGGTGTCCGTGGACTGCGGCTCGGTGGGCCAGACAGGCCCCTCGCCTTCGCAAGAGATCGGCTTTCCATCTCCGCCATCCCCAGAGGCTATCGTCGGGAGTGCACTATTCCCCGAGCGGCAAGAGCAGTTAAAATAAAAAATTCTGATTTGAGCGATTTCCATCCCCCGCCCCCTCGCCCCTCCCACCAGGGGAGGGGGAGGTTGCCCGGGGTCTGGATGGGGATTAGTGGGAACCGGACGGGTGCTCTTCCGCGTCGCCACGGTCTCTTGCTACACGGGGATAAGATGTGGATGCGCTCCTCAAGAAACTCGAATGCATTTTTCGCGAGCTTGACTCTGTCCTTATAGCCTTTTCGGGCGGCGTGGACAGCAGCTTGCTCCTCTACGTTGCCCACGGCGTGCTGGGGCACCGAGCCAAAGCGATTACCTTCGTTTCACCGCTGATCCCACGCCAGGAAAGGCTCCGCGCCGTCGCCTTCTGTCGAGAGCAGGCGGTGGAGCACATCATCGCCACGGTTGATGCCCTGGGAATACCGGAGATCCGGGACAACCCACCGGATCGCTGCTACTACTGCAAACGGCATGTTTTCCTGCTGGGACTCGCCAAGGCCAGGGAGATGGGGCTCGCGCACCTCGTGGAAGGAAGCCAGCTAAGCGACCTTCTCGATTACCGCCCCGGCCGCCGGGCCCTCGCCGAATTGGGCATCCGGAGCCCCCTTGCCGAAGCCGGTTTGGATAAGCAAGAAGTTCGCCGTCTCAGTCGAAGCCTTGGTCTTGCCTTCTGGCATATTCCGCCTGCCGCCTGTCTGGCCTCGCGGATTCCTTTCGGTACTCCCCTCACCATGGAACGCTTGGCGCGGGTGGATGCTGCCGAGGAATATCTTCGCGAGCACGGCTTTACTCAGGTGCGGGTGAGAGATATAGGAGGGAAGGCCAGCATCGAGCTTTCCCCGGAGGAGTTTCCGAGATGGGCCGATGAGAGGCTTCGTCGACGAGTCGTTACATATTTCAGCGAGCTTGGCTTCAGCTCCGCGAAGCTCGATCCCGAAGGCTATCGAACCGGGAAGATGAATGCGCTCGTCGTGACAGGCGGAGGGAGAAGCTGAAGGGCATTGGGATCAACTGCGTTTGAGATGCGCCGTGCGGCCCTTGTCAGTACTCCGTTGTCCGTTGGTGGTTCTGCCGAGCGTCAAGTGAGGACAGACGACGGGCGATTGACACTCAAATGAGCATCTCCCGAAACTCCTCCTTCCGTCGGACCATGACAGTCACGGACCAGCCGCTCTGGCCGGAAGAGAGAGAGACAATCGCCTCGGTGCCGGGTACCGCATCGCTATAGGCAGCTACGACGACGGCGGCGAGTTCCAGGTCTGCTGCAGTGGCGTCTCTCGGCAAGAGAGCCGTGGGTCCGGGCACGTCGTTCACCTTCAGCACGACATCGACCGGCCGCGCCAGCTCCGTGAGCTTCACGTTGTCGGCATGAATGCGTCCGACGACGAGGCGACTGCCGTGGGGGAGGCGCAGGTGCCGCCCGCGCTTGAGCAATTCCACGTCGCGAAGGTCGATCTTCTCCTGAGTGGTGAACAGGTCCCGGAGCCGGTGGGCAAATCCGGGATTCGTGAGGAGGCAGCCGCCGGCGGGACTCGGATAGTCACGAATGCCGTACTGGGCCGCCAAGGCCATCTGCTCTTTCCGGGAACGGCCGTGAATCTTTAGCAGCCGTGCACGGTCAACTTTCCCCTCCCGCTCCGGGATGGTCACGGGGAGGAGACCGGCGCTGAGGGGCCTCAGGATATGCCCGGGGTATCCGGAGAGCTTGTCCACGCTCATGAGCGCATCCCTTCGTTGCGACATGGGTCGCTGTCCCAGCACCTCACCGGTGAAGAGGAAGTCGAAGCCCTCCGCTTCCATAATCTTTCCGGCTGTCCTGAGCATAAGGGCATGGCAGTCAATGCAGGGGTTTATCTGGCTTCCGTAACCGTATCGGGGATTCCGGAGCATCTCAAGATGGGCAACGCCGATGTCCACAACGCGAAGGGAAATTCCAAGCTGGGCGACGGACTTCTTGGCCGACTCGGGACCAAAAAAGGGAGTCTGGAAGGTGATTGCTGTCACCTCTATCCCCTGTTCTTGGAGGAGCCTGGCAGCCATCATGCTATCCAGGCCTCCGGACAGGAGGCCGAGACCTCTCACCTTCATCGCTCACCTGGATCCTCTCGTTCTGCCTCCGCCTTTACCGTTGGACTGTGCCCCGGTGCCGGATCTCCGCTTCCGAGCATCGCCGCTCTCACCAGGTCCGCTCTTGCCGAGGGTCTTCTCGCCATAGTCGCAGTGATCCAGGAGTGGACAGCGGGAGCACTTGGGGTTTCTGGCGGTGCAGATGCGCCTGCCATGCCAAATGAGCTGGTGGGAAAACTTGGTCCACCTCTCTTGCGGTACGAGCGCCATTAAGTCAAACTCGATGGTTACCGGGTCCCCGTGCCGAGTGAGTCCGATTCGCTGGGCAACGCGGCCGACGTGAGTGTCAACGACGATCCCCGGGGTGTCGAAGGCAGAGCCGAGAATCACGTTAGCAGTCTTCCTCCCGATGCCTGGAAGCGTTACCAGGTCCTCCAGCGTCCTCGGGACTTCGCCGTGAAAGCGTTCCATAAGGGCCGCGCCGCAGCTCTTCAGGCTCTTTGCCTTGTTCCTGAAGAAGCCAGTGGGACGAATGTCCCCTTCCAGATCCTCAAGGGAGGCAGTCGCGTAGTCTCGAGCGGAGCGGTACTTCTTGAAGAGGCTCTTACTCACCTGGTTTACCCGCTCGTCCGTGCACTGGGCCGAGAGCACCGTGGCCACGAGGAGTTCCAAGGGATCGGTGAAATCGAGGCTGCAGTTCGCCTCGGGATAGGTCTTCTCGAGAACATCCAGAATCGCGGCCATGTCCTTCACAAGATCTCCTTTCTCTCCCCTCAAACCGGCTTACGGTAACACAATTTAACTTGAATACCCACACCCGCCGCGGCCGATCAGTGCGGAGGCGGGCGAAGCCCGTTCTCCCTTGACCGACGGGAGCAGTTAGGTTAGCATCCCCCGTGCAAGTAGCGGCGGTGAAGGACCAGCAAGGACTTACCAACCATGGCAGATAGGCAAGCAGGCCGCGTGGTGGCCGTTTCTTTCAGCCTTCATAAGGGGGAGAAGAAGACTAATATTCCGACGGGCAGACTTCTCGCGAATAAGGGGCTCGAAGGAGACGCCCATGCGGGGGACTGGCATCGACAGGTGAGCCTCCTGGCCGTGGAGAGCATCGCGAGAATTCGCGAGCGAGGTCTCGCTGTGAGTCCAGGAGATTTTGCCGAGAACATTACAACATCCGGAGTCAGGCTGTGGGAGCTTCCACTAGGTACACGACTCGCTCTCGGGAAGCGAGTTCTTCTTGAGGTTACCCAGATCGGCAAGGAGTGTCACAGTCGCTGCGCCATCTTCCACCAGGTGGGCGATTGTGTGATGCCCAGGGAAGGCATATTTGCCCGCGTCTTGCGAGGGGGCACCATACGGCCAGGGGATCCCATTGGTATCTTTACGGAGGAGGAGGCAGAGAGGCCGGGAGTCGCCTCAGGGCACAAGGTCGGTTCGTAAGCGCGAACTGGGGATTGCCCCGCACCTCCGGGAGAACTTTCCTGCATCGCAGGCGGGCACGAGGGTTCGCGACGAATGCCTCGGGAGCTATGATGCATTTCGGCAACCCCGCGGCAGGAGATATGTTGAATTCAGCCGGCGTGATCGGATATTAATTGACCGAGCGCGCGGAACATTGGAGGCTGTCGATGCTGCTCACTATCGTTTGCCCTTTTTGCGACCGAGTGCACCCGATTCCGACCAACTTCGAAAGCGTGTATACCTGCCGTTGCGGTGCCTGCTACAAAATCTGTAGTACCAACCTCCTCCAGACCGGGATGACCACCATTGCGAGGGAAATGTGGAGCAGCGACCCCTCCGCCCTCTTTGAAGACGAGAAAGTGGCCATGTGTCAGGTAGTCGTGAATCGAGAGTTCGAGCAACTGATCTCGCTCAAACAAGCCACGGACGACCGATCGGAAATGCGGTTCTGTAAGTATGATCCCTCCGAAGAGCTGGCACTCGTGTGGATGAAGAGGCCATTCTGATGGGGTCTTTCCGCCTGGCGCTCATCTCGATGCCCTGGCCGTTAGCCAATCGCCCCTCCATCCAGCTCGCCACCCTAAAGAGCTACCTGACCCGTCAAGCCCCTGAGGTAAAGGTCGAGTGCCACCATCCCTACCTGGACGTGGCCAATCTCCTGGGCATTCACACCTACAACAGCCTGGCCGAGCGAACCTGGGTGGCGGAATCGGTCTACGCGTACCTGATCAATCCCGAGAAGCGAGAGGCAATCCTGAGACTCTGGGAGAAGGAATCTGGTGAGAGCAGGAAGCTCGGAGCGGACTTGGAGGCCATCGCGGAGAGCATCGAGCGTCTCCATGAGGGCAAGCACCTCGGGGTCCCTTGGTCCAGCTACGACCTCATCGGCGTTTCCATCTGTCTTTCCCAGCTCACCTCCTCGCTTTACCTTGTCTGGGAGATCCGTCGCCTCCATCCCCATTGCCGTATCGTGGTAGGAGGGTCGAACTGCGCGGGTGAGATCGGGTTCTCTCTTCTCGCCCACATACCGGAAATCGATTTTGTGGTGAGCGGCGAGGGTGAACTGCCCCTCCTGAAACTGATCAGGCGCCTTCAACGGGGCTCTTCGGAATGGGAGAAGGAGTGCCCCGGGCTTCTGTGGCGACAGTCCCCTGGGGAGATCAAGGGGGATGGCGTCCAACAACTCTCCGACCTCAGGGAGCTCACCGTCCCGGACTATGACGATTTCTTCAAGGATCTCCGCGAGCAGTCGCAGATGGGAACCCTTGTCCCGGCACTCCCGGTGGAGAGCTCGCGGGGCTGCTGGTGGCATCGCGCCAGACCCGGCTCAGGGGGCCGGGCCTGTCGTTTCTGCAACTTGAATCTGCAGTGGGAGGGCTACCGGAGGAAAACCCCCAGGCAGGCGGCCCGCGAGTTGGAGACACTGGCCTCCCGCTACGGGAGCCTGAAGTTCTTCTTTGTAGACAACATCCTCGATCCCACCATTACAGAGGAAATGTTCCAGCGCATCGCCGCTCTCGGACGGAGCTTCGAGATCTTCACCGAGGTGAGAGCGTCGGTAAGCCGCCGACAGCTTCTGGCCATGCGGAGGGCGGGAGTCACCCAGGTGCAGATAGGGGTGGAGTCCTTAAGTTCACGGCTCTTGAGGAAGCTCAACAAGGGGACGACCGTCATCCAGAATATCGAGATCATGAAGCATTGCGAGGAGCTCGGCATTCGGCACCACTCCAATTTGATCCTCGGGTTCCCCGGAAGCGATGTCGACGACGTGGCGGAGACTCTCGAAAACCTCTTCTTTGTCGCGCCCTACCAGCCGCTCCGGAAGGTGCGCTTCTGGCTGGGGCAGAATAGTCCGCTGGCCCTCCAACCCGAACGCTATGGCATTCGCAGGGTTGCCAACCATCCCAATTACCGCGTTCTCCTCCCAGGCTCCCTCGGCACCTCCCTGTGCCTGATGATCAAGAGCTATGTCGGTGATCGGAGCCGGCAACAGCGAATCTGGCGGCCGGTTGCGAGAGCGGTGGAGCAGTGGCAGCGCCAGTACCGCCAACGGGATCCCTTCGCCCCACGCCTGAGCTTCCGGGACGGGGGCGACTTCCTCCTCATTCGGAGGCGCTCGGGCGGCACTGAACCGGAGACCTACCGCCTCCGGGGCCGTTCGCGGGACATCTATCGGCTCTGCGAAGAGACGAAGGCCCTCGCGGAGATCCATCGCCAGTTCCCCCGATTTTCCCTGGACGGACTGCAGACGTTTATCTCGGATCTCGTCCACAAGCGGCTCATGTTCCAGGAAGGGGACCAGGTGTTGAGCTTGGCGGTCAACGAAGATCCGTTCCAGGCATTCCTCCACACTGCCGCTTCATCAAGCGCTTCCTGGCCCCTCCTTGACAGGGGCGAACTCTTCCCTCTAGAGTGACCTTCATCCCCCCACTTCCCATCTCAAGTCGAGGAGGGACTCATGCCCAGTCAGGTATTTGCCATGAATCTTCGCGCCAGCCCCAGCGAGAACCTCTTCGCCAAGTTCGATCGGCTTCTCGATGCGGCGGGCTTTGACCAGGTCTTCCACCCCCGACACCTGGTGGCTATCAAGATCCACTTCGGTGAGAAGGGAAACACCGCCTATATTGCGCCCACCTTCCTACGTCACATAGTCGATCGGGTTCGCCGGCTCGGCGGAAAGCCTTTCCTGACCGACGCCAACACCCTCTACGTGGGTACGAGGACCAACAGCGTCGATCACCTCACCACTGCCATCGAAAACGGCTTCGCCTATGCCGTGGTCGGGGCGCCGCTCACCATCGCCGATGGTCTCAGGGGGAACTCCGACGTAGCGGTCCAGGTAGATTTGCCCCTCTACAAAGAGGTTTACCTTGGTGCTGATCTGGTCCATGCCGACTCCCTCATCAGCGCTGCCCACTTTAAGGCCCACGAGCTCGCCGGCTTCGGCGGCACGATCAAGAATCTGGGGATGGGCTGTGCCTCACGCCGCGGCAAGCTCACGCAGCACTGTGAGGTCTCGCCGAAGTTCAATGCCAAGAAATGCGGCGGCTGCGGAGAGTGCGTGTCCCACTGTCCGGCGGAGGCCATCACGCTCGTCAAGGCGAAGGCCAAGAAGGATGCGGCCAGGTGCATCGGCTGCGGCGAATGTATTGCCGTGTGCCCGGAACAGGCGGTTTCCATTCCGTGGGACCCCGACGTCGGCCGTTTCCAGAAGAAAATGGTGGAGTATACGGTTGGGGTTATGAAGAACAAGCAAAAGCAGTCAGTCTTCCTCAATTTTGTCACCCGGGTAACCCCGCAGTGCGACTGCTACGGGTTCAGCGACGTTTCGCTGGTGAATGACATCGGCATCCTGGCGAGCCGTGACCCCGTGGCTATCGACCAAGCCGCGGTCGACCTGGTCAATGCCCAGCCGGCCTTGGCCGAGTGCTGTCTCCAGACCAACCGTGGCTCAGGGGAGGACAAGTTTCGGGGGGTATACCCTCACATTGACTGGACTGTGCAGCTTGCCTACGCGGAGGAGCTAGGACTCGGGACCAGGGCCTACGAGCTGATGCAGGTGTAAGGACAGGGGCTCGCTCGTCCGGGGGCCGGGGGCGCGATGCCCGCCCCCAGATTTTTTGCGGGTCGCAAGAGTTGGCATTTGGGTGGTGAAGAACGGTCCTGCTCCAGCGGCAGGGGAGTTGCGATCCCATGTTCCTCTACGATATCGTGATCCTAGGTGCCGGGCCGGGAGGCTACGTCGCCGCCATCCGGGCCGCGCAGCTCGGGGCCAAGGTCTGCATCATCGAGAAAGAATTCGTGGGAGGCACGTGCCTTAACTGGGGCTGCATCCCCACGAAGGCGATGTACCGGTCGGCAACGCTGTTCGCGGAAATGCGAAAGGCCGAAACGTTCGGGTTGAGCTGCAAGGAACCGAGCGCCCACCTCGACAGGATCGTAGCCCGCAACAACCAGATCGTCAAGGACCTTCGGGAGGGAGTGGAGCAGCTCTTCCGGAGACACAGGATTAATCTCATCTCCGGCATGGGGTCGGTGAAGCAGCCGGGAGAGGTTGAGGTCCTTAGCGGCGGTCGCACCAAGGAAACCGTGAGAGGAAGAAACCTCATCATCGCCACCGGTTCGGAGCCCATGGCCCTCGGCCTGCTCCCCTGGGACGGGGAGAGGGTTTTCAGCACCCGGAGCATTCTGCAACTGGAGACAATCCCCAAGAGCCTGTTCATCGTGGGAGGCGGGGTGTCGGGCTGTGAGTTCGCCCTCGTGTTCGGCGCCCTCGGAAGCGAGATCTACATCGCCAAGCGGAGCACGGACCCTATCAAGGCACTGGACCGCGATCTCACGAGAGAGCTTGTTCGCGCGTTCAAGAAACGTCGCTTTAGACTCCACCTGGGTGACCCTCCCGTTGCTGCCGTTCATACCGGTCGGGGGGTGGAAGTGACCCTGCAGTCGGGAACGAAGGTCGAGACCGAAATGGTCCTTGTGACCGTGGGGCGGGTGCCGGTTTCGTCGGGACTCGGATTCCCGGAGATTGGTCTCCATTTGGAGCAGGGGTTCATCCAGGTGAACGGACATTGTCAGACGAACGTGCCGACGGTGTACGCCATCGGTGATGTTACGGGAAAACACCTCCTGGCTCACTACGCTTCTCATCAAGGTCTTGTAGCGGTCGAGCACGCCCTCGGCAACAAGACTGCCGTGGTTGCCGAGCACGCGGTCCCGGCCGCAATCTTCACCAGTCCGGAGATTGCCACTGTGGGGCTGACGAGCCAGGAGTGCGAGCAGAGGGGCACGGCTTATCGCGAGGGTGCCTTTCCCTTTCGGGCCCTGGGCAAAGCCCAGGCCATCGGTGAGATCGAAGGCTTCGTCAAGGTCATTGCCGCCCGGGAGAACGACCGGATCATCGGGATGCACATCATCGGCCCCGATGCCACCACCCTGCTGGCCGAGTGCACTCTGGCGGTCAACCGGGGCGTGACCCTTCACGAGCTCAGCCGGACCATCCACGCTCACCCGACCCTGGCGGAGGCGGTTTGGGAAGCGGCTGAGGATGCGACAGGCCGCTCGATCCACAAGCTACCACTCGGACTGTGACCTCAGGGACTCGGGAGGAACCATGGCGGAAGACGCACTGAAAATCAGTCAGGACCATGTCTGGGTCCGGCTGGACGAGGAAGGCGCCCGCCTCGGCATCAGCGACTTCGCTGCCGAGGCGCTTGGAAAGATCATCTATGTCGATCTCCCCGAGATCGGAGCGGAGGTCAAGAGGGGAGAGCCATTTGCGGCCGTGGAATCAGGGAAGGCGCAGGTGGAACTGAGCTCCCCCATCACCGGGAAGGTCATCAAGGTGAACGAGCGGCTGGCCGAGGAGCCGGATCTCATTAACCAGGACTGCCTTGGCAAGGGATGGATCGCTCTCCTGACCACTGCGGATACCTCAGCCCTGAAAGGGCTCATGAGCAAGGCGGAGTACGACCTCTTCGTGGCGGAAGCTGCGGAAGAGTAGTGGGCGATCAGAGTGGCGGACTCAGGGCAGGAAGATAATTTCTGAGGGCTCGTGCTGGGAGGCCACGGCTAATCGCACACTCCCAGAGCGACCCACCTGGGCAAAGGCCTCCAGTGCCCGTTCCGGCCGGTTGTTCACCTCACTCAGGTGCGCCAGAATTACCTGTTCAAGAGTTTCCCCGACGACGCGGGTGAAAAGCTCGCGCGCCTCTTCGTTGGACAGATGACCCGAGGTACTCCTGATCCTCTGCTTCAATGCCCAGGAGTATGGACCCCTTGTCAGCATCTCCGCGTCGTGATTGGCCTCGAGAAGGAGCAAACGGCATTCCCGAAGATGGTGATGGACCAGCCGGGTGGCCTTCCCGAGATCGGTGCAGATGCCCACCTTGGACTCACCGTTTGCGAGGGTCAGCCCCACGGGGTCGGAAGCATCGTGAGAAACGGAAAAGGGATGAATGGTGAGATCTCCGATGGAAAAGGCTTGACCGGTGGTGAACTCCACCCGGTCGGCAAGATGTCCCACCCGGTCTGGCAGGTTCTCGAACGTGGCACGGTTGAGATATACGGTCAACCCGTGCCTTCGGGACAGGGGGCCCAGGCCGTGCACATGATCGCCGTGTTCATGGGTTACAAGCACTGTATCGACGTCTTCGGCCCTCACTCCGATTAACCCGAGGCGCCGCTCGATCTCTCGGGCGCTCAGGCCCACATCGATGAGAAGGCGGACTTTCGGCGTAGCCACGTAAATGCTGTTCCCTCGGGAACCGCTGGCGAGCACAGAAATCTTTACGCTCATTTTGCCTAAACCACTGACACGGAGACGAGGCGATACGGAGACGGGGAGAATAAAGGGAGACTAAATTCCCTTGCCGAATCGCCGTGTCGCCATGTCATCGTGTCACGCCTCGCTTTGGTCCTCTGCCGGCAACCACTAGCGGCCTGTGTGGCCAAAACCTCCGTCGTTACGAGCGGTATCGTCCAGGTCCCGTCGGAGGTCCCACTCAATCCGGTAGACCCGGGTGATGATGAGCTGGGCGATCCGATCACCCCTCCGGATCGTGAAGGACTGCTTACCCAAATTGATGAGTCCGATCTTGATCTCCCCGCGGTAATCGCTGTCGATGGTCCCCGGCGCGTTGATCACGGCGAGCCCGTGGGTGCAGGCAAGGCCACTTCGGGCCCTGACCTGTCCCTCGAAGCCGGGCGGAATGGCCACGGCAATCCCGGTGGGGACAAGGCCGATCTCCTGGGGTGCGAGGGTGAGATCCCTATCAACCGCCGCACAGAGGTCCATCCCTGCGGCATGGGGGCTCATGTATCGAGGCAGAGGGAGGTCATCATCCACCTCGGTCCGCACCCGCCTGATGGGAATCCCCAGAGGCTTCTCGTGACGGTGCGAAGGACGGTCTGTGGTCTCGGTCATGGAAATCCCCGGAGGGGAATGGTAGACAGTGCCCGCAGGGTGGTTAACCGCCAGCACCAGAGCGGCTCTCCTCGAGGACGAGGAACGAGGAGATCAGGAAGTCACACCTCCAGATAGGTGTGGTCAACTCGAAGTCCATCCACCGGTCCCAGGAGCACGAGGGCCATGGAGTCCGGTTGGAAAATCTCCTGGGCGAGGCCCATCACTTGCTCCGAGGTCACCCGATCGAGACCTGTCTCGATTTCCTCGTAGGGAACGAACCGGCCGAACTGGATTTCGTTCTTGGCGAGCCTGCTCATCCGGCTGTCACTGCTTTCCGCACTCAGGTACATGCCGCCCTTGATATGCTCCTTGGCTTCCCTGAGTTCCGCCTCCGTGATGGGCTCTCGCTTGAGCCTCGTGAGCTCCCTTCTGATGAGTTCCAGGGTCTCCTCGAGCGTGTCGGGGCGGACTCCGGCGTAGATGCCGAGCATACCAGAGTCACTGTGGGAGCTGAGAAAGGAATAGATGGAATAGGCCAGGCCGCGACGCTCGCGCACTTCCTGGAACAGGCGGGAGCTCATGTTGCCGCCGAAGATAACGTTGAGAATTCCACAACAGTAACGACTTTCATCCATCAAGGACGTACCCCGGGTTCCCAGGCAGAGATGCACCTGCTCGAGCTCCTTGGAATACTTGGCGAGACGGGCATTGATGGGAGGAGGGGTGCGTCTGATCGGGTGGGGCATTCGCGAGAGACTCCGAAACAGGGGCTCGACACGCGTGATGAATTCTTGGTGGTCCACACTCCCGGCTGCGCTCAGGACGATCCGCTCCGGGTGATAGGACCGATGCAGGTAGTCGAGGGACATCTTCCGGGTAAAGTTCTGCACCATTCCCGCATCGCCGAGAATGGGCCGTCCCAGGGGGTTGGGCTCCCAGAAGGCCTGTTGGAAGAGAACGTGCACGTATTCATCAGGCGTATCCTCCACCAGGGTGATTTCCTGGAGGATCACCTGACGTTCACGGTCAAGCTCTCCCGCATCGAAGACCGAGTGGAGGAAAATGTCGCCCAGGATGTCCACCACCAGGGGAAGATGGGCATCGAGTACCTTGGCGTGAAAGCAAGTATTCTCCTTTGCTGTGAAAGCATTAGACATCCCGCCCACAGCGTCGAGCTCTTTGGCGATATCGAGGGCACTCCGCCTCTCCGTTCCCTTGAAGAGCATGTGCTCGATGAAGTGGGTCAGCCCGCTCTCTTGCTCCTGCTCGTCACGGGAGCCAACATCTACCCAGATACCCACCGAGACGGAGTGCAGATGGGGGATCTTTTCGGTTACCACCCGGATGCCATTTTCCAGGATCGTCTTCTGGTACAAGGGTTCCCTCTGGTCGTCGTCGGTTCCGTGCTTGATTCCTAGGAATCCGTCTCGCAGGGTCTTGAAGACACACCGGGTTCGGTTGGGGTCTGGGCCTTGCTGTCACCACCAGAGTCCCCGAGTGCCGCCTTCCGGCTCAATCGTATGCGACCGTCTTTGTCGATCTCCAGCACCTTGACCAGCACTTCGTCACCTTCATTGAGGACGTCCCGGACTCGCTGGACTCTCTTGTGATCCAATTGAGAGATGTGGATGAGCCCGTCCACTCCGGGGAGGATCTCCACAAAGGCGCCGAAGTCGGTGATTTTTCGAACCTTTCCCAGGTAGAGGTGGCCGACCTCGGCGTCGGCAGTGAGTTTCTTGATCATCTCCACAGCCTTCTGGCAGCCGGCGAGATCCGGGCTCATGATAACCACCTTGCCCGAGTCCTCCACATCGACCTTGGTGTTGGTCTCGGCAATGATACTGCGAATCATCTTGCCACCGGGGCCAATGACGTCTCGAATCTTGTCCGGATGAATCTCGATGGTCACAATTCGCGGGGCGAAGGGTGAGAGCTCAGGCCGCGACTTGGGAATGGCGGCGGTCATTTTGTCCAAAATAGAGAGCCGACCCTCCCGAGCCTGGTGCAAGGCTCGCCTCATGATCTCCCGTGACACGCCCGGAACCTTGATGTCCATCTGGAGAGAGACGACGCCCTCGGAACTCCCTGCTATTTTGAAGTCCATGTCCCCGAGGTGATCTTCATCACCAAGGATGTCGCTCAGAATGGCGACCTCGTCCTTCTCCATGATGAGACCCATCGCGATCCCGGCCACGTGGGTCCTGAGAGGTACGGCTGCATCCATGAGTGCCAGGGAGCTGGCGCAGACCGAGGCCATGGACGAGGAACCGTTGGACTCCAGCACCTCCGCCACCACCCGCACGGTGTACGGGAATTCCTCATGGGCCGGCATCACCGCCTTGATGGTTCTTTCCGCGAGGGCGCCGTGGCCGATCTCCCGCCTTCCGGGACCCCGGAGCATCCTTACCTCGCCCACGCAGTAAGGCGGGAAGTTGTAGTGGAGCATGAAGGTCTTGAAGGCGTCGCCCGCCAGCGCCTCTATTTTCTGCTCGTCAGCGGACGATCCCAGGGTGACGACAGAGAGAACCTGGGTTTCGCCGCGGGTAAACATGCCCGACCCGTGGGTGCGCGGCAGGAGGCCAACCCTGCAATCAATGGGCCGAATGTCCGTGAGACCTCGGCCATCGATCCTGGTCTTGTCCCTCAGTATCCTCTGGCGAACGAACTTCCTCTCAACTTGTTCCAGGGCCTCGACCACCTCGAGCCGCCGCTCGGCAAACTCGGGCCCCAGCCCTTCGATCACCTCTTCCAGCAGGGCGGTGCGCCTCGCGTACCGTTCCCGTTTTCCGGCGATGCGATTGGCCTCTTCGCTAGCCTTCTCAGCGAGGGGAGCCACCAGGTCGAAGAGATCCCCGTTTTTCTGGGGAGGGGTGTGCGCTCGCTTAGGCTTCCCACAGCGAGACTTGAGCTGCTCCTGCATATCCAGGATGGGCTGGAGTTGCTCATGGCCGAAGAAGAGCGCCGTCAATAGATCGTCTTCGCGCACAAAGGAGGCGCTCCCCTCCACCATGACGATCCCCGCGCGATTCCCGGCGACGATGAGGTGCATGTCGCTGGCTTGCATCTGCTGGGCGCTGGGATTGATGACAAATTCGCCATTGATTCTCCCGACTCGCACCGCCCCCACGGGCCCGCTGAAGGGGACGTCGGAGATTTCCAGTGCCGCGGAGGCGCCCGCCATGGCCACCACGTCCGGATCATTGTCCGGGTCGGCCGAGAGCACGGTGGCAATCACCTGGGTCTCGTTCCGATAGTTCTTTGGAAACAGGGGCCGGATCGGCCGATCGATAAGACGGGAGATGAGGGTCTCCCGCTCACTTGGACGTCCTATTTCCCGACGGAAAAAACCTCCCGGGATACGCCCGGAGGCAAAGCCCTTCTCCTGATACTCTACACTCAGGGGGACGAAATCGATCCCCTCTCTCACCGCATCAGCCGCCACCGCGGTGACCAGAACCACCGTATCACCGAGGCTGGCGAGAACGGCACCGCCAGCCTGGCGGGCCGCCTCTCCAGTTACCATCGTCAGCGTTCGGCCACCCAGTCGCATTTCAATGCTTTCTCTCATTCCCTTATTCCCTTCACATGCGAAGACGTCGCCGAGAATCGTGCACGCGCGCTCGACTCGCTCCAACGAACGGGAGCTCCACAACCGGTTCTCGACTTCCCTTCTCGAAGCTGGCATCGACCAGCGGGGGCATCCATTCGAGGTCCTGTTGCATCTGTCTTCTGATCCATTGCGAAAAAGAAAGTCCTCAGCCGCTCCCATTGCCGATGACGCGGCACGGCATTTTACCGGCGGAGTCCCAACCGCTCTACCACGCTTCGATACCGATCGACGTTCTTGTTCTTCAGATAGTTGAGCAGGCGACGTCGCTGCCCGACCAATTTCAGGAGACCTCGCCGCGAATGATGATCCTTGGCGTGGGCCTTGAAATGCTCAGTGAGGTAGCTAATGCGCTCGCTGAGCAAGGCAATCTGGATCTCCGCGGAACCGGTATCCGTTTCATGGGTCTTGAAGTTGCTGATAACATCCTTCTTCTTTTCTGCAGTCAGTCCCACCGTTATGCCCTCCTTGTACTGCACCTCTAAGCTCTTACCTCATTCCGTCAGGGGAAGGATCAAGTTGCCGTCAGTTATCCTGGTCCCAGACTCACGGTGCTCCAAATACACGGAGAGTCTCAAACGTACTCTCCTCCCCGGTTCGTTCCCTGGTTGATCTCGCCACGAGAGCGACCAAGTGGTCATCGGGATCCAACACCCGGTACAGCCCCTCAGGCCACCCTCGACCACCGTTGCCACCCAAGAGCTCTGCCCGTCCCAAGGAGACACCCTGCCGCAGTCGTTTCGCTCCCAGATGGGAGACGCGAAGGTCGGGACAGCTCGTGAGAGCTAGACTTAAAGGGATCATCACCCGGTCCAGATGCCTCTCGGCCACGGTGGTAGCCAACTCCGAAGGCGTGAGCGCCTGGTCAAGGGTGAAGGCGCCGCTCCGCAGCCGCCGGAGTTGACTCACATGGGCGCCACAGCTCACCCGATGGCCGATCTCCGCCCCGAGACTCCGGATGTAGGTCCCCTTGGAGCATGTGGTCTCGAAGGTCGCCTCGGGCCAGCGAAGCTCAAGGAGCACAAGACTCTTTATCGTCGCCCGCCGGGTAGGCGGTTCCACCGGTACTCCGCGCCGCGCCAACCGATACAGCCGCTCACCTCCCACCCGCACTGCCGAATAGCAAGGCACCGCCAGGTCAACGTCTCCAGTGAGTGCAGAACAGGTCTCTCTTACCATTTCTTCCGGGAGGGGTGGCGCGGGGTAACGGGCAACCACCTTCCCGGTACAGTCCAAGGTGTCGGTTTCCACACCGAAGACGAGGGTGAACCGGTAGGACTTGTCCTCGCCTGCAAGGTAGAGGGCGAGCTTTGTCGCCTGATTGACGAGCAGGATCAAAACTCCGGTGGCAAAGGGATCCAGCGTGCCTCCATGCCCCACCTTAGCCGCGCCGAGCACTTTCTTCAGGCGCCGGACGAGTTCATGGGAAGTGCATCCCGCAGGCTTATCCAGAATAAGGAGTCCGTCTCCCGTGAATCGTGCCGCCATCGTCTTCATCCCTCGTGCACCCTTAGACTTACCCCTGAGAGCGCGCCAGAAATCGTTCGGCCGCCCCCAGCACGTGGCTTACCACCTCGAGGAGGGGCCCTTGCAGGCGGAAGGCTGCTGCGTTCTGATGGCCGCCGCCCTGGTAGATCCGGGCGAACTCCGCCACGTCTTGAGTCCCGCGCGAGCGGAGGCTCACGTTCACACGATCCGCGTCAATCTCCCGGAACAAGATGGCGATTTCGCTGCTCGTGATCGACCTCGGGTAGTTGACGAACCCGTCCGTATCAGCGGCGGTCGTTCCCGTCTCCGCCAGCATCTGATGAGTAACCCACATGGCCGCCAGACGGCCCTGAGCCCGAATGGTCAAGGTGTCAAGACTGAGGCCGAGGAGCCGCAACCGTCCGGGGCTCATGCAATCGTAGACCGCACTGGCCACCTTATCCGGCTCAACTCCCAGCGACACCATCGCTCCAGCAATGGAGAGCGCCCTTGCGGTAGTGTTGGCGAAGCGGAATGAGCCAGTATCCGTAAGGATGGCCGTGTAGAGGTTCGCAGCCGCCTCTCGGCTCAGTTTAACAGGGATGGCCTGAAACACATCGTAGAGGATCTCGGCAGTACTGCTCCGCTCCGGCTCTACCAGATTCAGAGTGCCGAAATCGTTTCCCGACCGGTGATGATCGATGTGGATGATTTTTTGTACCCGCTGGATTGCTTGGGAGGCTGCACCGAGGCGTTCCAATTCGCCACAATCGAGGACCACCGCCACCTCGAACCCGTCTGAACTCGGAAGATCCTGCACAATCCGATCACAGTACGGCAGGAACCTGAGAAACCCCGGCACCTGATCCTGGCAGTACGCCACTACTTCCTTGCCCATTCCCTCGAGCACGAGGGCCATAGCGCCCAAGGAGCCGACGGCATCTCCGTCCGGATTGACGTGGGTCGCCACGAGGAAACGATGGTTGTCTTTCAATTCCCCAACTATCGTCGAAATCATGCCACGTCCGGTTTCTTCAACTCCGACAGGAGGCGCTGGATGCGAGAACCGTGCTCGAGAGAGTCGTCATAGCAAAACGCGATGTCGGGCATGCGCCGGAGTTGCAGCCGTCTGCCGAGCTCTCGTTTCACATATCCTCGCGCGCTCTCCAGGGCGGCCGCCATGGCCACCTTCACTTCTTCGGTTGCGAGGACGCTGTAGAACACCCGCGCGTAGCGCAAGTCTGCGGTCACCTGCACCCGGGTGAGGGTGATACTTTCGAGGCGAGGGTCTTTCACCTTGCGCTGCAACACATATGAAAGCTCTTGCAAGATCAAATCCCCAACTCGGTCGGCTCGCTTATAGTCCATGTCCCGACAACTTCCCTCGGGCCAGGCGGTCACGTCCCCGCTCCGGCTGGCCTCGTTTCCCCGCTTCCGGCGATGAGCGAACCGACCTCGTGGCCGCCGGCAGACGGAAGGAGAGACCTCGGCGACTCAGAGGTGAATGAGCTCGAGGTGCACGTCCATAACCTCGGCCAGATGGAGACCTTCGACGAAATTGATGGCCTTGTCCAACTTGGAGTTCACATAGGCCCCTTCGTTGCCCACAGCGGCGATGCCCACCTCGCTCGCCTGCCACAGATCAAGCGAGTCGATCTCGGCGACGGCTACATCGAAGCGGTGACGCAGTTTCTCACAGATGCTCTTGATGACCTTCCGCTTGCCCTTGAGAGAATGGTTCTCCGGCAGGCGGAGGCTCAGCTTTGCAACTCCCACGACCATGGCTTCGCCCCATGAGCACGAGGGTTCTCCCAGAAAGACTACTCGGTCTTGGCCTCGGCGGGCCTAAGGACCGGCTTGATCTCCTCAAGGCTGTATGTTTCCAGGACGTCCCCTACCTTGACATCGTTGAAATTCTCAACGCCTATACCGCAGTCTTGCCCGGCCCTGACCTCCTTCACATCATCCTTGTAGCGCCTCAGTGAGGCGACCTTGCTGTCGTTGACAACCACGTTGTCGCGTAGCACCCGAATTCTTGCGCCGCGTTCGACCCGGCCTTCCTTCACCATGCATCCGGCGATGGTACCAACTTTCGAGACGCTGAAGGTCTGTACCACCTCGGCACGGCCCATGAAAGCCTCTTTGTAGGTCGGCTCAAGCATTCCCTCCATGGCGGCTTGCACGTCGGCAATGATCTGGTAGATGACGTCGTAGTAGCGCACATCCACCCTCTCCCGC
>Ga0187776_10000539_pt1 | contig 18248 bp, 14 predicted proteins | sample 0216_BV02_MP12_2_FD_132426 | JGI IMG/M metagenome (GOLD analysis project Ga0187776, IMG submission 132426) | Tropical peat soil microbial communities from peatlands in Department of Meta, Colombia - 0216_BV02_MP12_20_MG | ecosystem: Environmental > Terrestrial > Soil > Wetlands > Peat | place...
CTGGTTCGATTGCTCTCGGCTCCGGTTCATGTCCTTGACGCTGCCGGTTGGGAGCCGGCTCACTGCTGCGCAAGTTCCGCGGGAGACTTTGCTTGGCTATCGGATCTCGAGAGGCGGCGACCAGCTCGAGGTCGGATAGACTACTATTCCGTTCTAATCGTGTCGGCACCGAGTGAGGGGGCCCATGTCGCGAGTGCTCGTCGGTCTCGTGGCGCTGCTCGTTGGTGCCTCTGCGAGCGCTGCACAAGTCACCTCGAGCGCCGTTCCAGCAGCGCAAGCAGCCCTGCAAAACCCGCCGCGTGACGCGAACCGCCTGCAGATCGGAACGGCGAGCGTCCGCGGCAGAGTGACGGTCGCTGACAACGGCGCGCCGCTGCGCCGCGCATCGATTCGCGTCAACTTCAACAGCCCCGGCGTTCCCGGCGGCCCGGGCGGCGGCGTGACGACCATGACCGACGACGAGGGACGCTATGCAGTCGGAGGCCTTCCGGCGGGCCGCTTCACAATCTACGCGACCAAAGGCGGCTATGTCGGCAAGACGAGCGACCCGTTCAGCCTGGCCGACAACGAGCACCGGGACAACTTCAACCTCACCGTCGCGCGCGGCGCCGTGATTGCCGGCACGATCACCGACGAGTTCGGCGAGCCGCTCGTGGGCGCGCAGGTCATGCCGATGCGCTCGCAGTTTGTCGGTGGCGCACGTCGTCTGATGCCGTTCGGCGCCACTGCGACGACCAACGACATCGGCGAGTACCGGATCTTCGGGCTGGACGCCGGACAGTACTACGTCGCGGTCACCAGCCGCCCGGCGCTGCTGCCTACGCCGGCCGGCCCGGCCGGTCCATCTCCGGCGGGCGGCATGAGCGGGTACGCGCCCACGTATTACCCGGGTACTCCGGATCCGTCCGGCGCCACTCGCCTTACCATCGCCGCCGCGCAGACGCTCAACGGCATCGACGTGTCGCTCACCCCTATCAAACTCGCTACGGTAAGTGGCGTCGCCTACGACTCGGAAGGACGGCCGTTCACGCGCGGATCGGTTATGGCGATGCCCGACGGGTGGGCGAGCGGCATCGGAACCACCAACGCCCAGGTGCGGCCCGACGGCACATTCACGCTCGCTGGCCTCGCGCCGGGGAGGTATAACCTTCGCGCCAACGCGCCGCCTCCCATGCCTCCTCCACAGCCCGCACCCGGCGCCCAGGTGAGTGCCTTTCGACCGGAATTCTCCATTGGGACCGTGATAGTGACCGGCGACGATCTCTCTGGCGTCGTCCTCACTCCGATCAAACCGATCACAGTGAGCGGGCGCGTCGTGTTCGATGATCTCGCTGCCGCCGCTTCCATCAAGCCGACCGAGATCAGAGTCTTCGCGACGCCGGTCAACCCATCGGCTTTCGTACCCATCGCTGGACCGCAGACGCAGCCGACGGTGAACGACGACTTCACGTTTCAAACCATGGCGACGCCGGGTCTGGTCACGCTGCGCGCGTCGGTTCCCAGCCGGAATCAAACGACATGGCGGCTGAAAGCTGTTCGCGTCCGCGGGTCCGACGTCATCGACAGCGGCTTCGAGTTCAAAGAAGGCGAGAACGTCGACGACGTCGAAATCGAGATGACGACGCGCGGCCAGACCGTCGCGGGGACGGTCACCGCCGGCCTCGGCGTGCCGGTCGGGAACGTCGCGGTCCTCCTGTTCTCGCAGAATCCGGACGACTGGGGGAGGCCAGTCAACCGCCACTGGGCAGCGCCGCGAACCGACGACAACGGCCAGTTCAAAGTCACCATCCTTCCGGCCGGCGACTACTACGCCTTCGTTGCCGCGCTGGGCACGGCGGCGGAATGGACCGATCCCGACTTTCTCGCCGTCGCCGCCCGAAGCGCGACGCGTTTTTCGCTGCACGACGGGGACAATCTCGCGCTGAATCTGACCGCGCAGCGGTAGTGGTCAGAGCCTGTGCAGGAGTGCACAGCCTGTCGAGCGCTCCTGACAACTTTCGTCACTTGCGACGTTTTGTTAAACGTTTCCGGCCGGTGGATGTCTAATAGTTTCAGTGGTTGAACGGATGAACCGTAGAACCGCGGCGATCGTAGCAATCCTTGCAGCGTCGGGCGTTTTGGCCTCGGTGCGCGTACGCACGGCCACCCTCCCAAACGACGAAAAGACGATCGTCCACGCGCTCAACCGCGTCGGCTTCGGTCCGCGTCCGGGCGACATCGAAGACGTCGAAAAGAGGGGGCTGCAGCGTTATATCGACGATCAGCTTCACCCCGACCGCGTTCCAGATCCGGACATGAACGCGCGGCTCGCAGGTCTCGCGACGATTGGCATGAGCACGAGTCAGATCGCGGAGAAGTACGAGCGGCCGCAGCTCGAGGCCCGGCGCAAACGGCAGCAGCAGGCTGGCAACAACACCGACGCCAACGGGGCGCCGACGCCGGAAGAGAAGGCAATCGCGCAGCGAGCGAACGAGGTGCTCACCGACCTGAGCCAGCAGAAGCTGCTTCGGGCGATCTACAGCGACCGGCAGCTGCAGGAAGTGCTGACAGACTTCTGGTTCAATCATTTCAACGTCGACGCGCGCAAGGGGCGCGATCGCTTCATGCTAACCGAGTACGAACGCGACACGATCCGTCCGCACGTTCTCGGGAAATTCCGCGACCTCCTCGAGGCAACGGCGAAGAGTCCGGCGATGCTCTTCTATCTCGACAACTGGATGAGCGTCGACCCGAACGGGCCGCACGTGAACCCGACGGCTGGCCGCCGACTCGGCCGCGGCGGCTTCGCCGCGCCAATGGCCCGCCCGCCGGCGCAGAACAATCGGCAGCGGCGGGGGCTGAACGAGAACTACGGCCGCGAGCTGATGGAGCTGCACACGCTCGGCGTCGACGGCGGCTATACGCAGAAAGATGTGACCGAGGTCGCTCGCGCGTTTACCGGGTGGACCATAACCGGCCCGCAACAGGGAGCCGAGTTTCACTTTGAGCCGCGCCTGCACGACCCGGGAGAGAAGGTCGTGCTCGGCCACCACATCAGAGCGGGCGGGGGCATGGAAGATGGCGAGCAGGTGCTCGACATCCTGGCGAGCCATCCGTCGACGGCACACTTCATTTCCCTGGAGCTCACGCGGCGTTTCGTGAGCGACACGCCGCCCGCGTCGCTCGTCGACAAGGCAGCCGCGCGCTTCCGCGAAACCGGCGGCGACCTGCGCGAAGTCATGCGGACGATCCTCACGTCGCCCGAATTCCTCGGCGAGGACGCCCAGCGCGCGAAGGTGAAGACCCCGTTCGAGTTCGTGGTGAGCGCCACGCGCGCGAGCGGCGTCGAGATCACCGACGCCATGCCGCTCGTCCGCGCCATGCAGCAGCTCGGCATGCCGCTCTACCAGTGCCAGCCGCCGACCGGCTACAAGGACACGGCCGATGCCTGGACCAACACCGGTGCGCTCGTGAATCGCATGAACTTCGCACTGCAGCTTGCGAGCGGGCGGATGCCGGGCAGCAGTCCGCCAGCGACCATCCGCAGTCCCGAGTCCGTGATCGCGGACATTCTGCACGACGATGTGTCCGACACCACCAGGGCGACAATCGGCAAAGCGACCACCGCGCCGCAGATGATGGCGCTGGCGCTCGGTTCCCCAGAATTCCAGAAACGGTGATTTATGCAGTCGCGCAGAGTGTTTCTCAGGAGCGGAGCGTTCGCGCTGGTCAGCCTGGGGTTCGCGCCCTCCTTTCTCGCCCGCACGGCATTCGCCGCCGGTACAAGCCGCCGCGCCAAACGGCTCATCGCGATCTTTCAGCGAGGGGCTGTCGATGGCTTGAACGTCGTCGTTCCGTTCGGTGAGGCCGATTATTACCGGTCGCGGCCGAGCATCGCGATTCCGCGCCCGGGAACCGCCGACGGCGCGGTCAGCCTGGACGGCTTCTTCGGACTGAATCCACGCCTCGCCCCGCTCAAGGCGTTGTGGGACAGTCGCGATCTGGCGATCGTGCACGCCTGCGGCTCGCCCGACTCCACGCGCTCGCATTTCGACGCGCAGGATTACATGGAGACCGGCACACCCGGCGTGAAAAGCACCTCGGACGGCTGGCTGAACCGGTATCTTCAAGTGCGGAAGGCCGAGACGGAGTCGTCGTTCCGCGCCGTGGCGTTGACGCCGCAGCTGCCGCGCATGCTCCAGGGCCCGGCGCCGGCTCTTGCAGTCAGCCAGCTCGCGCAATTCGGCATTCGCGGCGGCCCGAATGGCGGCCTCGACGCCTTCTTCGAGGCGGAATACGCTGCCGCTGCCGATCGAATCTTGAACGGCGTCGGACGCGAGGCTTTCGACGCGATGAAGACGCTGAAGGTCGCGGACCCGACCAAATATCAGCCCGAACACGGCGCCATGTATCCGGCGAGCCCGTTCGGGCAGGCACTCAAGCAGATCGCGCAGCTCGCCAAGGCGGACGTCGGCCTCGAGCTCGCCTTCGCCGACGTCGGCGGCTGGGACACGCACGTGAACCAGGGCGCCGCGCAGGGGCAGCTCGCCGGACGGCTCGACGACTTCTCGCGCAGTCTCGCCGCACTCGTCACCGAGCTCGGTGACCAGATGGGCGACACGGTCGTGCTCACGATGTCAGAGTTCGGCCGCGCGGTGAACGAGAACGGCAACCGCGGCACCGACCACGGCCACGGCAACGCCATGATCGCGATCGGCGGCGGCGTCCGCGGCGGCAAGGTGTACGGCCGTTGGCCAGGCCTCGCAGCGCATCAGCGCTACGACGGCCGCGACCTCGCCGTCACGACCGACTTCCGCGACGTGTTTGGCGAGATCGTCGTGCGCCACATGGGCGTCGCCAACCCGCAGGCGATCTTTCCCGGCTACCCCGTGCAGCCATCGAAGTTTCCCGGACTCTTCGCGTAGCGTCCGCCGTGATAGAGTAGCGGTCGCATGGCGGAGAAGACTTCGCGCGGCGACGCGCTCGGCATGGTCGAGACGCGCGGGCTCGTCGGCATGGTCGAAGCGGCCGATGCCATGGTCAAAACCGCGAACGTCGTCTTCGTGGGGTGGCAGAAAGTCGACGCGGGACTCGTCACGGCGATCGTCCGCGGCGACGTCGGATCGGTGAAGGCGGCCACCGACGCGGGTGCCGCCGCCGCGCGCCGGGTCGGGGAACTGGTCGGCGTGCACGTGATCCCGCGGCCCGCCGACGACCTCGAGAAGATCTTTCCTATCGGTTGACGCGACGCTTCGCCGCCCTTCTTCTCGCGCGGACCATCCCACCCAATTCTTTCAGGAGCCCTTCGTCGCCAACGACGAGAAGAGGCTGATCCGGCGCACGGAGCAGATTGTAGAAATCGCCGCGCGACGTTCGCACGTAGACGTCCCTCCCATCGGTGAGAAGCTGGAGCGCGGCGCCCCCGCCGGTCGCGTCGAAGATCCGGGCTCCGAACTGAGTCTCGAGCGTGTTGACGATCGCGTGGAGCTGGTGAACCGAAAAGCCGCGGTGCCGGAGGTCCGCGAGGACGAGAAGCTCGAACAGCTCGATCGGCGTGTAGCGACGCTCGGTGTACCCGCCTCGCGACGTCGGACGGGATGGAATCGCCGGCGACAGCAGGCCACCCTCGTCCCACACCTGGAGCTGGCGCGCGGTCAATCCGGTGAGCGCCGCCACCTCGCGCGAGCTATATGTGCGCTTCAGCCGCAAGTCGATCGGCCACTTCGGCTCCGGCGAAATCTTTCGCCGTGAGCCCACCTTCGCTGTGCGTGGAATAGGTGAGCGTGACGCGCCTGTAGTTGACGAGGATGTCGGGATGATGATCCGCTCGCTCCGCCTCTGGTGCCAGGCGATTCACGAAGGCGATCGCCTCGGGGAATCCCGGAAACGTGTACTGCTTTCGGATCGCGTTGCCGTCGAGCGCCCAGCCGCGGAGTTTCTCGAGGCGCCGAGCGACGTCCTGGCCTGAAAGTGTCGCCATGACCTTAGTTCGGCCGCCGCGCCCGCACTTCGTCGAGCCGCTGGCGTGCCGCCTCCACGAGATCGAGCGATTCCTTCTGCATTTCGACCGCCGAGGGGCCTTCGGACGGGCCGACGAACGCGCTCCCGGCAATCGTCCGATGGTAGTCGCGCTCGGCGCGCTGCAGACCGCTGAGCGCCAAGGTGTGTTCGTCCTGCCACCGCAGCCACTCGGTGAGCCGATCTACGGCTTGCGCTTCAGTCTCTCCAGAGCACTCGACCCCGAACCGCTCGCCCGTGTCGGCGCGCGTCGCGCTCGCCGTCCAGGTCCCGCCGTGCTCCGACGCGCTCACGAGATAGCGCACCGCCCCAATGGTGATTTCACGCATAGCCGTCCCTACAGCCTCCCAAACCGGTCGGGCCGCGTCAGTTCGAGCGCCGGATCGTGGGCGTTCTCCAGCATGGCGCCGGCAACGAGCACCGCTGTCAAGGGCGCCAGCAGCACGCCGTTTCGGTAGTGCCCCGTTGCGTACATCAGATTGCGCAGCACGTCCGATGACCCGACAACCGGGAGCAGATCGGCCGAGGCCGGCCGAAGGCCGACTCTTGCCGACAGAAAGCTCGCCGCCCAGGTTTGCGGCGCAAGCTCGGTGGCCGCCTCAATCAGATCGCGAATCCCCGCGACCGTCGTTCTCTCGTCGAACCCGGCTTCTTCGACCGTCGCCCCGACGAGCAGCGTTCCGTCGTCCCACGGAACGAGGTAACAGCGGTCGCTCCAGGTCACCCGGCGCAGCGGCGGACCGCTCCATGCGAGATGAAGGAGCTGTCCTCGTACGGGCCTCACGGGGACGCGCACGGCGCCTTCGACTTCGATCTGCCCAGCCCAGCTCCCGGCGGCAACGACCACACTGTTGCTCGCCAGCGATCCACGGTCCGTTTCGACCTTCAGATCCGATCCGTCGCGGCTGATGCGCCTGACACGTCCGTGCTCGATGAGCTGCGCGCCGTGACGCCGCGCCGCCGCAACCAGCGCCCGTGACAAATCCAGCGCGGCGACGAAGCCCTGGCTCGGAATCAGGAGACCGCCCAGCACCTCGGACGCCAGGTGCGGCTCGATCTCGTGCACGCCCTGGCGATCCAGGAGTTCCGCGGGGACACCGCGGCGCGCGAGCAGAGCAGCCACCGAGACCAGACAGGACAACTCCGCTTCCTCGGTCGCGACGTCGAGCGTGCCGGTTCTCCGGTAACGAATCGCGACGCCGCTGTCGGCGCTCACCGAGGCCACGAAGTCGTCGAAGAGATCCAGGCTGCGCGATGTGAGATCGAGCAGTGGCCCCTCGGCGCGCGCTTCAACGTAAGGGCCGAGGACCCCGGCCGACGCCTGTGTGGCTCCCATGCCAGCGGGTCGATCGTCGACGATCTCGACCGACGCCCCGCGGCGGGCCAGTTCGTAGGCCACTGCGCAGCCGACGATGCCGGCGCCGATGACGATGATGTCGCTCGCGCTCGCCACAAAACGAATCTTAGATCAACTAAGATCGACAGACGGTCGCGTGAAAAAACTCCTGGTCGCCAATCGATCTGAAATTGCGACGCGCTGCTTTCGGGCTGCCACCGAGCTCGGTCTGCGTACGGTCGCCATTTACAGTTACGAGGACCGTTTTTCGCTCCACCGCTTCAAGGCGGACGAGGCGTTTCTAATCGGACCGCCGGAGGGGGGTGAACCGGTTCGCTCCTATCTGAACGTCGATGCGATTCTCGCCGTCGCCAGACGGCATCACGTCGACGCCATCCACCCGGGATATGGATTCCTCGCCGAAAACGCGGCGTTCGCACGCGCGTGCGCAGCGGCCGGCATACAGTTCGTTGGTCCCACTCCGGAGCAGATCGACATCTTCGGCGACAAGACGGCCGCGAAGCGCCTGGCGCTCTCGGCCGGAGTCCCGACCGTTCCCGGAACGGAGACCGCTTTTCGCGCCGCCGACGACGTGACGGGCGCCGCGGCTGCGATTGGCTACCCGTTGATGATCAAGGCGAGCTTCGGCGGCGGCGGCCGAGGGATGCGAATCGTCCAGCGGGCCGAGGAGCTCCTGCCCAAGCTCGAGGAAGCGCAGCGTGAGGCGGCAGCCGCCTTCGGCCATCCTGACGTCTTCCTCGAGCGCTACATCCCGCGCGCCAAGCACATCGAGGTCCAGGTCCTCGGCGACGCGCACGGCAACCTGGTGCACCTGTGGGAGCGCGACTGCTCGGTGCAGCGCCGCCATCAGAAGGTCGTCGAAGTCGCCCCGAGCATTACGCTCTCTGCCGATCAGCGCCGGCGGATCTGCGACGCAGCTGTTCGCCTCTGCGGCTCGGTGCAGTATCGCAACGCGGGGACGGTAGAGTTCCTCCTCGACGTGGACACGGGCGACTTCTATTTCATCGAGGTCAACCCACGCATCCAGGTCGAGCACACGGTGACCGAAATGGTGACCGGGATCGACCTCGTGCGCAGCCAGATCCTGCTTGCGGACGGCCACCGACTGCACGATTCGCCGGTGAACGTCCCCGCCCAGCATGCCATCGAGTGCCGCGGCGTCGCCATGCAGTGCCGCGTCACCACCGAAGATCCCGATCGTCACTTCATTCCCGACTACGGGCGCATTACGACGTACCGATCGGCCGGCGGCTTCGCCGTTCGTCTAGACGGCGGCAACGGTTTCGGCGGCGCCGTGATCACGCCGTACTTCGATTCTCTGCTCGTCAAGGTGACGACCTGGGGCATGACGCTCGAGGAGGCCGAGGAGCGCGCCAACCGGTCGCTGCGCGAGTTTCGCATTCGCGGCGTCAAAACGAACATCGCCTTTCTCCTCAACCTGATCGCTCATCCGACGTTCAAGTCTGGTCGAGCGACGACGACATTCATCGACGACACGCCGGAGCTCTTCCGGATACGCGCACCTCGCGACCGCGCGACCAAGATCCTCTCCTACCTCGGTGACGTCATCGTCAACGGCAGGAGCGACGTGAAGGCGTCCTGCGATCCGACGCGGCGGCTGAAAGCGCCGGTGCCGCCGGCTGTTTCTCTAGTCGCGGCGCCTCCGCCCGGGATGCGCGCAAAGCTGCAAGAGCTGGGCCCCGAACGCTTCGCGCACTGGGTCCGCGGCGGGCGCCGCGTGCTCGTCACCGACACGACCCTCCGCGACGCGCACCAGTCCTTGCTCGCGACGCGTGTCCGCACCTACGACATGCTCGCCGTCGCCGACGCCATCGCGCGCCTGCTGCCGGAGCTCTTCAGCCTCGAGATGTGGGGCGGCGCGACGTTCGATACGGCCATGCGGTTCCTGCAGGAGGACCCATGGGAGCGGCTCGAGGCACTGCGCGAACGCATTCCCAACATCCTCTTTCAAATGCTGCTTCGGGCGAGCAATGCCGTCGGCTACACGACGTATCCCGACAATGTCGTGAGGGCGTTCGTGAAGCAGAGCGCGGAAAGCGGGATCGATCTGTTCCGGATCTTCGATTCGCTGAACTCGACGAAGAACATGCAGTTGGCAATCGAGATCGTCCGGCAGGACACGTCGGCAATCTGCGAGGCGGCGATTTGCTACACAGGCGACATCCTGGATCCGACGCGGACCAAGTACTCGCTTCAGTACTACGTGCGGCTGGCAAAAGAGCTGACAAAGATGGGAACGCACATCCTTGGCATCAAGGACATGGCGGGGTTGTGCAAACCGTACGCAGCGTATGCGCTCGTCAAGGCGCTCCGCGAGGAAGTGGGCATCCCGATTCACTTCCACACCCACGACACGAGCGGCATCAACTCGGGGAGCGTCCTGCGGGCCGCCGATGCCGGCGCCGATATCGTCGACGCGGCGATCGGGCCGCTGAGCGGCGCGACGAGCCAGCCGTGCCTCGACAGTCTCGTGGCCGCATTGCGGCACACGGAGCGCGATCCCGGAATCGATCCACACGCCCTCGAACAGATGAACCTGTACTGGGGCGCGGTGCGCGAGCTGTACTACCCGTTCGAAGAGGGCATGAAGGCACCCGGACCAGACGTCTACCAGCACGAGATGCCGGGGGGGCAGTACACAAACCTGAGGCAGCAGGCGCGCAACCTCGGCCTCGAAGATCGGTGGGGCGAGGTCTGCGCGGCGTACGCGACGGCCAATCAGCTGTGCGGGGACATCGTGAAGGTTACGCCGTCGAGCAAAGTGGTCGGCGACCTCGCACTCTTTCTCGTCACCAACGATCTCAGGGCAGAAGATGTCCTCGAGCCGAAGAAGCCGCTGAGTTTTCCGAGAAGCGTCGTGGAGATGATGCAGGGAATGCTCGGCGAGCCGGAGGGCGGCTGGCCAAAGGCCTTTCAGGATGTGGTGCTCCGCTCCGCCGGCGCCAAACCGATCGTCGGGCGACCGGGCGCGTCGCTGCCTCCTGCCGACTTCGAGGCAGCCGGGCAGGAGATCCAGGCCAGGACACACCACGAGGCAAGCGATCAGGACGTGCTGTCGTACCTCCTTTATCCGCAGGTGTTCCTGGAGCTCCAGGATCATGTCCAGAAGTTCGGCGACACCTCCACGATCCCGACCGCCAATTTCTTCTTCGGCCTTCAGTCGGGCGAGGAGGTCTCGGTCGAGATCGAGCCGGGCAAGACGCTCATCGTGAGGTATCTCACGACCGGCGACGCGCGGGAGGATGGGACGCGGTCTGTTTTTTTTGAGCTGAACGGTCAGCCGCGTGACATCCGCGTGCTCGATCGATCGGTCGAAGCGGTCCGGCCGCGCCATCCCAAGGCCGATCCGACCAACGCCGACCATGTCTCCGCGCCGATGCCCGGAAAGATCTCCTCGGTCGCCGTCCGGACCGGGCAGCACGTCGAGGCCGGCGACCGGCTGCTGTCCATCGAAGCGATGAAAATGGAAACGGCAATCTACAGCTCGCGCGCGGCGTCGATTGCTGACATCCTCGTCAAGGTGGGTTCCGTCGTCGAAGCCAGGGACCTGCTGCTCGTCCTCGGACCGTAGCGCTTCGCGCGTTCGGACCGCGTGCTCGGTCCGTCGGCACTTCGGCTGCTGAACGCTGCGGGGACGGATTTGAGGACAACGTTCATGTGGAGGGGACATCCGTATAGTTGGGCTATTCTGCTAAACTGCGAATCTTCGAGCATTTAGACCGATTCTGGCGGTTCAGTCCAAGGTACGGAGCTTGCGTTCTCGCACCTTCGTTTAGCCCGGAGACCCGTAATGCCTTCACACAAGCTGGCCTTCCTCGCCGTGACCTTCGCGTGCGTTTGCGCCGCGGCCGCCGGGGGATACCTCGCCATGCGCCAGAATCAGGCGAGCTCCGCCATCGCGGCCTCCGCGCCGAGCGCGACAGCTACGCCGGGCGGGCCCGCGCAGGTGGCCGCGCCCGCGCCGGATCGTAGCGAGAATGCCTCCCGTGTAGGTGGTCGGACGTCCACCACCGCGAAGTCGTCGACGGCATCCGCGAACAGCGCGGCGGCGCCCGCTTCCACTGTCGCGAAGAACATGCCCGCGCCAGCCTCAGGCCACGCGACGCGCCAGGCGGCGCCTCCGCTTTCCGCTCCGGCGCAGCAACCTGAGCCTCCGCCCGTGACGCAGCCGACAACGGTTCCCGACGCCCCGGTTCCCACTCCTCAGCAGGATGACATTCGCACCCCTGAACCTCCTCGGACGATCGAGCCGGCCGCCGCGCGAGAGAAGACGTTCGACGAGCTGGTGGTCTCGGCTGATTCGGTCGTCGGCGTACAGCTCGAGAAAGAAATTTCGAGCGAAAAGGCCAAGGTTGAAGACGTCGTCGACGCGCAGGTCATCCGCGACGTGCGAGTTGGAAGTCATGTCGCGATTCCCTCGGGCGCTCACCTCCTCGGGTCTGTGACCGTCGTCGAGCGTGGTGGCAAGTTCAAGGAGCGGGCGCGGCTCGGCATTCGCTTCAACACGCTCGTTCTCGCCGACGGCACCAAGATCCCGATTAGCACCGAAGCCATCTACCGGACTGGCGATCCGCCTGCCAACGGCAGCGCGGCGAAGATCGGCGGCGGTGCGGTCGTTGGCACGATCCTCGGCGGCATCCTGGGCGGTGCGAAGGGAGCCGCGATCGGCGCCGCGGCAGGCGCCGGCGGCGGCGCCGCGGTGACTGCGGCCGGCGACCGCAGCGTCGTCACCTTCCCCGCCGGCATGCAGATGACGGCTCGCTTCGCCGCGCCCGTCACCATCACCGTCGAGGAAGACCGCTAGAAGCGGACGACCGCCTCTCGGTCGTTTCCTGTTGGGCTCTGCCCGTTCCACCGCTAGAATCCACGTAGTCACGTCAGCGGTGACCACGCATGTCTCTGTCGACGGGCACTCACCTCGGTCCGTACGAGATCCTGTCCACGCTGGGCGCCGGCGGGATGGGCGAGGTCTATCGCGCCCGCGACCAGAAGCTGGATCGCGACGTCGCGATCAAGGTCCTGCCACAGGCCTTCGCGGCCGACCCTGATCGCATTGCGCGCTTCGAGCGCGAGGCCAGGACTCTCGCTGCGCTGAATCACTCGAATATCGCGCACATCTATGGGCTGGAGAGGCTGGTCGGGCAGGTTGGCACGACCCCCGCGCTCGTGATGGAGCTCGTGGAGGGACCTACGTTGGCGGACCGCGTGGCGCGCGGACCGATCCCGCTCAAGGAGGCGATCTCGATCGCGAAGCAGATCGCCGACGCCCTCGAAGGCGCTCACGAGCAAGGCATCATCCATCGCGATTTGAAGCCGGCCAATATCAAGGTGCGTGCTGATGGCGTGGTGAAGGTCCTGGACTTCGGACTCGCAAAAGCGCTCGACCCGACTGGGGCAAGTGGGGCGGGAGGGGCAGGTGGGGCTGGTGCGGCGGGCGGGCCCGGCCACAGCTTCACGAATTCGCCCACGATCACGACGCCGGCCATGACGGCGGTCGGCATCATTCTCGGCACAGCCGCGTACATGTCGCCCGAACAGGCGAAGGGACTTCCAGCCGACAAGCGCAGCGACATCTGGGCGTTCGGATGCGTGCTATATGAAATGCTCACTGGGCGGCGCGCATTTTTCGCCGACGATGTTTCTACAACACTCGCGAGGGTTATCGAGCGTGAGCCGGACTGGACGGCGCTGCCGGCGAGGACGCCCGCCTCGGTCCGCCGATTACTAAGACGGTGCCTCGAGAAGGATCGCAAACGTCGAATCGCCGACGCGTCAGACGTCAAACTCGAGCTGAGCGACGCCGAAAGCGAGCCGGAAGGCGCGGCTGCCACAGAGGCGGAGACATCCGCACGCAGGACCTCGAGGGCAAGGGGCGTCTTCGTCCCTCTAATCGCCGCTGTCGCTGCGGCAGTGGTGACGGGGGGAATCGTCTGGCGAGTGCGTCAGCCGCTTGAGGTACCGCGACACTTGACACGCTTCTCCATCGACTTGCCAGATCAGACCACCGTCATCTTCCCCCGGGACCCGGTCACGATTTCCCCGGACGGCACGCATGTCGTCTACAGCGCCAACCAGCGTCTCTATGTTCGAGCGCTTGACCAGCTCGACGCGGCCCCGCTCGCGGACACTGAGTCCGGTGGTCTTACCGGATTCGCGCGCGCCCCCTTCTTTTCGCCTGATGGGCAGTGGATTGCCTACTGGCAGCAAGGACAGCTCAGGAAAATGCCGCTCGGCGGCGGCGCCCCGCTGCCGATTTGCGACATGACCGCGCCTCCATTTGGAGCGACGTGGGGAGCAGACGGGCGCATCGTGTGGGGCAATGGAGCTGGCGGCATCATGACGGTATCTGAAGCCGGAGGCACGTCTGCACCGATCGTCACGACGAAGACCGGCGAGGTTGCAACGATGCCGCAAATGCTGCCAGGCGGCAAATGGCTTCTGTTCCTGCTGCATACTGCGGGCGCCGCGTTGGATCAAGGGCAGGCTGTCGTGCAGTCGCCGGCCACGTCGGAGCGGCGCGTATTACTCAACAATGTCAGGGACGTTCGGTTCGTCCCGTCGGGTCATCTGGTGTACGGCCGCGCCAACACGCTGCTCGCGCAGGCATTCGACCCGCTACGATTGAAGTTGAGCGGAGAACCGGTACCGGTACTCGACGGCGTTTCCAACGCCAGCCCTGCCGGACCGGGAATGTTCTACGCCGTCTCCTCCACCGGGTCACTTGTTTACGTTCCAGGAACAATCACGAATACCACCTCCGCAACCAGTTTGGTCCGGGTGGGGCGCGACGGTACGCGGACAGTGCTCGCGGAGGTCGCCGGCATGTCGTGGTTCCCGCGCTTCTCTCCAGATGGAACCCGGGTGGCCTACGGACTGAGTCGTGGACCAACGTTGAACGACCTTTCCGATTTGTGGGTGCTCGACGTGGCGCGCGGGGCGCGAACGCGAGTGACCTTCGCCAAGAACAATCGGTTCTACCCCATTTGGACGCGCGACGGATTGCGGCTCACCTTTGCGGATGGCACCGAGGCGACGAATCGCGTCTTGACCGCGCTCGCAGACGGCACGGGCGGCGTTCAGACGCTTCTCGATACTGGAACGCGGCGTTATCCGACCTCATGGTCGCACGATGGCAAGGCGCTCGCGCTTTATGTGGGCGGCCTCTCGAGCGCGGGCGGCGGGACACCGAGCCGCGACATCTGGATGCTTCACGTCGACGGCGACAAGCCAACGGCGACGCCGTTTGTCGAGACGCCGTTCGAGGAACGAGGTGCCATCTTCTCCCCCAACGACCACTGGATCGCCTACGTCTCGAACAAGTCCGGCCAGAACGACATCTACGCCCATCCCTATCCAGGGCCGGGTGGCGAGGTCACGGTTTCCGTTGGTGGCGGTCAGGAACCAGTGTGGGCTCCATCGGGCCGCGAGTTGTTCTATCGACACGATGGCAAACTGCTCGCCGTCTCGATCGAGGAGCGCGGAACGTCGCTCATTGTTGGCTCGCCGAAACGAGTGTTCGACGATCCCTATCGACTGGATACAGGCGGCGCTGCGGGCGGCGTCGCCAATTACGACGTCTCGCCGGACGGTCAGCATTTCGTGATGGTGGAGGAACGCAAATCTCCCAGCGATGACGCGTCGCAGAGATCACGAATCCAGGTGATGCTGAATTGGCTCGACGACCTGAAGGCGCGCGTGCCGACGCGCTGACCTCACCGCTGAACTCCGACACACGCGCGCCACTGGGAATACCACGTTGCCGTCTGGAGGCCCGGAATTGACAAGGCGACGAGGCTGCTTCGCGGCCGTCTTCTTTTTCGCCCTGTCGGCCGGCTGCACGAACAGCGTCGAACCGCCGCGCGCGTCGCAGAACGCAGCCAATTTGGAGAAGCTCACCGATGATCTGGTGTACGGCACGCTGGCGCTTTCGCCCGTGACGGCCACACAGTTCGGGTATCACGAGCACAACGGCGCGCACCTGGACGAGCTCCTCGACGACTACAGCGCCGCGGGAATCGAGAGCGAGCGCGGATTTTATCGAGATATCGAGACGCGTCTGGGAGCGCTCGATGCGAACAGTCTCGACACTGAGCAGCGGGCCGATGTCGAGATCATGAAGAACAACGTGCGCCTCTCGATGCTCGAGCTCGAAACGCTGCAAAGCTACAAACACAACCCGACTGTGTACGTGGAGCTCGCTGGAAACGCGCTGTTTCAGCCCTACGTCCTGGCATACGCACCAAAGGACCAACGATTCCACCACATCGTCAAGCGCCTCGAGGCAATGCCGGCTCTGATGGACCAGGCAAAGGCGAATCTCATCGATTCGCCGGACGTGTGGAACCGGGTTGCTCGCGAGGAAAATGCAGGGACTCTCGAACTGATAGACAAGACCCTCAGGGCGCAGGTTCCCGACTCGCTGAAGAGCGATTACGAACGTGCAGCCGGCCCCGCTGTGAACGCGCTCAAGGACTTCAACACGTTCCTCGAGCGGGAACTCTCGAAGAAGCCGGGCGATTGGCGCCTGGGCGGGGACAAGTACGCTCGCAAGTTCGAGTACACGCTCGCCACGGGCAAGACGCCCGAACAGCTGCTCGCTGAAGCGGAAGCCGATCTACTGAAGACCCGACAGGACATGGAGAGACTGGCCGCTCCCGGGAGCGTGAAACAGGCGCTCGATGACGTCGCCAGGCAGCATGCGACGCCGAAGACCTACATGGATGACGCGAAGAAGGCTCTGGCGCAGGCGGCGGCATTCGTCAGAGAAAGAGGTCTCGTGACGCTTCCCTCTCGAAGCAATCTGGAGGTGATCGACACCCCTGAATTCATGCGCGGGATCTACGCCGTCGGCGGGTTCAACGCGGCGCCGCCGCTCCAGCCCGAGCTTGGCGCATTCTTCTGGATCACGCCCATCCCCCGGACGTGGTCCAGGGAACGGATCGAATCGAAGCTTCGCGAGTACAACACCTACGGAATTGAGCATCTGACGATCCACGAGGCGATGCCGGGCCACTACGTGCAGCTGTCATATGCCAACGACGTTCAGCCGAAATCGCGACGGTTGCTGCGAACCGTATTCGGCAACGGCCCGTACGTCGAGGGCTGGGGAGTCTACGCACAACAGCTCATGACCGACCAGGGCTATCCCGACGGCAGCCCTGGCATGCGCCTGACGTGGGACAAGCAACTGCTGCGCGTGCTGACCAACACCATTCTGGACATTCGCCTGCAGACGATGGGGATGACGGACCAGCAGGCGCTCGACCTGATGATCAACGACGCGTACCAGGAGCGGGAAGAAGCGACGGCCAAGCTGCAGCGCGCTCAGCTGTCGTCGTGCCAGCTGCCTACCTATTACGCAGGGTGGAAAGGTTGGCTGCAGGTCCGCGACGACGATCAGCGCAAAAGAGGCTCGAGTTTTTCACTGCGAGATTTCCATGAGCGCGCGCTCAAGGAAAGCGGCGTCCCGTTACCCACGCTGGATCGGCTGCTCACACAGTAGTTACCCGCAGAAGGGATACTGCGGACAGATCTTTTTGACGGCGGCGCGGACGGAATCCTCTGTCACGCGCGTCACGCCGTTTGGCAGCCGTTCCCCCGCCTCGACCATCGCCGCGGCAAAGCGTTTGATCGCATCATCCGCTTTTTTGAGCTGATCGGCGTTGGCGTGATCCTGAACAGCGCGCACGGCGCCCGCCGCAACGAACTCATCCTCGAGCTCGTAGACCTCGTCGACGAATTCGTCGCTCGTGAAGGCCTTCATGTCTTCAAAGACCTGATTGATCAGGAGGTGCCAGTGCTGAACGAGCTCGGCGGCCTTGTAAGGCGTGTCGTCCTGCCTCTGCGCGCGGACGCCGACCGTTGCGACGAGCCCCGCCACGAGTCCCGCGATCACCACTCGTTTCATGTGCACACCCCTCGACCGGCCGCGCTTCATCTTAATCGATTCGCCAAAGCTCGCGCCACGATTCCCCCTCGTCGGACGTCTCGAGCGCGACAACCCCGTGCAGCGGGAAGCCGCCCGGCGACCAGTCCGGCTTCTGGACAAGCGTGGCCAGCAGTCTGGGAAGATGGGGGAAGTGGCCTGCAATGAGCAGATCGCGGGTCTCCCCTCTCAATCGATCGCGCATCCATGCCGGGGGGTCGTCGGGCTGCAGGTCTTTCGTGGCCTCAAGCTTCGCCAGTGCATTGCAGGCGCGCCACAATGCCTCCGCCGTCTGCCGCGTGCGAAGTTTGCCGCTGTGCCAGACGATCTCGGGCTTTGCGCCGCGGCCCGCTGCTTCCGCCGCGATACGCTCCACGTGGACCCGGCCAGCGTCGGACAACGGTCGGCGCGCGTCCACCTCCGGGCCGACTGCGTCGCCATGGTGCACGAGGTACAGCCGCACGACGCTCGTCAGTGATGACCGACGTATGCCTTCTCGCCCACGGGAATCCGGACAGTCAGCCGATTCTCGGGAAGCGGCAGCGGGCAGGTCGTGAACTCATTGAACGCGCAAGGCGGATTGTACGCCTCGTTGAAATCGAGAACGGTCGTGCCGTCGGAGCGGAGATCGCTGTAGAGGAATCGGGCCGCGGCGTAGGTCTCCTTCCCGCTCGTGCCATCCCTGAAGATAAAGAAGAACCGGTTCGGCCTCGTCGTCATCGGACGGAGCCGGAGCGTCTGGCCGTTCAGCGTGAATTCGACGACCCCCTCGGTCGTGTAGTCTTGAAGATCGCCGGCGAGGCTGTCGACTTTGATGTCGCGCGGTTTCGGATCCTTGATGAACCGCCCGACGACGCGATAGCTCTCGTCGATGGGAAACCAATGAAACCCGGCGAACGATTTGGCGATCTCGCTCTGCGGATCGCGCAGACGGATCGCGCGGCGCTC
>Ga0187776_10000541_pt1 | contig 18241 bp, 16 predicted proteins | sample 0216_BV02_MP12_2_FD_132426 | JGI IMG/M metagenome (GOLD analysis project Ga0187776, IMG submission 132426) | Tropical peat soil microbial communities from peatlands in Department of Meta, Colombia - 0216_BV02_MP12_20_MG | ecosystem: Environmental > Terrestrial > Soil > Wetlands > Peat | place...
GAAGCCCTCGAGGAAGCGGTAAATTCGCGAACCCGCCTTTTGGTATACACTTCCCCCTCGAATCCCCTGGGTTGGGTGGCCACAGAGGAAGAGCAGAAGGGGATACTGAATTTCGCTCGCCGCCACGATCTCTGGGTGCTGGCCGATGAAGTGTATGACCGCATTTACTACCGGGTGCCGGAAGTGGGGATGCCTGCGCCCTCGATCCTGCGGAAAGCCACTCGGGACGACGCGGTGATGGTGGCCCAGTCTTTTTCCAAGACTTACTGCATGACCGGTTGGCGGGTAGGGTGGATCGTCGCCCGCCGGGACGCGGCGGGAAAGGCCGCTCAGCTCAACGAATTCATCGTTTCCCATGCAGCGAGCTTCACCCAGCGGGCGGCCCAGGCCGCCTTGACCCATGGGGAGGAAGGGATCCGGGAGATGCTTGTCCGTCTGAGGGAGAACCGGGATTTCTGCCTGCGGGCCTTGAGCGAAATCCGGGGCGTTTCGGTCCCTTCCCCGGACGGTGCCTTCTACCTTTTCCCGAAAATCGAGGGCCTGAAGGACTCCTTTGAATTTTGCCTCTCTCTCCTTAGGGAAACGAAGGTGGGCATTGCCCCCGGAAGTGCTTTCGGCGAGAGCGGAGAGGGCTCCGTCCGCATCTGCTATGCGGCCGAGCGTCCCATCTTGGAAGCAGGAATGGAAAAATTTTCCCATTTCCTCACCTCCTCCTGGGCCGGGTAGAAGGGCAAATTCCCAAATAAATCTCATTTGTCGATCGCCAAGAGCTGCCCGCTAATTGAGTCTTCTTTTTGCTGGCAATATCCACAGACAGGGATCACTAATAAATTAAGGAGGGTTTTTCATGCCGAAAGCTTACAATGGCAAAATTCTGAGAGTCGATTTGACCACAGGCAATATCCAGGTGGAAGAGCCCGGAGAGGTCATCTACCGGACATATTTTGGGGGGGGAGGGTTATCCTCCTATTACTTGCTAAAGGAACTGAAGCCGGGCGTCGACCCCCTAGGGCCGGAGAACATCCTCATTTTCGCTTCCACGGCTTGTACGGGAATTCCAATTTCTGGCTGGGTGCGGTTCACAGTCGCCGCCAAATCCCCCCTAACCGGAGGCTACGGCGAGGCGGAAGCCGGCGGATTTTTCGGGCCGGAGCTGAAATTTGCGGGATTTGACGCGGTAATCATCAAAGGAAAATCGCCCAGACCCTGCTACCTGTGGATTCATGATGGACAGGCCGAGGTCCGCCCCGCGGGGGCGATCTGGGGGCTGGAAACGGGCCCAGCTCAGGAAAGGATCCGTGAGGAAGTGGGCGAACTCCGTGCCAGGGTAGCCCAATGCGGGCCGGCGGGCGAAAAACTGGTTCGTTACGCCTGTGTCGTCAACGAGTTGAAGCATGCCAACGGGCGGACGGGCATGGGCGCGGTCATGGGATCCAAGAACCTGCGGGCCATTGCCGCCAAGGGAACCCAGCGGCTGGAAGTGCACGACCCGGAAAAGATGAAAGAGCTGGCGAAGCTGCAGGCCGAACTGATCGCCTCCTGGGGACCGAGCAAAGTCATGCGGAGTCTGGGGACGCCCAATTTAATCATGCCGCTCAACACCGCCGGGATTCTGCCAACCAGGAATTTCCGTTCCGGCTCTTTCGAAGGAGCCGAAAATATCTGCGGCGAAAAGATGCGGGAGACCCTTCTGAAGGCAGAGGAGGGATGCTATGCCTGCGCCGTCCGTTGCAAACGGGCCGTGGAGGTGAGCTCGGGTCCCTACACCACTTCCCCTCAATACGGCGGCCCGGAGTATGAAACCCTCGGGTCCCTGGGGTCGCTCCTTTGCATCGGTGACCTTAGCGCCGTATCAAAGGGAAACGAGCTCTGCAACCGGTATGGGCTGGACACCATCTCCGTCGGCGTGGCGATCGCCCTAGCCATGGAGTGCTATGAAAACGGGATTCTGACGAAGGCCGATACCGGCGGTTTGGACTTCCGCTTCGGAAACGCAGACGCGATGATCCAGGCGATTCACTGGATCGCCAAGCGGGAAAAGGGCCTCGGCGATACCTTGGCCGAGGGAGTCAAGAGGGCGGCGCTGAAAATCGGCAAAGGGGCGGAGAAATACGCCATGGAGATCAAAGGGCAAGAATTGCCCATGCACGATCCGCGAGGCAAGACCGGCCAGGGCCTTAGCTTTGCCCTGTCGCCAACAGGGGCGGACCACGTCGAGGCTCCCCATGACACGCCTTTCGCACAGCCCGGGCCGATGATGGGGAAGATCGCTCCCCTCGGGCTTCTCGAACCCGTGCCCGCAAGGGAAAACGGACCGAGGAAAGTCCGCAATTTCGTCTATCTCCAGTATCTCTGGTCCATGTTCAACTCCGTGGGGATCTGCAATTTCACGGCCGGTCCGGTGTGGTCTCTGCCCCTTAACAAATGGCCGGAAGTGGTCTATGCCGCCACCGGTTGGGAATCAAGCCTGTTTGAACTCTGCAAGCTGGGAGAAAGAACCGTCACCATGGCCCGGGTTTTCAATTTGAGGGAGGGTTTCGGCCGCAAGGATGATACGCTGCCCGACCGCATCTTCGAGGTCCTGGAAGGCGGAGCTCTGGCCGGGAAGGGGATCGACCGGAAGGAATTCGATGAGATGCTGACCTTGTATTACGAAGCCATGGGTTGGGACCCCGACGAGGGTGTTCCCACGAGGGGTAAGCTGGCCGAATTGAATCTGTACTGGCTGGATGAATATTTAAAAAGATAAGAGGGCAGAGGTAATAGATCAGAGGCCAGAGAATTCCCCCTACCTCCTCTTCCCAACAAGGCGGAGGGGGTGATGTTGGGAAAGGATGGGCTGCTGAGCCTGATGAAGTCCGGGTCCACGTACATCGATGTCCGGATAGCGGATACCGGGTCCTGGGTCCCTGATGTCTGAAGGATGGCTTTGTGATCGAAAATTTTGGAAAAGGGTATGGGCAATTCATGAATTGCCCTACGATAGAGAGGAAATTGCGAAGCCCCTCTGCTTATAAATCGGCCATTCTTTCCTCCGCGATTTTGGGGCTGTTTCTGGGCTTCCCTTCCCCCGGGAGGGCAGCGGTGGCGCCAGTGGGGCAGCTGCCGGCGGTGGTCGTGAGCGTCACTCCCTCGATCTACGCACTGCCAATCCTGTTGGTGGAGAAAGCGGGGGAATGGAAGGATTTTGGGATTCAGGCCAGGATCAAGGTCTATGCCCATGGGGAGGAACAGCTAGACCGGAGCGCGGCCAATGAGTGGGAAGTCGGGATTATGGACCCCTTATGCGCAGTAAGGGGGGGAAATGAGGGAAATGTGGCGATCGTGGGGATCGGGGGGAATTTTGCCAGCCAGGTCACCTTCTTCCCCAGTCAAAGGGGGGCTTCCCCTCAACCTGGTAAGTGGGGAGAATGGCTGAAGGACTATGTCGCCAGGATGGAATCCAAGGGGACAAAACCATTCCTCCCTGCCTGCCTGGTGGCCACCTCAAGCTATGCGGACACCCGGAAAACCCTGGTGATTCGATGGCTAGAAGGTTATTCCCGGGGGATTCAGATCATCAAGAAAAACCCGGAAGAGGCTGCTTCCCAGCTTCAAAAATTTTATAGAGAAACCCTGAAGAGAGAGGTCCAACCGGAGTTCCTTCGGCAGGAGATCCGGGATGCCTTCTTCTTCGATGAAAAGGACCGGGAGGAGCCTTTTCGCAGAAAAGGGGGGAGACCGAGCCTTATCGACGAATTCACCAGTTCTATGACCCAATATTTAAAAGGAGTGAAAGCTCTGAATACGCAGGTGGAGCCTTCGGACTATGTCCTCTCCATGCTCTGCGATCAACTCTCCGCCCTTCGCGGAGAAGCTGTGGCCCAACTGGAGAAAACCAAGGGCTCCATCGAGGCAGCGGCGCAGGCGGGATCCCCGGTGGACGATTTCCGTAAGACATGGGAAGAGTCGAAAACCCAAATTCAAGAAGGACGGGGATGCCTGGCAGTGATCGGAGTTCTCTCGAACCTCCAGCGCAGCGCCGACCAGGCCCGGATGGCCAGCGCCCGGCTCAGTGATTTCCGGCGGATTGAAATGGCAGTGGGCGGAATGCTCGGGCTCTATTATGCAGGCTATTTTTTTCATCGAAGAAAAAAGGCCAAAGCCCGTAGCTCATAGCTTCCAGTCCCCTGTTAGCCAAAAGGCGCAGGGAGGAAGGGGCGGGAGGAAGGGGCAAAAAAAAGAAGCGAAGAGCTGTCTCAATGGAGTAAGATTTCTTTGCGAAGCGCAAGGGAAAACAAGCAAGGAACCACGGACCCCTGACAACGGACCATTTACGCTGGACCCGAAACCTTTTTGGGAATGATCGACTTTAGAAGCCAATCCCTAAGAATCAAATACTTTGCCGTTCCGTTTCTAATCCTTTCCATTCTCTTTTTGTGGAATCAATGGCGAATTTCCAATCCCGATACGGCCCTGAACACGGCAAGAGAATACCTGGAAGGGCAATTTCCTGGGGACAAATGGGACCTTGAAAGGCTAGCCCTGGTGGGAGAGGGCTTGGGGAAAAAGTGGAGGTTGGAATTCAGCAACCTCCAGAAAAACGGGAGGAGAATTCAGGCCAATCTCCTGGTAGACCGTTGGATGCCGGGCAAGATCTTGGGAAGATTCGTAATCATTCTGAGCCCTCCGCAGGTCCTCGACGGAGAATGGAGCAAACCGGCTCTTTGGCAGCAGATTTCCTCCAAGGTTTCCCGGCAGGGCTTTTTTTTCATCGGCATCTTGCTTCTGGCTCTGCAAATTTTCTGGCTTTACCGGATGCATCGCCGCGGGGTCTTTCGAAAGCCCGACGGAGCGGTCCTGGCCTTCCTGGGGGCCGCTCTTCTCCTGATCTTCGCGCTGACGGAGGTTCATCCGGGGTTCATGATCGCTTATCCGTTAACCCTTACTTTCCTGGGGCTGGCGGCCGGATTTACGGCAGGGAAGACAGATGTCCCTCAAAAAGAATAGCAAAGTTTCCCGTACAGTGATCCTCGCCGCGGTTTCGATGATCGCCGTAATCGGGGTGTGGCTTTTCCTGACCTCTGTCCTCAGAATAATTCCCCCGGCTTTTCTCCCTCCGCCCCAGAACATCGTGATCGACTTTCTGCGGATCCTGGAAAGTCCCTATGTGGGCCACACCCTGGTCGGACATACGCTGGTAAGCCTGCAGATCGTTCTGGGCGGGTTTTTCTCGGCATTGCTCATCGGGATCCCCCTGGGAATCCTAATGGGATGGTTTAAGCGGATCGAGGCGGTCGTGGACCCCCTTTTCCAGCTCCTTCGCCCCATTCCCCCCCTGGCTTGGATTCCCATTTCCCTGCTGTGGTTCGGAATCGGGGTCCAATCCAAGATTTTCGTCATCTGGCTCAGCGCATTCGTGCCGTGCGTGATCAACTCTTATACAGGAATCCGTCTGACCGATCCCCTCCTAGTCAAGGCCGCGCTGGGGCTGGGAGTGAAGCGGCAGCAGGACCTTCTCCGCGAGGTGGCCATCCCGTCGGCCCTTCCCATTATTCTGGGGGGGGTGCGAATCGGTCTGGGGTCGGCCTGGATGACCCTGGTTGCCGCCGAACTCCTGGCCTCGGATGCCGGCCTGGGATACATGATGCAGATGGCCCGAAGAGCGTTGGAGCCCTCGGTCATCATCCTGGGAATGCTGGTGATCGGAATCCTGGGGGCGCTGATGGCCCGGGGGTTGCGGGCCCTGGAGAACAGGGTCTGCCCCTGGGTAAAGGAAGAGGAGCACTGATTCCATGGCCCGTTATTGGGAGAGTCTCGGAGAAAAAATATACCAGGAAAAGATCATTCTTTCCATTTCCTCAGTCCTGGGGTTTTTATTCCTTTGGTATTTGATTACCGATCTTTTCGGCTTCATGCCGGCCGTCGTACTGCCCTCACCGGAAAAGGTTTTCTTTACCATTTACGAGAAAATTTCAGTCCCGGTGGGAGAGGAGAAGCTTTTCGGCCATATCGGAGTAAGCTTGGTCCGAATTTTGGTCGGGGTGGGGATCGCCCTCGGCCTGGCCATCCCCCTGGGAATCCTCATGGGGTGGTATGAGGACCTGGATTCTCTGGCCTCTCCCATCATTGAGGTGTTGCGCCCTATCCCCCCAATCGCCTGGATCCCCCTAGCGATTCTCTGGTTCGGAATCGGCCTGGGGTCCAAGGTTTTCATCATCGCCATCGGGGTCTTCTTCCCCACCCTGATCAATACCCATATTGGGGTGAAATTTGTCGACCCCTTGCTCATCAAAGCCGCCCAAACCTTGGGCGCCAAAGATAAGAACATCCTCTGGGAGGTTGTGGTCCCGGCATCCATCCCCCTCATTGTAGCCGGGGTACGGATTGGGGTCGGTCTGGGTATGATGTGCCTGGTGGCCGCAGAACTGGTGGCCGCCTCCACGGGATTGGGATACCTGATCATGCTGGGAGGGGATGATCTGAAACCCGAGCTCTCTATCACTGGAATGATCCTGATCGGCATCCTCGGGCTAATTGCCGACCGGATCATTCTGGGTGTCGAGCGCAGGGTGATCTACTGGAAAAAGGAGTAATGGATCGGTGAACGAAGAGCAAAGGTCCGACAAATTGTCTGCCCAGAACGTGTCGGTCATGTTCGAGAAGGATGATAAAAGCTTCCTGGCTGTGGATGACGTGAGCCTCACCATCCAGGAAGGCGAATTCGTGGTCATCGTCGGTCCTTCGGGATGCGGCAAGACCACCTTCATGAACACCTTCGCCGGCCTGGTTCGACCGGGCAAGGGAAAAGTGTTCATGGATGGGGAAGAAATCACCGGTCCCTCTGCCGAGCGGGGAGTCGTCTTCCAACAATTCGCTCTTTTCCCCTGGAAAACGGTGAAGGAGAACATCGAATTCGGGCTGAAGTACCGCGGGATTCCCAAAGAGCAACGGGATGAGACTATAAGGAAGTACGTTCAGCTGATCAAACTCGAGGGATTTGAGAAGTCCTATCCCCACGAGCTGTCCGGGGGGATGAAACAGCGCGTGGCTATCGCCCGGGTGTATGCCAACCGGCCTCAGGTTCTGCTCATGGACGAGCCCTTCGGGGCCTTGGACGCTCAGACTCGGACCATCATGCAGGAAGACCTGAGCGAGATGTTTTTGACCGAGAAGCGGACCGTGCTCTTCATCACCCACAGCGTGGATGAGGCCATTTACCTGGGCGACCGGGTGGTCATCATGACCGCCAGGCCGGGAAAGATCAAAAAGATCATCGACATCACCAGGGACAACCTGATCCCGGATCGTCGCCGAATGAGGTATGACGAGGTGGTTAGTCTGAAGGAATTTCTAGACCTGAAAGGGGAAATCTGGGGACTGATCAAGGCCGAGATCCTCGAAAAACATATTCTTTGAAGGAGGTGGTTTCCTGCGGTCCCTTCGTGCTATTTTCTGTTTCCATCCCGAAGTAGGGGCAATTGAGGAATTGCCCATGCAAAGAAATCTGTAGAGGAAAGGAGAAAAGAGAATGAAAGGCAATTGGTTCATGAAACTGGGGATGTTCTCTCTGGCCGCAGCGATGATTCTGGCGATGTCCACGGCAGCTCACAGCCAGCAGAAGGAGCTGCCCCTGGTCCGGGCGAGCCATCAGCCCTGCATGCACGCCCTGCCCACCATATTGGCCTCCACCTTCAACTGGTGGGACCAAATCGGGATCCGGGTATCCTTTCACTATTTCGTATCCGGCATGCCCCAGGTGGAAGCCGGACAGGCCGGGGAATGGGACGTGGGGGCCATCGGCACGGTTCCCTGCCTATTTGCCGGCATCAAGTACAAACAACCCCTGATCGCCATCTCCAATGATGAATCCGTCACCAACAACCTCATGGTTCGGCCCGATGCCTTCAACACCTGGCTGAAGGACCCCAAGAAGGACCTCACGGGCAAGACCTTCCTGGTCTCCACCATCTCCACCGGGCATTATGCGGTTGTTGCTTACCTGAAGAAGATCGGCCTGAAGGAAAGCGATGTGAAGATCGTCCACATGGAACAATCCGCCATCCTCTCTGCCTTTCTGTCCGGGCAAGGGGATGTGGCCCAGACCTGGGCTCCCTTCAACTATATGATGGAAGAAAAGGGGATGAAAGTCCTTTCCCATGGGAAGGATGCCGGGGTAGTGATTCCTGGCGGAGTGGTAGCCACCAAGAAATTCGCCGACGAGAAACCGGAACTGGTGGCCAAATGGCTGGAAGGCTACATGCGGGGCATTGATTTCATGATCGACAACCCCCGGGAATCGGCCAAGCATCTGGGAAAATACTTCCGGGAAAAATGCGGGATCAACCTTTCCGACGAAGTCTGCTTGAAAGAGTTTGAGCTTCGCCCCCTCTTCCGCACCAAACAACAGATCAGGATGTTTGACCGGAAGGGCGGGAAGATGAGCACGGTGGACAAGTGGATGGACGATCTGGCCCAGTATTTTGTCGAAGTAAAGAAGATCGACGCGAAGCCCGACCCCAAGAGCTACATCACCGACAAGTTCCTTCAAATGGTGGACAAACAGGCTAAAAAATAATGACACAGAAACGTTCCGATTGGGGTGGGGCGCATTAACGCCACACCCGGAATTCCTGGAATTCCTGCGTTGACATCGAACAACCTCTGCCCTATACTGAGCCGAACAATCCGCGGCCAAGGGAAAAAATCTGCCCGGAGATGGTCCTACGGAGGGGGAGGGGTATTAAACCCATTCTTAGAAAGGAGGGTTTTTTATGGGAAAGGAAGTAACTCGCAGGGGTTTTTTGAAAGGCATGGCAGCGGCCGGGGCGGTTGCTTTAACCGCTGGAGTCGCGCCGAAAGCCTTTGGTCAGGCGCCGGCTAAGGGCGGTTTCAACTGGAAGAAATTTGCGGGGGCCAAAATCCGCTTCATGAACAACACCCATGACTGGAGCACAGAATTGATCCCCAAAGCTCTGCCGGAGTTCGAGAAGCTGACGGGAATCAAGGTGCAGTGGGAGGTGCTGGCCGAGAACCAGTTCCGGCAAAAGTTAACCCTGGAGCTCAGCTCGAACCCGGATTCGGTAGATGGGTTTATGAGCCTGCCTTCGTGGGACGGAATGGCCTTTTACCAGTCCGGGTGGTACGAGCCGGTGGAAAAATTTCTCAAATCCCCTGATTTGACCAGCCCGGATTTTGATTTCAAAGATTTCTTCCCGAGCTGCACCCAAATCGCCACGATCAAGAACACCCTTGTGGGAGTCCCCCTTTACCCGGAAGTCCAGATGCTGTACTACCCGAAAGAGAAATTCCAGGAAAAGAAGCTGAAGGTTCCGGAAACCTTCGAAGAGTTCGCGGCCACCGCCGAGAAGCTCTACGACAAGAACACCAAATACGCCGGATATGTCAGCCGGGGCGATGGGATCCAGGCCGTTTACACCTTGGCCCCTTTTGTTTTCGGGATGGGGGGCCGGTGGCTGGACGAAAACGGCCGGCCGGACTTGACCAGCGACGCCTTTGTTAAGGCCTTAGAACTTTACAGCGGCACCCTGCACAAGTACGGGCCTCCGGGAATCGCCGGGCAGACGTGGGCTCAGAACCAGGTAGTCTTCATGCAGGGAAATGCCGGGATGAACACCGACTCTTCCAACTTCATTTCTACCTATGAGGATCCCAAAAGGTCCAAACTTGCAGGGAAAGTCGGCTACGCGCCCGTCCCGCGCGGGCCGGCCGGGCTGAGGAGTTCCTTAATTGCCTGGTGTCTTTCCATCGGATCAAGGTCCAAGAACAAAGAAGCAACTTGGATGTTCATCCAGTGGCTGGCCAGCAAGGAGATGGTCCTTCGTCAGGCCAAGATGAAGCTGCCCGTGGGCCGCGAGTCTGCCTGGAAAAGCCCGGAGTTTCAGTCCTCGATGTCGAAAGAATGGCTGGATGCCTTTACCAAAGAGCTGCCGACAGCGGCCGTCAACCAGGCGAACCCCTTAGTCGTTCAGGTTCCAGAAACCCGAGACGCCATCGGCAAAGCCATCGTCTCGGTCATCCAGGGCGGCAATGCCAAGGAAGCGGCCATGAAAGCGCAGCAGGATTGCTTGAAGATCCTGAAGATGACCTGAAGCTGAAGTCGATCTTGTCCTTCGACAGGCTTAAGGTTTCACACCGTTTCAATGGTGCGAAGCGGAAGCGTGAGGGGCCGAAGGGGGTATAGGAGCCCGCTGGCCCCTCATTTTTTCTTGAGATGTTTTTTCGGTCCTGTCCCGGAAGGAAACCCGAGGACGCAACATGAGTGCGAATGATCCCCCCTCTGGGGAGAGCCCGTGCATTTCCTGGTAACGGAAGGGGAAGCCCTCGGGAGACCGGGATATCCTGTGAAATCCCCCCTCGCCCCCTTTTTAAGTAGGGAAGGACGCATCTCCCCAAGCGAACTCGACTCGAAAAGGGGAAAATTTGCTCGGTCATTGACGTATGAAAAGGTACACCAATCCTCATATGGTTTTGACAGATTCCCCTTCCCTCTGGCAAAGATTGGTGGGTGTTTGCGACCGTAACGCTTCCTGGTTGATGCCCTTGCCAGCGATGATTGTGACGGTCCTGCTCATGGTGTTTCCGCTTTTTTATCTCCTGTATATGAGCGTCCATGACTGGCTTCTGATCGGGGGAAAACCGCCGCAATTCATTGGATTTCAAAATTATATCGCCCTGTTTCAGGACGAGCGCTTTCTGGCGTCTTTATGGCGGATCGGGATATTTATCGTGCTCGGATTGCTAGTCCAGATTCCCGTAGGTCTTACGATTGCTGTCCTCTTCAACGAACGCTTTCCCGGGCGGGGAATCATGCGGACCTTGCTCCTGCTGCCCATGGTGGCAACACCGGTGGCCATGGCCCTGATCTGGGTCATCATGATGGAACCGAGCAGCGGGGTTCTCAACTATTTCCTTTCCTGGTTTGGAATCGGAGCGGTGGCGTGGCTCTCGGATGTCAATCTCGTCATCCCGGCCCTGGTTTTGGTGGACACCTGGCAATGGACACCCATGGTGGCTCTGATCTGCCTTGCCGGGCTTTCTGCCCTGCCGATGGAACCGTTCGAAGCCGCCCGAATCGACGGGGCCAATGTCTGGCATCGTTTCTGGAAGCTTACCCTGCCGATGGTCTGGCCCACGCTCCTCATCGCCATCCTTTTCCGGTTCATCGATCTTCTGAAAGTAATCGAACACATTTACGTGATGACCCGCGGCGGTCCAGGGTTCGCCTCGGAGACGATTAACCTATACAATTTCCTCATGGGGCTCTTTTACTACCGGGTCGGATATGGTTCTTCGATCTCGGTGGTGATCTTCGCCATGGTTCTTGGGGCCAGCCTTATGCTGATCCGCGCGAGGAGGACTTCATGGTAGGTTCAGGCAGGGTCGCCGGGTCTCCAGTGCGGCACAATCCCGCTTTTCGCAAAGCAGTCCTTTTGGTCTTAGGGATATTGGTTTTAATCCCTTTTCTCTTTCCTTTTTTCTGGATGCTTCTCGGGTCCGTAAAAACAGAAGTCGATTTCATGGCCTATCCCCCGGTCTGGCTCTTCAAACCCACCCTCGAGAATTATGTCAAAGTTTTCGTCGAGAATGATTTCGGCACCTTTTCCCTCAACAGCACCATCGTAGCCGCTTTCACCACCTTCTTCGCCCTACTTTTCGGGATTCCAGGGGCCTATGCTGTGGCCCGGTATAAGCGGACAGGCTTCGCCCTCATTGTCCTCGCCGCCCGGATGGCGCCGGGGATCGCCTTTTTACTCCCCTGGTTCGTTCTTTTCGTTCAACTCAGGCTCACCAACACGTATTTTGCTTTGGTGACCTCGCACCTGATTTTTACTCTACCCTTGGTTCTTTGGATGATGATTGGGTTCATCGAGGCGATTCCCAAGGAGATCGAGCAGGCGGCCATGGTCGATGGCTGCACGGTTTGGGGGTCCCTGTTCCGCATCATTGTCCCCTTGACCCTCCCGGGAGTGGCCGCTTCGGGGATCCTTTGTTTCATCTTCTCCTGGAATAATTTCCTTTTTTCCGTCGTCCTGGCCGGAGAGGCAACCAAGACCCTTCCTGTGGCCGTCTTTAATTTCCTGGGTTATCAGTCCATCGCCTGGGGCCCTCTCAGCGCGGCCGCATCGATCATTACTTTGCCGGTTTTGATTATGGCCCTTATCGTCCAGAAATATATCGTGCAAGGACTGGCAGCCGGGGGAATCACCGGCTAGGATTTTCAGTGAAAAGAAGGCTCGTTGGAATCAATCCATAGGAAGCTCATCAACCCCTTTTCGAGGAGGTCAGATGAAAAACATTCCTTACGCTCGGGTTTCCCATACGGTCATCGAAGATGTGGGTCAGGTAAAACCCGCCGAGAACGTTCTCATTCTAACCGATACTGAGGTGAGTCAGACGATCCCCACTTCCTTAGCTGAGGCGGTTCATGCAGCAAGGGGGATTCCTTCCATTCTGGTCATGGCTCCCCCCGAATACCCGGGCTGCCCCCTGCCTGCACCTGTGGAGTTTGCCGTGCAGGGGGCGCAGGTGGTGATCATGGCAACCTCCAAATCCGTGGCCCATGCCGAAATATTCGGGCGGGAGATGAAGAAGCGAAGACTCATCAGCATGCCCGGAATCATGGAGAGATCTTTCCTCGATGGAGGAGGAACCGCAGACTTGAAGGAGCTGAAAGAAATCACCGAAAGAGTATCCCGAGCCCTGGAGGGGAAAAGAAGGTTTGCAATCAAGAGCGACAAAGGAACCGATGCCGCCGTCTTTTCCCGGGGCAAAGCTTTCTCCTTCTATGCTCAGCCTCCCAGCCCGGTGGGATTTGCCATGTTTCCGGATGGCGAGTCGGTCGTCGCCCTGGAAGAGAAGACCCTGGAGGGGCGCATCGTCATGGATGTCTTCCAGACCGGAGTGGGGCCTCTTCGTGAGCCCATTGCCTTTGAGATGAAGAATGGGAAGGCTGTCCGGATTACGGGAGGAATTGAAGCCCAGCTGCTGGGTGAGGTCCTGGAAAAGTACGGAGACGATAATTCCTATTACTTCGGGGAGTTTGCCCTGGGGACTAATCCCAAAGCACGGTTTATCGGCAGCGCGGGCGAAGACAAGAAGCGCATTGGAACCGTCCACATGTCCCTGGGAGATGATATAGGGATCGGTGGAGAACTGAAGAGCAAACTCCACCTGGACGCCGTAATGGGTCGCCCTACTCTGGTGGCTGACGGGCAGATTCTGATCGAAGATGGCCGACTCCTTGTATGATTAATTCTTCTCTTACCTTGGTGAGTCGTAGGGGCGATTCATGAATCGCCCCTACGACTTTAACCGATCAAGTGAGGAAAACATGAAAAGAAAAGTCCCCTATAAAAAGTTAATCGAAGATTTCCTGCTAATCTCCCACCGCCTGAGGCAGCGGGAACTGACCTTCGGGGGAGGGGGGGGAATCAGCATTCAGATTCCCCGTTCCCGAAAAGTTTTGATCAAGGGATGGGAAGTGGCCTCCGAAGACGCCGGGAAAAAGGATATTTCTCTGGTTGATCTGGATGGGAAGCAATTAAACCAGGTTAAACCATGCCTGGAGACCCCCCTGCATTTAGAGGTTTTGAAGGTTCGAAAGGATATCCGAGCCGTCATTCATGCTCATTCTCCGTATTTAACTTCATTTGGAAATATCAAAATTAGACTCCCAAAGGCCGACTTAAAAAATTATACGTTTCTAGGTGTGACCACCGCTTTCGCTCCCTACGCCGACCCGGGGTCAAAGGAGCTGGCAGAGTTAGTTTCGAAACCCTTTCAAAAGGAAGAGGTCTTCTGCGTTCTCATGGAAGATCATGGGGTCACGGTGGTGGGCACGGACATTTTCAATGCCTATTACCGCTTGGATATCCTAGAAGGCATGGCCAAGACCTTCATATTGACGAAATTGATCCGACAAATTATTTAATACAAATATTGGTTATTAATTCAAGGAATTAGAAATTAGTAATTAATAAAATAGTTGAATTTAAATCTGGAGGTCGGGAAATGAATGCAAAGGAAATCAAGAAAGTTACCTTGATTGGAAGTGGGACCATGGGGCCCGGCATCGCCCAGACATTTGCTCGGGCAGGCCTGGAGGTCTTCCTGGTGGACATAAAGCAGGAGATTCTGGATAGGGGCATGGATCGCATTGGGGATAATCTGGACGTTTTTATCGAACTGGAAGTGATCAAGCCCGGGGAAAAAGAAGCCATTTTAAGCCGCATCCATCCGACCACCGACATGGAATTTGCTTGCCGTCAGGCAGATTATTTTATGGAAGCCGTTCAAGAAATTTTGGAAAGAAAGCAGCAGGTTCACCGCCAGGCCGATCATTGGTGCCGTCCCGATGTTATTTTCACGACCAATGCCTCCAACATGCGGATGAACCCAATCGCTTCGGTCACGAAACGCCCAGACCGATTCGTTGGGACCCATTGGGTCAATCCTCCCCACATCATGCAACTGGTGGAGGTGGTCCGAGGACCTTTGGCATCTGAAGCGGCGGTCGAGACGGTCTACCAATTTTTAAAAAGAGTGGGAAAAGCCCCGGTCATCTGCAAAGACACTCTCTCCTACATCAATAATTACGTACAAAGTGCTCTGGGCCGGGCAGCTCTCGAGCTCCTGGAGCAAGGGGTAGCGACAGCGGAGGATATCGATCAGGCGGTGAACACGGGTTTTGGGTTTCGTCTTCCGGTTGTAGGGCCCCTGGCTTTTTTTGACATGGCGGGGCTCGATAATGTGCGAGACAGCTGGGAATATATCAATAAGATGGGTGGAAAGATGGGACCGCTTCCGCATTTCATTCTCGACCTCATCGCTCAGGGCCATTGGGGCTTAAAGACCGGCCGCGGGATCTATTCCTATTCCGAACAAGAAATTCGGGAACTGGCCAAGGAAAGGAACCGCCAGTTGATTCGCATGTTGAAAGCCTTGCAACGGATATGATTTTCCGAGTTCCTTGACACTCCTTCGACCCCCTTTCTATAATGGGATTGTGGAAGAAGAAAAAGCAGCCTGGGCATGTGCTCTGCAGGAGCAAGGATTTTTCCCCGGGAGCTGCACCGTTTCAACGGCGGGTAGGAAGGCCCCGGCTTGTCAGGCCACTTTGCGGAAAAAGAATGACCATTTCGAGAGATTGATCTCGGCCGTCCATCTCTCCCGTCCGGAAAATTACCTTTCCATATACCAGTCGGGCTGCAACTTCTCCTGCCGCAAGTGCCATTCATGGTATTTCAGCAAAAAGGCCGAAGGAAAGTGGCATACCCCCAAGGAAATACTCCAAAAGTGCATCGAATACGATCAAAAGGTCAATTTGAATGAGCCGCGGTTCAAGGCCACCGCTTATCATGCCCACGATACCTGCCGCTGTTGCGGCTCCTGCGTCCTTCACGGAAAGCAGTCTTCCCTTTGCCCCGGAATTCTGGAGCCCTCCGCAATCGTCCTCAGCCCCCAAGGATTCGGACCGGTCCGCAATATCGTCGGCTTCACCGGTGGGGACCTCACCTGTCAACCGAAGTTCTATGCCCGTTGCTCTGAGCTGATCAAATCCCATACCCGTCTCTGGGTTTTGATCGAGACCAACGGATATGGTCTCACCCCCAATCATCTAGACCTGCTGCGGAGCGCGGGGGTGGATGCCTACTGGCTGGATATCAAGGCCTTTCGGGAAGATACCCATCACTGGCTTACAGGGTGCACCAATGAATGGATTTTGAAACTGCCGGAGGAAATGAAGAAAAGGGATTTTACCGTGGAAGTTCTTTCCCTCTACATCCCCCAAGTGGTGGAGACGGACCAACTGGAAGCCATTGCAGCTCACCTGGCCCGAATCGACCGGGATATTCCTTTCACCATTCTGGCTTTCTTTCCGGAGTACCAGATGAAGGAATATCGCCCCCCGACGCTCGAAGAAATGGTTGGCGCTTTTCAGGCGGTCGAAGGCGCGGGCCTTAAAAATGTGAGGCTGGGAAATACGGGAATCTTTGCTCATACCGAAGATCAAATTCAAACCCTACGGCAAAAAGTCGGAATGGGTCATTTTTAAGGGTGGGAGATGCTGGGAATATCGAGTGCTTGGCGATCGGAAATTTTGGACAGCGGGAGAGAGATCGTAGAGGAGATATTGAACCTGGGGGCGCAGGCGATGGAACTGGAGTACCGGATGACCCGTTCCATGCTGAAAGAGGTTGTCCCCCTGGTCAAAGCAGGGCGAATTGCCGTGACCAGCCTTCATAATATCCTTCCCCTGCCCACATGGATTCCCAAGAATATGGCCAACGGCGAGTTTGTCTCTTTATCGTCGCCGGATGCAAAAGAACGGAAATCAGCCCTTCGGTATACCCTGGGAACAATGGAATGGGCCGAAAAATTCGGGGCTCGAGCCATCGTCCTTCATATGGGCAAGGCATCCATGAGTGGAGCCATGGAATTTCTGATGGAGATGTACGACCAGGGGATGACCGGGACCGAAGAGGGAAGAGCCCTGATTGAAGGTCACAAAACAACCCGGGCAAAGCTGGGAAAGCCCCTGTTGGAGGCCGCCCTGAAAAGTCTGGCAATCCTGGCCAAAGAAGGGGAGAAGCGGGGGATCAGCTGGGGAATCGAGAACCGTTACAAGATTCAAGACTTTCCGAATTTCGAAGAATTCAAAACCATTTTCAGGGAATTCCAAGGAAGTTCTATCCGGTACTGGCACGACATGGGACACGCCACCACCCAAGAAAACCTGGGATTGATGCCCAGAGGAACGCTCCTTGAAAATTTCGGCGATATTCTTCTCGGTGCCCATCTTCACGGATGTCGAGGCTACAAGGATCACTATGCTCCCGGAACGGGGGAAGAGAATTACTCTCTCCTGAAGAGATACCTAAGGCCGGATACGATTCGGGTGGTGGAAACGCACCACCGGGCCACACGGGAGGAACTCATTCAGGGATTGGCCTTCTTGAGGGAACAGGGAATTACCTGAAGCGTTTCTTGGAATGGACATCCGGGTGCAAAATGAAGGAAGCCTCCCTCTACGAATCGCTTCCCCGTCATCAAGCCCGTTGTCAGGTTTGCCCCCGCCGCTGCCTTCTTCTGGAGGGAAAATCGGGATACTGTAAAACCAGAGCCAATCAGGGAGGAAAAGTTTTTTCCCGGATTTATGGGAAAGTCGGTTCCCTGGCAATCTCCCCCATCGAAAAGAAGCCTATGTACCATTTCTATCCCGGTAGCCTCTGGCTTTCTCTGGGGAGCTATGGCTGCAATTTCCGCTGCCCGGGATGCCAGAACTGGGAGCTGGCGCATGGGGACGTGGAAAAGGAAGCAGGAAGGGAAAGAGTCTTAAGTCCCGATAAACTGGTGGAGATGGCCCTGAAAGGAAGATGCAAGGGGATCTCCTGGACCTACAACGAACCCACGCTGTGGTTAGAATACATCCGGGATGGGGCAAAACTCGCAAAGGAAAATGGCCTATTGGCCAACTGTGCGACCAATGGGTATATAACGAATGAGGCGTTAGACTTCATAGGCCCTTTTGTGGATTCCTTTCGTATGGATTTAAAAGGTTTTTCCCGGGGAACCTACAGTTGCCTGGCCCATATCGATGATTTTAGTCCGGTTTTAAAGGCCGCCAAAGGGGCCAAAGAAAAATGGGGGATGCAAGTGGAAATTATCACTAACGTCATCCCGGGGATCAACGATTCCGAGGATGAACTCGGCGACATCGCCACTTGGATTGGGGATCATCTCGGCACTGATACCCCCTGGCACGTGACCCGTTTCTACCCCCATTTTCATCTATCGCACCTGCCTCCGACCCCGGTTGAAACCTTGGAGAGGGGGAGAGAAATCGGTTTTGAAGCCGGCCTTCATTTTGTCTACTTAGGCAACGTTCCAGGCCACGACGGGGAAAACACATACTGCCCGGGGTGTCGGAAGTTGCTCATTCGGAGGCATCATTTCGATGTCGTCGAAAATCATTTGCGGGGAAGCCTTTGCCCGGCATGCGGAAGCAAAGTGCCGGGGAAATTTTGAGAACCCTGGCTCCGGTTTGCTTGCATCGCTAGACCTACAGATTTAATCCACGGCCCTTATCCCCTAAAACCCTGCGTGCTCTCCAAGATTTCTATCGGGCAAAGGCCTGTCCAAATCCTATCTCGGTTGTCCCGGTGGTAGGGACGGAGGCGAGTGGGGGGCTCACAGGTAATAAACCCGATCCGGGAGGGGTGAGAGGAAGCTGCGCCAA
>Ga0187776_10000543_pt1 | contig 18216 bp, 14 predicted proteins | sample 0216_BV02_MP12_2_FD_132426 | JGI IMG/M metagenome (GOLD analysis project Ga0187776, IMG submission 132426) | Tropical peat soil microbial communities from peatlands in Department of Meta, Colombia - 0216_BV02_MP12_20_MG | ecosystem: Environmental > Terrestrial > Soil > Wetlands > Peat | place...
AAGATCCCCACCCGCAGCACGCCGAAGGCCCCGAGCTTCATGAGGACGCCGGCGTGGATCATGCTCACCGCGGTGGGCGCCGCCACGTGGCCGACCGGTGACCACGTGTGGAAGGGCCACACGCCGGCCAGAATGCCGAAGCCGAGGTAGAAGAGAAGGAAGGCGAACTTCTGCTGGAAGGGAGTGAAGACCCCTGGGTGCATGAGGGCGGCGATATCGAAGGTGTTGAGCCCTGACTTGACGTAGAGGTAGAGAATACCCGGCAGGATGAGCGCGCTCCCCGCGAGGAGGTACAGGGTGAGCTTCATGGCCCCGTATTCTTTCCGGGTGCTCCCCCAGATGGCGATGAGCGGATACATGGGAAAGAGGGAGACATCGTACCAGACGAAGAGAAAGAATAGGTCCATGGCCATAAACATGCCGAAGACCCCGGTCACCAGGAGGAAGGTGAGGGCAAAGAACTCCTTCACCCGCGTCTCCAGCTCCCACATGGTGAGGACGCCGGTAAAGAGGACGATGCCGGTCAAGAGCAGCATGGGCAGGCTGAACCCGTCGGCGGCGTTGTGGTAGTAGATCCCCATGGACTGCACCCAGCGGATCTTCTCCACGAACTGGAACCCGCCCATCGTCCGGTCATAGGCGACGTAAACGATGAGGCAGAGCGCCAGAGTAATCCCGGAGAAGACGAGGCTCACCCACTTGATGAGCATCTTCCGGTCTTCGGGGATAAAGAGGATCACCAACAGAGCCGCCACGCAACTGAGAAGGATGGCGGTGAGATAGGGGAAACCGGCAGACGCGACGCTCATCGGCTCATCACCTTATGAAAAAAAGTAGTAGAGCGCCACCAGGGCGAGGGCGGCGAACATGGCCATCAGGTTGTACTGGAGCATCCCCGACTGGAGAAAGGAGAGCAAGCGCCCGCTCTCCACCGTAGCCCGGCACAGCCCATCGATCCCGCCGTCAATGATCCGGCGGTCGTTGCGGGTGAAGAGATTCGAGAAGGTCCCGTAGATGACGTAGTCAAGAAACCGACGGTAGAGTAGGTCCAGGTACCAGCGGTTGGCGAAGAGATCTCGAAGCGGGGGAACCCTCTCGACAAACCCGACCTGGGCCGAACCCTTCCGGCCGAATTCCATCCAGGCAAGGCCGATGCCGCTCAGGGCCAGCCCTACGGCTGCAAACAGCACCCAGGCATGGTGACCCTCTCCGTGTTCCCCGGCGACCCCGTGCCCTCCCAAGAGGAAGTGCTCCAGGGGCGCCTGGCACCAGCCGAGCACCACGGTGATCGCCGCGAGAATGATGAGGGGCCATGCCATCACCCAGTAGAGCCCGGCGTGGTGATGCCCGGCGCCGTGGCCGGCTGCATGCCCGCCGTGCTCCTCGTGGTGCACCTCCTCGATCGCCTTCGGCCGCAGGATGAGGAAGATGAGCCGAAAGGAGTAATAGGCGGTGAGAAAGGCGCCCAGGAGCCCCGCCCCCAACCAGAGCGGGTTATGGTGGGCGGCGAGGGCACCCATGATCGCTTCCTTGCTGAAGAAGCCGGAAAGGGGCCATATGCCGCTCAGCGCCGCAGCCGCAACAGTCATGCAAATCATGGGGATCTTGAGGCCGCGACCCCCCTGCCGCCCGATGACGTACATGTCGTTCGTCTCGTACTGATGAATAAACACCCCCGAGCAGAGGAAGAGGAGAGCCTTGAACCCCGCATGGGTGGTGAGGTGAAAGACGCCGGCGAAGTAACTGCCGGCGGCGAGACCCATCACCATGAAGCCGAGCTGGCTGATGGTGGAGTAAGCCCAGACCTGCTTGATATCGCGGGTCACCATGGCCATGGTGGAGGAGAGAAACATGGTGATCGTCCCGATGGCGAGAAAGATGGCCATGGCCTCGTGGGAGTTGCTGAAAAAGGGAAAGATGCGGGAGAACATGTAGACGCCCGCCGCGACCATGGTGGCCGAGTGCAGCAGCGCGCTCACCGGGGTCGGACCCTCCATGGCGTCGGGGAGCCAGGTGAGGAGCGGAAACTGGGCGCTCTTGCCGACGACGCCGCCGAAGATGAGGAGCGCCGCGACCGTGATCACTGTCGACGACAGGCGCTCCGCGACCGCCGGGCTGTTCATCTCCAGGATGCTCAGGTTCCCGAAGTTGAGCAGCACGACGAGGAGCCCGAGGAAGAAAGCGATGTCACCCAACCGGGTCATGACGAAGGCCTTCTTTCCCGCCTCGCTGGCGCTGAACTTCTCGTACCAGAAGCCGATGAGGAGGTAGGAGGCGAGACCCACAAGCTCCCAGAAGACGTAGAGCTGGAGCATGGTCGGGGAGATGCTGAGCGTAAGCATGGCCCAGGCGAAGAGGGACTGGAAGGCATAGTATCGCGAGAAGCCCGGGTCTCCCGCCATGTAGCCGAGGGAGTAGACCTGCACCAGGAAACTGATGGTCGCGACGATGGTGAGCATGAGGAGGCTCAACGGGTCGAGAAGGAACCCGAAGGGAATGAAGATATCGCCCGAGATGAGCCACTTGCCCGCATACTGAATGGGCCTCTCGATGTGCCAATGCCGGACGAGAAGAAAGAGCGCGCTCGCGAGTGACACGGTGATGGCGGCGATGGAGATCCCGGCGGCGAGGCTCCGGTAAGGTCTAAAGAGGACCATGATGAGGACAAAGGCCGCAAACGGGGTCAGCGCTGCCAGCGTGGCCGCAATCAAGGTCGGGTCTTGGAGCCAGGAGGAAATCATACTCAGCCTCGAAGTTCTCTCGCCCGCTCGATGTTGATCGAGCGGATCGTTCGGAAGAGTGCCAGGATGATACTCAGGGCGATAGCCGTCTCCGCGGCGGCGATCCCCATGATGAACAGGGTGTAGATTTGGCCGATGATGGGATCAGGGGCCAGGAACCGGTTGAAGGCCATGAAATTGACGCTGGCGCCATTGAGCATGAGCTCGATGGCGATGAGCATGCCGATCAAGGTCCGGCGTTGGAATAGACCGAAGATCCCGACGCTGAAGAGGAGCGCTCCGATGAAAAGGTAGCTGGTAAGACTGTTCACGAAGGCCTCCTCCGGGCATAGCCCGAGATGATAATAGCGCCCAGGATTGCCACCAGGAGCACCAGGGAGATCAGCTCAAAGACGAGGTCGTATCGGGTGAGGAGGTAGTTGCCGAGGGTCGCCGTAGACCAGTCGGCGCTCCGCACCGGGGCCCGCCGCCAGGGCGTCTTCGCGATGATGGCGCCGAGGATAACGAAAACGAGGAGACCGACACCCAGGGCAAGGCCTACCTTGGGAAGGCGCCTCTTGGGGAGGCTCAGGTGGAGCGGCCTCGACAGCATGATGGCGAAGACGATGGAGATGCAGATCGCTCCCACGTAAATGAGGATCTCCATGAGGGCGATAAAAGGGCTCCCCAGGTAGAGGAAGAGCCCGGCTACCCCCACCAGGCTCAGGGCCAGGCCAAGGACATTGTAAAGGATGTTCCGCGGCAGCACTGCAATAAGGGCTCCCATGAAGGTCACCGTCACCACTGCGGCGAAGCCTATCTGAGCGAGATTCTCGGGCGGTACGAGGTTCTGAAGCGGATTCATGCTGATTCCTCCAGACGCTCGACGAGATCTACCACCCCTTCCCAGCGGCAGGCGTGGGCCAACTCATACTCCTTGGAGAAGGCGAGGGTGTTGGTCGGGCAGTTCGCCACGCACAGACCACAGAGGCTGCAGTGGGTGAAGTCGATGAGGTAGAGCGTCGCTCGCTTCTCCCCGTGAGCGTGCCCCTTCTCGCCCTGCACCTTGATGACGTTGGTCGGGCAGAAGCGCATGCAGGTGCCGCAGGCCACGCAGTTATGGGTGCCGGTCTCGGCGAAGCGCTTGAACTCGATGTGACCCCGGTAGCTCGGACTCATCTCGAGGCGCTTCCGGGGATACTGGGTAGTCACCACAGGACGGTAGATCCGGCGGATGGTGACGCGCATGCCGGAAATCAGGCTCCAGCCGCCTACCACAATCTCTTTGAGCAGGCTCATGGGAATGTCAACTCCCTTTTCTCTCCTTCGCCCCGACCCCCTATTTCAAGAAGGCGGTGAGGTGGCTGTCCAACAACCTCGGTGACGGCGAAACTAGGCACCTTTCCCGAAAACAAGCCCCCTCACACGTAGCCTCCCTCTCACCCTTCCCAGCGGGAGAGGAGAGTTTTTTGGGGGCTCGCAAACAGCCGGTGAGGGGAGATTTTTAGGCCAGCCCACCAGAATCCCCCCTGTGCTGCATACGCCTTCCCCTCCGCCTGAGAGTCCAGGGAATCCCCCAGGCCCGCTAGCGGATGAGCTTTATGATCCCCGCGTAGACCACGAGATGGATGAGAGAGGCCGGGATCATGACCTTCCACGAAAAATTCATCAATTGGTCGAAGCGGAGGCGGGGGAAAGTCCAGCGCACCCAAACGACCCCGAACACCAGGGCGTAGGTCTTGGAGAAAAACCACAACACACCAGGAACGGGAAGAAAGCCGAGAAACGGTGGGCTTTTCCAGCCGCCAAAGAAAAGCGTTGTCGCCACCGCCGCGACGATGAGCATATTGGAGTATTCGGCCAGGAAAAAGAGCGCGAAGCGCATGCCGCTGTACTCGGTGTGGAAGCCGGCGACGAGCTCTGATTCCGCCTCCGGGATGTCGAAGGGCGCCCGGTTCGTCTCGGCCGTGGCACAGATCAGGTAAATGAGGGCCGCAAACGGCATCCAGACGGCGTTCCACCTCCCGGACTGGGCTTCCACAATGGCCGACATCTGAAAGCTTCCGGTCCAGAGGAGCACGTTCAGCACCACCAGGAGCAGAGGAATCTCGTAGGCCACACTCTGTGCCACCGACCGGATGGCGCCTAGGAGCGAGTACTTGTTGTTGGCAGCCCAGCCGCCCATGAGGATGGCGAGGACGTTGAAGGTGGAGAAGGCGAAGATGAGAAGCACCCCCACGTTCAGGTCCCGGATCTGAAGATGCTCGCTAAAGGGGATGACGATGAAGCTGGAGACCACCGGGAGAAAGACAACGATGGGGGCAAGGACGAAGAGTTTGCGATCCACGTGGCGAGGTGTGATCAGCTCCTTGCTAACCAGCTTTATTCCGTCAACAAGGGTCTGCAGGATACCGTGGGGTCCCACTTCCATGGGACCTAGACGAAGCTGGATGTGGCCCGCAACCTTGCGTTCCAGCCACACCAGAAAGAGGGCATTCACCTGCACTAGGGCTATGATGGCCACGAGGCTAACCGCAAGTCGTACGACGTCAGGACCGAGTACCGTCACCAACCAGTGCCACATGGGCCGCTCCAATCCGAGGAAAATCCAAAACTTCTCCCACAGTCTCCGCTCCTACCCAAACTAGCGGTCGATCTCGGGCACGACGATATCAATGCTCCCCAGAATGGATATGGTATCCGCCACCAGGGTTCCGGGGAGCATCTCCGTAAGAACCTGGAGGTTCCCGAAGGATGGGGCCCGCACCTTGAGGCGGTAGGGATATCGGGTGCCGTCGCTCACAATGTAGAACCCCAGGGCGCCGCGGGCCGCCTCCACGGCAAAGTAGGAGTCACCCCGCGGTGGCCGCACGTTGCGGGGCGCCCGCCCCCGAATGGGACCCTCGGGCAGACGCTCGAGGGCCTGCTCGATGATGCGAAGACTCTGCTCGATCTCCTGGAGCCGCACCATGTACCGGTCGAAGGCATCCCCGGCGGTTCCGGTGGGAATCTCGAACTGCAGGTCTGGGTAGACCGAATAAGGCTCGACCCGGCGGATGTCGTAGACCACCCCGGCCGCCCGCAGCACCGGTCCGCTGCACCCGAAGCGGAGCGCGATCTCCCTATTGATCACCCCCACGCCCTTCGTGCGGTGGATGAAGATCACGTTCTTGGTAACCAGGTTGTGATAGTCCTCCCAGCGGCTTCGCAGCCGCTGGATGAACCCGCGCGTTGCGGCAATAAATTCATCATCCACGTCCTTGGCCACTCCGCCGACGCGACAGTAGCTGTACGTGAGACGGGAGCCGGTCACGCGGTCCAGGATATCCAGGATGATCTCACGATCGTCAAAGGCATACAGGAACGGGGTGAACCCCCCGAGGTCCATAATGTAGGTCCCGAACCAAAGGAGGTGGCTAGAAATCCGGTTCAGCTCGGCGCAGATGACCCTGATGTATTCGGCCCGCGGCGGCACCTCTATCCCGGCCATCTTCTCTATGGCGGCCACGTAGCCGTGATTGAATATCAAGCCGGAGAGGTAGTCCATGCGCGAGGCATTGGGGAGGAACTGCTCGTAGAGGTGGCTCTCCGCCATCTTCTCGTGGCCCCGGTGGCCGTAGCCGATAATGGGGTCCGCCTCGATGATGTACTCGCCGTCCAGCTTGAGGAACAGGCGCAGCACCCCGTGGGTGCTCGGGTGCTGGGGGCCCATGTTCAGGTAATAGGTCTGCTCGATGATCGGCTCAGGCAGTTGGGTCGCCATAGATCTCGTCCGTGCTCCTCACCGCGTGGACCTTGCCGAAATCCTTGCGCAAGGGGTGAAAATCCGCATCCTCCGGGAGGAGAAGCCTCCGGAGATTCGGATGATTGTCGAAGGCGATCCCAAAGAGGTCGAACACCTCCCGCTCGTGCCAGAGGGCGGCATCGTACACCGTGCTGATCGTCGGCAGCGACTCGCCCTTGTTCACCTTGACGCGCACCTGCACCCGGGAGCCCGCACCGAATCCGTTGAAGAAGTAAACTACCTGGAAGCAGTCAGTGAAATCCACCCCGCTGATGGCCTCCAGGAAGAGGTCGGTGTCCCTGGCCGCACGGGCAATGCGCCCCACCTGGTCAGATCTCGCCGTCACTTCCAGGGAGTAGCCCTTTATCCCGTGGTCGCTCGCTCGGATCGCGGCCGGGTCAACGACCTTTCTCAGCTCTTCTCTGAAATCGTCGAAAGACATTTCGCTTCTCGCCTTTGGTGATCATGTCCTGCAACAGGAGCAACCCCTGGATCAGACCTTCCGGTCGTGGCGGGCACCCGGGAATGTATACATCCACCGGGACTATAAGGTCCGCTCCAGGCACGATGGCGTACTGGCCGTCGTACTCGAAGGGTCCGCCCGAGATGGCGCAGTTGCCCATGGCGACGCACCACTTGGGCGCCGGCATCTGCTCCCACAAGGTGACGATCGTGGGCGCCATCTTTTTGGAGATGGTCCCGGCAACGATCATAAGATCCGACTGCCGCGGCGACGGGCGGAAGACCCCGGCCCCGAACCGGTCCAGGTCGAAGCGGCTCGCACCGGCAGCCATCATCTCGATGGCGCAGCAGGCCAGGCCGAAAGTCATAGGCCACAGCGAGTTGGCCCGGAAAAGATTGAGCATGTGCTCGAGAGCGGCCACGTGGACCAGCGGTGCGTATGTCAGCTTCTTCTCTGCCAATTGAAGACTCCTTTACGCCAGGCGTAGACGATGGCGAGGGAGAGGATGCCGATGAACATGACGACCTCCACGAAATCCCGGATGACGAACCCCTTGTCGTAAGCAAGGGCCACGGGAAACAGGTACAGGACGTCCACGTCAAACGCGAGAAAGATGAGGGCGAAGATGTAGTAGGCGACGCTGAATTGCACCCAGGCGCTCCCGATAGTCGGCATGCCGCTCTCGTAAGTCTCCTCCCGTTTGGCCCCAGCGCTTCGGCCGCCGATGAGCCAGGAGGCTATGAGCGGCCCCACCGCGAAGACCACGGCGGCGACGAGAAAGACGGCCACATAGAGAAGATCTTGCAAGGCCTCTTCTGGCATGGAACAACCTTTCTGCCCGCCGCGCGCCCCGTAGGTGAGAGGTCAGGGAGGCGGTCCTTAACGCGAGAATGGCATGGGGGCTAGAAGAGAAAAGGAGCTGGGCTCGACAAAGGGTCAAGTTTACAGATTTTGAATAACCCGTCAAGAACAAAAAGACAATCCAGGAAATGAAACTTTCGCCGTGGCCGGAAAAGCCTCAACTGGCGCGCGTTCGCCGCGGAAGGGACGAATGGGACGTGGATTTGCCGTTGACTCCCGGACCCTTTTGGTTATACTTGGCGCGTTCAACTTCCAACTTCCGCAGTTACCCAAGGGACAGAGTATGGCCGACCATCCGCCGCCGAGCGACAGGGGCAGCGATCCGTTCAGGTTCTTTGCGTCGCCTGTGGGACCCCGGATCCTGCAACGGGCTAACAAGATCTTCGAGGACTTCCCCTCTTCGCGCTACGTGCTTTACTTTGCTATTTTTGCCGTTGAGGTGATTATTGTCTTCTGGGTCGCCTTGTACCTGATCCGCTCCTGAGGGAGCCCTGTTTACCTGTGAGGACCGTTCGGCCTCCCGGCGGAAGGCCGTAAGGGCCGCGGTGTCCGCGGCGGCTGCCTGGGGCAGCCAAGGCCGCCCCGAGGCGGTCAAGACTAGAGTGGCAGTGCATATTCTTATCTCCTGAAGAGGTGTAGTACTTCGGGTTAGTAACCGACCGTACTCTTTTCCAGGTGGCACCCCTCTGACCACGACAGTCACATAACCGGGGGCGGGTGGAACGCAATCAGGGGCGCCCGCGTTTCCTCCCCCATTGAGGCACAGAGGTGTTATTCATGAAGGAGAAAGTCCACCTCACCATGGATGGGCGAACGCTTGAGGCAGAGCCGGGAGTGACCATTCTCCAGGTCGCCCGGGAGCACGGCATCCCTATTCCGACCCTTTGTTACAGCGAGATCTTGAGGCCCTTAGAGAGCTGCCGCATCTGCATCGTCAAGGTGGAAGGGGAACCCAAGTTCGTCCCGGCGTGCAGCACCGTCGTCCGTACCGGGATGGCCGTCACTACCGACTCCCGGGAAATCCGGGAAACGCGCAAGCTCCTCGTCCAGCTCCTGCTCCAGGAACACTATGGCGACTGCGTGGCGCCCTGTCAGCTCACCTGTCCGGCGGGAATCGACATCCAGGGGTACATCGCGCTCATCAGCCAAGGGCAGTACCTGGAAGCCCTTCAGCTCATCCGGGAGCGACTTCCCATGCCCCTTTCCATCGGGCGCGTGTGCCCCCACTTCTGCGAGTCCCAGTGCCGCCGAAACTTGGTGGAAGAACCCATCAACATCAACCACCTGAAGCGGTTCGTGGCTGACTACGAGATGCACCTCGACAAGCGTTGCTACCCGCCCAAGAAGCCGCCGACGGGCCGCCGCGTTGCTGTCATCGGCGGTGGACCTGCCGGGCTCGCCGCCGCCTACTACCTCTGTCTGGAGGGGCACTCGCCCACCATCTTCGAGGCGATGCCCCAGCTCGGCGGCATGCTCCGCTACGGCATTCCCGAGTACCGTCTCCCCAAGAAAGTGCTCGACTGGGAGATCGAGGGAATAGTGGGCCTCGGAGCCGAGGTGAAGATGGGCGTCAGATGGGGCAAGGACTTCACCCTGGATTCATTGAGACAGGAAGGATACGAGGCCTTCTTTGTGGCCATCGGCGCCTGGGCCATGCGCAAGCTCGGCGTCGCCGGCGAGGAGCTCCTCGGGGTTGTGTCCGGCGTGGATTTTCTGGCTGATGTGGCCCTCGGCAAGCCGGTCGCTATGGGACGGCGGGTGGCGATCATCGGCGGCGGCAACGTGGCCATGGACGCGGCTCGCACCGGAGTCCGCTTCGGCGCCGACGAGATTACCGTGATCTACCGCCGCTCTCGAAATGAGATGCCGGCGAGCCACGAAGAGATCGAAGGCGCCATGGCCGAGGGGATCAAGTTCCACTTTCTCGCTGCCCCGGTCCGGCTTTTCGGCGCCAACGGCACGGTCCAGAAGCTCGAGTACGTCCGGATGAAACTCGGAGAGCCGGACGCAAGCGGTCGGCGCCGCCCCATCCCCGAAGAAGGCTCCGAGACCGTCATCCCGGTGGACATGGTGATTGCCGCCATCGGGCAATACTCTGATCTCACGCCTCTCGAGACGGCCATGCCCGCCACCGACTTGTCCGTCACCCGCTGGAACACCATCGGCGCCGACCCGGAGAGCATGCATACCGGCATGGAGGGCATCTTCACCGGTGGCGACGTCTATCGTGGCCCCGACACGGTGGTCAGGGCCCTGGCCGACGGGCGGCGGGCGGCGATGGCCATCCACCGGTATCTCACGGAGAAGAAGTTGGAACCGGCTCCCAAGGCCTTCAACATCCTCAAGGGGGACCTCAAGACCATCGACCGAGAGCCCTTCGCCGCCTGCGGCCATGAGGCCCGAGCGAGGATGCCGGAGCTTGAGCCCTCCGAACGAATCACCAACTTCGACCAGATCGACCTCGGCCTCCCCGAGGAGACGGCAAGAAGGGAGGCGGAACGGTGTCTCTCTTGCGGCTGCATGGACGTCTTCGACTGCCGCCTGCGCCGACTCGCCTTCGAGATGGGAGTCGTCACGGCGACGCGCCTCGAGCCGCGAGTTCCCTTTGGCGATGCGGTGCGAGTGGATCAACACGAGTTCATCGCCCTCGATCAAAACAAGTGCGTGCGCTGCAAGCAATGCTACGAGGCCTGCACCAGCTCCCAGTGTTCCGATGCCATCGACTTCGGCGAAACGCCCTCGTTCAACGCCCGCTGCGTCTCCTGCGGGCTCTGTCTCGACGTCTGCCCCACCGGGGCCCTGGACGAGCGGATCAATCACGGGAAGCCGGGGCCCGTCGAGTACCGGCAGCTTGAGACCACGTGCGCTCACTGCGGCTGCGGGTGCACGCTCGTCCTCAATCTCAGGGGCAGCCAGCTCTTCACCATCGCGACGCGGAAGACTGCAGCGCCGAGCTACGGCCACACGTGCCGGCAGGGTCGTTTCGACAGTTTCGCCTACCTGAGCGGCCAGGGCCGGCTCCACGCGCCGCTCGTGCGGAGGAACGGCGGGCTGGTGGAAACCACTTGGGACGAGGCCTTGGACGCAGTGGCGAGGGGATTCCAGCGCCTGCACCGGGAGCGTGGCGGCGGCACCCTCGCCGCCCTCGGCTCGCCCCGCGCGACTAACGAGGCCAATTACTTGCTCCAGAAGCTCTTCCGCACTCGTTTCGGCACGAACAACGTGGATTTTCCGGGAAGCCAGCCTTACCTCACCACCATGACTACGCTCTTCCAGTCTCTGGGCTTCGGGGCCATGACCAACGCCCTTTCCGAGATCGAGAAGGCCGGGGTCATTCTGGCGGTCGGCAACCTCATCGATGAAACCAACCCAATCGTCGCCACCTCGCTTCGCCGGGCGAGCCGCAGCCAGGGCCGGCGGCTGATCACCGTCGCTTCCACGCCAGTGGCGCTCGGCGCCTTTGCCCGTCCGGCCCTCGTCGTACCTCACGGGCATGAGGCAAGACTCCTTTCCGCCCTCATCCATCTCACGATAAGACTTGGCCTCGTCAATTCTGAGTTCGTCGCCGCCCGCACTAAGGGCCTTGATGAGCTGACAAGGCGGGTGGCTGACGCCGACCCGCGCGCGTTGGCGGGAGCCCTCAGCATCTCCCGGGAGATCATGGAGGACGCGGCCCGGACGTGTGCCGAGGCCTCGTCTCTCGCCTTCGTCTATTCCGAGGATGCGGCCGCAGATCCCCACACCGTCGAGGCGCTCACGAATCTCGCCCTCCTCACCGGTCGGATCGGCCAGGAGCGGAGTGGGATCTACCCCTTGTGTCGTCACATCAACACCCAGGGTGCGGTCGATATGGGCATGGCGCCCATGTTCTATCCGGGCCACGGGGCCCTTTCCAGCACCGAAGCTCGCAAACGACTCCGGACGGAGTGGGGGATGGAAATCCCGGGAGATCCGGGCTTGCGCTACTGGGAAATGATCGAGGGCGCCCAAAGCGGGAGGGTCAAGGGCCTGTACCTTCTCGGGGAAAACCCTGTCGCCTCGGAAAGCAAGCGGGATCAGGTTCTGGAGGGCCTGGGCCGGCTCGAGTTTCTCGTGGTGCAGGACATGTTTCTCTCCGAGAGCGCCAAGCTCGCCCACGTGGTGCTCCCCGCGCAGAGCTTCCTGGAACAGCAAGGCACCTTCACCAACACCGAACGCCGGGTGCAGATCCTCAGGGAGGCCCTGGCAGGGCCGCAAGGCGCTCTTCCCGACTGGCGCATCCTGGCCGACATCATGGCCCGGCTTGACCCCGGAGCGACATACCCGGAGGCCGCTTCCGTGTTCCGGGAGATCACGGCGGTGGTGCCGGCCTACGCAGGTCTTTCTTACAGGCGTTTGGAACAGGGCGGCGTCCAGTGGCCATGTCCCTCGGCCGCCCCGGGGGGCTGCAGCGGCCTTGTCACCCTGGACATGGTGAAGAGCCCGCTTGAGTTCGCGGCGCCCCGCTAGCGCCATGCGACCTGTAGGGGCAAGCCCGACCTGTCGAGGGTTGGGAATTGATCGGCATGGCGCTGGGCCTACAGGCCCGTTACCGGCTGCGGCTGCTATCTGGCTGCGCTTCGGAAGACTCCATGATTTTCCTCTTGAAAACTCTTCGTACTTCCGATATATTTAAAAAAATATGTTAGCGATCAGCGAGGAAACCATGTTTCACAATCGGCAATGGGTGCATGCGCTGAGAAAGGAGTTCCTGCTCCTCCTTAGCCTTCTGTGCCTTTGCGGCCCGCCCGTTGCCTTAAGCGGTTGCTGACCACCATTACCACGACAGCTTGAGGGCCATGGGCGGATCGCTCATGGCCCTTCTGCTTTTCCGGAACACCCTCGGCAAGTGAAGGGAGGTGGTGAGCATGGAGCCGGGGCTTGCTCGCTGTGACGCGACCATGGATGAAGCGGACCTTAACCTGAAACCCTTTGACTGTGGAGGGAAACATGGACACGCGCAAGGTGGCAATTTTCGATACGACCCTCAGGGATGGCGAACAGGTGCCTGGTGCCAAGCTCAACGCCAGACAGAAGCTGGAAATCGCGCGGCAGCTTGAGCGGCTCGGGGTAGACGTCATCGAGGCGGGCTTTCCCTGTTCGTCTCCCGGCGATGCCCAGGCGGTGAGAATGGTGGCCCAGGAGGTGAGAAACCCTATAATCGCCGGCCTTGCCAGGGCGGTGAAACAGGACATCGATATCTGCTGGGAGGCCGTGCGGGAGGCGGAGCGGCCGAGAATCCACGTGTTCCTCGGCTCATCGGATATCCACGTGCAGCAGAAACTTCGCACGGATCGCGAGCAGGCGCTGGAGATGGCGATAGAGACGGTCCGCCACGCGAAAGGGCTCTGCCCGGATGTGGAGTACTCCACGGAGGACGCCTCCCGAACCGACTTCGATTACCTCTGTCGCGTTGTCGAGGCAGTCATCAAAGAGGGCGCCACGACGATCAACATCCCCGACACAGTGGGCTACGCCATACCCGATGAGTTCGGCGACCTCATTCGCCGGCTGCGAGAGCGCGTGCCCGCCTTGGACAGGGTCACCCTGAGCGTCCATTGCCACAACGACCTCGGTCTCGCCGTCGCCAACTCTCTTGCCGCCGTAAAGAACGGCGCCGACCAGGTTGAGTGCACCATGAACGGCATCGGCGAACGGGCCGGAAACGCCGCTCTCGAGGAGATCGTCGTCGCCCTTCGCACCCGCCCCGCCTTCTTCGGAGCCCACACTGGGATCAATACGACGGAGATCTTCCGGACCAGCCGCATGGTGAGCCGGGTGATGAACATCCCGGTCCAGCCTAACAAGGCCGTGGTGGGCAGTAACGCCTTCGCCCACTCCTCAGGCGTTCACCAGGACGGCATCCTCAAGGACCGGCGCACCTACGAGATCATCCGTCCCGAGGATGTGGGTATCCGAGAGCACCGGATGGTCCTTACCGCCCGCTCGGGACGGGCCGCGGTACGGCACAAGCTCAACGAGCTCGGCTTCGAACTGGACAAGGATCTTTTCGAGCGCGTCTACCAGCGCTTCATCGCCGTCGCGGACAGAAAGAAAGAGATCTCCGCCAAGGACCTGACCAGCATCGTCGAGATCGAGATCTCCAAGGTTCCCGAGACTTACAGTCTTGCCGGCCTACAGATCATGAGCGGGAACAGGATCACGCCACTCGCCTCGGTGCGGCTGAAGAGGGGGAGCGAGGTCCTCATGGACGCCGCAACCGGTAACGGTCCGGTGGATGCCACCTTCCACTGCATCGAGCGGCTGGTGGGAAAGAGCGCCAAGCTCCTCGATTACGACCTCAAGGCCGTGACCATGGGCAAGGATGCCCTGGGAGAGGCGATGGTCCGGGTCGAGATCGAGGGAGGCGTCTACTCCGGAATCGGGACCAGTCCTGATATTATCGAAGCGAGCGCCCGGGCCTACTTGAACGCCTTCAACCGCTACTTCGCCAATCACCAGGAGCCGGTGGGAAAATGACCCTGCGTGTGAGCTCCCTATCGGGCGGGCGCGGCACATCCCGCCTGTGGGAGCAACCAGGACATGTCGGCGCTTGCGACATTTGACCTTCGCCGAGTGGGGCCGGTCTCCAGCTTTTTCCCGGCCAATAGGGGTTCGGCGCGGCGCTGGCCGTACGGGCCCGCCCCCATTCCGTTGACCCCCCTGCCCGGCTCTGGCATACTCTGCCCATGATTCTCGATCTTCTGGCCCCCCAAAAATGGCAGGATGTGCTCGACATCCTGGTAATCAGCATCCTCATCCATCGCCTTTTTCTGCTTTTCCGCGGGACTTCCGTACTCCAGATCATGGTGGGGCTTCTCTTCCTCTGGGTCCTCCACGGCATTGCCCAGGCCGCAGGGCTCGTGCTCACGAGCTGGTTCCTCGAGGGGTTTGGGGCGATCGCGGTCCTGGTGCTCGTCGTGGTCTTCCGAAACGAGATTCGGGAGGCGCTCATCCAGACCAATCCAGTGCGTCTTTTTCTCGGCCGGCTCTACGAGCCTCAGGCGATCAACCCCGCTGCCATCGCCCAGACCGCCTTCCAACTGGCCAACACCAAGACCGGTGCACTCCTCGTCTTCCAGAATCGCGACCGGCTCACCGAGTTCCTGCGAGAAGGCATCCCCCTGGGCGGAATCTTTACCCGGGAGATCACCGAGAGTATCTTCGCCAGGCAGAGTCCCGTGCATGACGGTGCCGCCGTCATCCGCGGGAATCGCATCGAGCGCATCGGCACTTTTCTCCCCCTTACTCAGCGCGAGGGCTTGCCGCAGGTGTTCGGCTCGCGGCATCGGGCCGCCATCGGTCTCACGGAATTGAGCGACGCGGTAGTGATCGCGGTTTCGGAGGAAAGGGGCGAGGTGTCTCTTGCCTACCGGGGAAAGCTGGAGGTTGTCGCCGACCCCCGGCGGCTGGAGCGCGCGCTCCGGCGACTTCTCCTCGGCGTCCGACCGGAGAGGAAGCCGGCGAGCCACGTAAGAGAGTGGGTTACGCAGGCGGCCGGGCTCGTTCTCACCTTCATGCTGGTGTCCGCCTTCTGGGTTATCTCCGGCAAGCAACAGTCGCTCATCAACCTGACGGTTCCCCTGGACTTCCGTAACATCCCGGACTACCTGGAGCTGAAGCGCGCCTCAGCGGAGAAGGTGGAGGTACAGGTCACGGGCAAGGGCCGCCTAGTGAGCGCCCTGAAGCCCGAGCAGGTAGGGGCCTTCGTGGACCTCAGGGACGGCAACTCCGGAACGCTCAAGGTTCCCCTCAGCGCCGACAACATCAGGATTCCCCTGGGCCTCGAGGTGGTGCGGGTCACTCCTGCCGCGATCACCGTCGAGTTGGAGCAACGCATCGAGAAAGAGGTGCCGATCACCCCGGAGGTGGTGGGTCTGCCGCCGCCGGGATTCCAGATCGCTCGGGTCATCGTCAACCCCGCCACGGTAAAGGTAAGCGGTCCCGACTCCATTGTGCGCTCTCTTCGGACCCTATCCACCGAGCCCATCTCCGTGCAAACCTTGGGACTCGGTCCGGAGGCGCTGGCCAAGAGCGTTGAGGTCCCTCTCGTGCTCTCGCCCGCCTCCCTGCGCTTGCTCGGCGGCCAGGCGAAAAGGGCTCTCGTCTCCATCCAGATCAAGCCAGCATCGCCGTAAGAGCAACCCCGACCTGTAGGGGGTTGCGATCCATCGCGAGCAAAGGTCGCTCCTACGGTTCCGTCTTCTCAGCAACAAGGAAGAGCGTCTCCAAATGCCGGGGCTCCAGGTGCTCAGCCGCTACTTCCGCCAACTCCACCTCGAGCGTCAGCGAGAGCTCGTCAACGAGGGCTTCCATCTCTTTGGGGTGCCGGCGGGCAAGACCTGCAAGCCAGCCGGCGAGTTGCCCCTTCCACTGGGCCGCGACCCGGCGGGGTTTACTCTTGGGCTCCCAGATGCGCTCGAGGAAGTCCCTGATTTCCGCGCGGGTCAGCCGTTCGGGGAAGAATCGTGAGGAGAGCACGCCCCGCACAAGAGCGCTCAGGAGAATGACGCGCCAGGTGACGAGCAGCGACTTTCCCGGTTCACGGCGCCGGAAGGAGCGCCAGCCGGCAGCCCAGGAGTCAGCCGGCATGAGGCCGAGGAGGACGTCGCCGACCAGGTGGGTCATACCCACCGTGTGTTCTACTTCCCTCAATTGTTCCAGGCTCGTGAACTCTTCGTAGAAAGGCTCCCCCCCTCTGCCGCCGCGATGACGTTTCGGCCGCTTTCGCAGGAGACCCTGGAGTTGGGCGTGCCATGGCTCTCCCAGAAACTCCGGGGACAAACCGCACTCGCGGAGCCACGGCATGACCTTGCCTTCGGCCTGCCGCTGGACCTCGACGACCGCAGCGAACCCCACCTGGAAAAGAAAGGTGAGAGGAGTCACGTCGAGGACCTCGCCTGCGTGCGCAACATCCCAGGAGACAAGTCGCTCGAGGCCGATGCTGACATATCCCCCCGCCTTGAGAAGAGAGGTCTGCAAGGTTGCCACGTCCTCGAGGGTAAGCCCGTCTGCGACAAGAACGCGGTTGGCGAGGGCTGCAAGCTCCCGCTTGATGCGGTCCACGGCGTGAGGGTCCCGCACCTCGCCCATGGCCTCCCGGAAGAGGGTCCCCTCCGGCTGTCGCACCAGAGCGTACTCGGGAGCGAGGCCTGTTTCCTCCGGAGGAGCCGGCACGAGCAGCCTTCCGGCGGCCTGGACGCTCTTCAATCTCTCGGGACTCATGGGCGCATAGACGGAAAGGGCCTCGTCCAGATCGGGAAATCCCTTCTCCGCGAGGCGACTCGCGCGGAAGTGGCGCAGATGCTCCTCAAGCTCTGCGTCGGTATGCCAGGCAACGTGTTCGAGAGTCTGGTGATAAGAGGCGAGGTCCGCTTCGGCGAGGGTCGTGAGCAACCCTTTCAGGGTCTTCTCGCGCTGAGGCTCCAGGAACTCCACGTAGTACACCTGGTCCAGGGTGAAATAGGGCGGCTCCTCGGGGTCCTCCACGCGGTTCCATGTGTGGACCCGGATCCACTTCTTGAGAAGGAGGCAGATCAGCTCGGGCTCGCTTTCCCGCAACCATGTTTTTACGGCATCCGGGCCCCTCTCCTGAAGCAGGGCCACCCAATCAAGGGCCCGCTCCGGATGGAATTCATCCTTCCGCCAGAGCTCAAGGTCCGTCGCGTATTGACGTTGCCCGGGCGAGGCCAGCTCCAAGAGCGAAAGCCCGTCGTGGTCGCCCACCTCCTTGAACGTAAAGTAAAGCTCCTCCTCGGCCAGGGCCTGCACGATTTCCGTGGCCTGAGGATCGGCAACGATCTCCTCCAGCCGCTTCTTGGCGGGAAGGCCGAGGAGCCGCGTCACCTTGGCCGCCAGAGCGCCGGGCGCGGCGACGCGCTCTGCTGGGCTCGTGTCGGACGGCCTCGTCTTGTCCGCGTCCTTCATCTCAGGAGCCTCCCGGGCTAGCCCTCTCCTGCCCCGGCTCGCCCTCAAGGCCGCCGCTTTCGGCCACCTGGCCCACGAGGGCCTCGAAGAGCATGACCATATCCTCGCTCGTCTTCCGCAGCCGCTTGGCGAGGACCTCGCCGATGGCCCTGGTGACCAGGAGCCCCAGCCAGGGGTCTTCATCTCCGAGACGAACAAAGTCCTCGCGCTCGATGACCAGAAATTCACAGTCGCTCGTAGCCACCACCGAGGCGGACCGCACCTCCCTGTCCATGAGGGCGAGCTCCCCAAAGAAGGCGTCCTCATCTTCTTTGAGGGTCACGATGGTATAGCTCTCCTTGGCCAGGGTCCGCTTGACCACATTCACTACCCCCTTGTTGAGGATGTGGAGCGCACTGCCCTCTTGTCCTTCGCGAATCACGTGGTCTCCAGCACGGCATTGC
>Ga0187776_10000544_pt1 | contig 18187 bp, 11 predicted proteins | sample 0216_BV02_MP12_2_FD_132426 | JGI IMG/M metagenome (GOLD analysis project Ga0187776, IMG submission 132426) | Tropical peat soil microbial communities from peatlands in Department of Meta, Colombia - 0216_BV02_MP12_20_MG | ecosystem: Environmental > Terrestrial > Soil > Wetlands > Peat | place...
GCGAAATGGACGCCGTCGAGCTCGCGCCCCGGGACATCGAGGTCCCGCGGATGCTCCGATCCCGCGGTGATCGCCACCGCGTCGAACGAGTCGACGAGCTCTCGCACCGGCAGCGAGTGACCGTTGCTTGCGCCGATGTGCACGCCGGTGCGGAGCTCCACGCCCTCGGCGCTCATCTGCGCCATGCGCCGCTCGATGTGGTGCTTCTCGAGCTTGAAATCGGGAATGCCGTAGCGCAGAAGGCCGCCGATCCGGTCGTTCTTCTCGAACAGCACCACGTCATGGCCCGCCCGCGCGAGCTGCTGCGCGCACGCCATGCCCGCGGGTCCGGATCCAACGACCGCAACGCGCTTTCCGGTTCTGGAAGCCGGCGGCTGCGGCGCGACCCAGCCCTCGGACCAGCCGCGGTCGATGATGAAGTGCTCGACCGATTTGATGCCGACCGGGTCGTTGTTGATGTTGAGGGTGCACGCCGCCTCGCAGGGCGCGGGACAGACGCGTCCGGTGAACTCCGGGAAGTTGTTGGTCGAGTGCAGCACGTCGAGAGCCTGGCGCCATTCGTGCCGGTACACCAGATCGTTCCAGTCGGGGATGATGTTGTTGACGGGACAGCCCGATTGGCAGAACGGGATGCCGCAGTCCATGCAGCGCGCACCCTGGCTCGCCGCGGACTCGTCGTCGAGCGTCAGGATGAACTCGCGATAGTGGCGGACGCGCTCATCGACGGGCTCGACCGCTTCGCGGATGCGCTGGAGCTCCATGAATCCAGTGATCTTGCCCATCGCGCAACCTACGCGGCCGCTCTCTGCCTGCCGGCGGCCGCCTTGTCGGCGACAAGGCGAGCGGCGTACTGCTCGCCGAGCGCGCGCCGGTACTCGTGCGGGAACACCTTGATGAACCTGCTTCGCGCGCTAGTCCAGTCATCGAGAATCGCCACAGCCAGCGTGCTGCCGGTGAACCGGAGGTGGCGCTCGACGAGCGAGCGCACGAGCGCTTCGTCGCTCACTCCCGCGTGCAGCATGCGGCCCTTGCCGGCCGCCGCCAGCTCGCTTTCGGCGCGGAGCTGCTCGGCCTCGGGAAGCAGCGGTTCGAGACTCACCATCGACGCGTTGCAGCGCCTGGCGAAGCTGCCGTCTGCGTCGAAGACATAGGCGATGCCGCCGCTCATTCCGGCGGCGAAGTTCCGTCCGGTCCTTCCCAGCACCACCACCGTGCCGCCGGTCATGTACTCGCAGCCGTGATCGCCGCTTCCCTCGACGACCGCGGTGGCGCCCGAGTTGCGCACGCAGAAGCGCTCGCCGGCGACGCCGCGGTAGTACGCCTCGCCGTCGATCGCGCCGTACATGACGGTGTTGCCGATCACGATGTTCTCTTCCGGTCGTGCCGGCGACTCCGGATCCGGGTAGACGACGATCCGTCCGCCCGAGAGGCCCTTACCGACGTAGTCGTTGGTCGCGCCCTGCAGCTCGAAGGTCACGCCGCGCGCGAGGAACGCACCGAAGCTCTGCCCGGCGACGCCGGTGAACGCGACATGCAGGGTATCGTCGGGAAGCCCCGCGTGGCCGTAGCGCCGGGCGATCGTGCCGGACAGCATCGCGCCCACCGAGCGGTGCGCGTTGCGAATGCGATATTCGAGGCGGACCGGCTTGCCCTCCTCGATCGCGGGCGCGCCGTCGGCGATGAGCTGGTGATCGAGCGCGCGGGCGAGACCGTGGTCCTGCACTTCGCAGTTGTGGCGCGCCACGCTCGCCGGCATTGGCGGCTGATAGAAGATCTTCGAAAAATCGAGGCCGCGTGCCTTCCAGTGCTCGATGCCGGTCTTCATGTCGAGAAGGTCCGAACGGCCGACGAGCTCGTTGAAGGTGCGAACGCCGAGCTTCGCCATGATCTCGCGCACTTCCTCGGCGACGAAGAAGAAGTAGTTGACGACGTGCTCGGGCGCTCCGGTGAACTTCTTGCGCAGCGCTGGATCCTGGGTCGCGATGCCGACCGGGCAGGTGTTGAGATGGCACTTGCGCATCATGATGCAGCCTTCAACGACCAGCGGCGCGGTCGCGAAGCCGAACTCGTCGGCGCCGAGCATCGCCCCGATCGCCACGTCGCGCCCGGTCTTCATCTGGCCGTCGACCTGAACCGCGATGCGGCCGCGCAGGCGATTGAGGACCAGCGTTTGCTGCGTCTCCGCCAGGCCCAGCTCCCACGGCGTGCCCGCGTGCTTGATCGAGGAGACGGGCGAGGCGCCCGTGCCGCCATCGTGGCCGGCGATGGTGACGTGATCGGCTTTCGCCTTCGCCACGCCAGCGGCGACGGTGCCCACGCCAACTTCCGACACCAGCTTGACCGACACCGAGGCGAGCGGGTTGGCGCTCTTCAGATCGTGGATGAGCTGCGCCAGGTCCTCGATCGAGTAGATGTCGTGGTGCGGCGGCGGCGAGATCAATCCGACCCCGGGCACCGAATAGCGGATCTGCGCGATGTACTGCGAAACCTTGTGCCCGGGGAGCTGCCCGCCCTCGCCGGGCTTTGCGCCCTGCGCCATCTTGATCTGCAGCTGGTCGGCGTTGACCAGGTACTCCGCGGTCACACCGAAGCGGCCGGAGGCGACCTGCTTGATCTTCGAGCGCAGCGAGTCGCCTTCCTTGAGCGCGACGTCGGCGACCACGCCGTCGAGGCGCGAGGCGAGCGTTTCGCCCTTCCTGATGGGGAGGTAGCGCCGCGCGTCCTCGCCGCCTTCGCCGGTGTTGGACTTGCCGCCGATGCGGTTCATCGCCACGGCGAGCGTGGTGTGGGCCTCGGTGGAGATCGAGCCCAGGCTCATCGCACCGGTGGAGAAGCGCTTGACGATCTCCGCCGCCGGCTCGACCTCGTCGAGCGGAACGCCTTGCCCAGGGAACCGGAATTCGAACAGTCCCCGCAGCGTCATGAGCCGCCTGCCCTGGTCGTTGACCATCTTCGCGAACTCGCGATACGTCGCGAAGCTGTTGGCGCGCGCGGCGTGCTGCAGCTTGGCGATCGAGTCCGGCGTCCACATGTGCTCCTCGCCGCGGACCCGGTACATGTACTCGCCGCCGGCGTCGAGCGCGCCGCGCAGCAGCGGGTTGTCGCCGAAGGCCAGCTCGTGCAGCCGATAGGCTTCCTCGGCCACCTCGAACAGGCCGATGCCCTCGATGTTGCTCGCCGTCCCGGTGAAGTATTTGTCCACGAACGACGAGTTGAGTCCCACCGCCTCGAAAATCTGCGCGCCGCAATACGACTGGTAGGTCGAGATGCCCATCTTGGACATGACCTTGTACAGGCCCTTGCAGATCGCCTTGATGAAGCGCTTGGTGGACTCCTCCGGCGAGACCTGCGGCACGTACTCGTGGAGCTGGCCGATCGTTTCCAGCGCCAGATAGGGATGGATCGCTTCGGCGCCGTAGCCGGCCAGGAGCGCGAAATGATGGACTTCGCGCACCGAGCCGGTCTCCACGACCAGGCCGGTGCTCGTGCGCAGGCCCTTGCGGACCAGATGCTGGTGCACGGCCGCGGTGGCGAGCAGCGCCGGAATCGCCATCAGCTGCGCGGAAACCTTCCGGTCGGACACGATCAGGATGTTGTAGCCGAGCTTGATCGCGTCCTCGGCATGGGCGCAGAGGCTCGCGAGCGCGGCCTCCATCCCGGCCGCGCCCCATTCCGCGGGATAGCAGATGTCGAGCTCGAGCGAGCGGAACGTCCCGCCGGTGAAGAGCTCGATGTGCCGGATCTTCTCCATCTCGTCGGCGGTGAGGATCGGCCTCTGCGCCTCGAGCCGCATCGGCGGATCGGTCTCGCGGATGCCGAGCAGGTTCGGGCGCGGGCCGATGAAGGTCACGAGCGACATCACCAGCTCTTCGCGGATCGGATCGATCGGCGGATTGGTCACCTGCGCGAAGAGCTGCTTGAAGTAGCTGTAGAGGACCTTCGGGCGGTCGGAGAGCACCGGCAAAGCGGCGTCGTTGCCCATCGACCCCACCGCCTCCTCGCTCGTTTCGATCATCGGCGCGAGCAGAATCTTCACATCCTCCTGCGTGTACCCGAACGCCTGCTGGCGGTCGAGCAGCGGCACGGCGGACTTCTGCGGCGGCGCCGGGTCGGGAAGCGATTCGAGCGCGATGCGCGACTTGTCGATCCAGGCGCGATACGGCTTCGCCGCGGCCAGCGTGCGCTTCAATTCCTCGTCGTCGATGATGCGACCCTGCTCGGTGTCGACGAGCAGCATCTTGCCGGGCTGCAAACGCCACTTCTTGACGATCTTGCGCTCCGGAATGTCGAGCACGCCGACTTCCGAAGCCATGATGACGTAGTGGTCATCGGTGACGACGTAGCGGGCGGGACGCAGCCCGTTGCGGTCGAGCGTGGCGCCGATCTGGCGGCCGTCGGTGAAGGCCATCGCCGCGGGGCCGTCCCAGGGCTCCATCAGCGCGGCGTGGTATTCGTAGAAGGCCCTGCGGTCCTCGTCCATGAGCGGATTGCCCGCCCACGCCTCGGGGATCATGAGCATCATCGCGTGCGCGAGCGGATACCCGCCCATGAGCAGCAACTCGAGCGCGTTGTCGAACGACGCTGAGTCCGATTGGCCGTCGTAGATGAGCGGCCAGATCTTGTCCAGATCGTCGCCCAGCACCGGGCTCGCGATCCCGTGCTGCCGGGCGCGAATCCAGTTCACGTTCCCGCGCAGCGTGTTGATCTCGCCGTTGTGGCACACCAGGCGAAACGGGTGCGCGAGGTCCCAGGTCGGGAACGTATTGGTCGAGAAGCGCTGATGGACCATCGCCAGTGCCGAGACCATCGTGGGATCGCGCAAATCGCGGTAGTACTCGCCGACCTGATGGGCGAGCAGCATGCCCTTGTAGACCAGCGTGCGCGTGGACATCGACGGCACGTAGAACTCCTTGCCGTGGCGCAACTTCAGCGCCTGGATGCCGTGCCCGGAGCGCTTGCGGATGATGTAGAGCTTGCGCTCGAGCGCGTCCTGATCGAGATCGTTCGAGCCGCGCGCGATGAACACCTGCCGGATCACGGGCTCGACTTCCTTTGTCCGCACGGAAAGGCCCGAGTTGTCGGTCGGCACGTCGCGCCAGCCGAGCAGAATCTGCCCCTCGGCGGCCACCGCGCGCTCGATTTCCTGCACGCAGGCCATGCGTGAAGCCGGTTCCTTGGGCAGAAACACCATCCCGACGCCGTACTGACCGATCGCGGGAAGGGTCAGCCCCTGCCGGCCGCACACCCGGCGCAGGAACGCATCCGGCAGCTGGACCAGGATGCCCGCACCATCGCCCTGCAACGGATCCGCGCCGGTCGCGCCCCGGTGCGTCAGGTGCTTGAGGATCTGCAGCGCCTGGCTGACGATCTCGTGGTTCTTCTGGCCCTTGATGTGGGCGATGAACCCCAGTCCGCAGGCGTCGTGCTCGTTGCGCGGGTCGTAGAGACCCTGCTTACGAGGTGGAAAGGCCACCGCGCGTCTCGCCATCCGATCCTGGTCCCTCGACCGCCGCCTCAGCGCAGCCTCCCCACAGTGTGAGCCCGTTCCGGCCGGAAAAGTAGCGCGGACGGAAACTTCTTCATGTTAGCCAGATTGTTGCATCGCGGCAACCGAGCCGCCCGCGAGGATTTGGGCGGCAGCTTCGGCCGACGAAACTACTTGCGTAGCGACGGGACTTGCGCTTTAATCTCAAGAAAATGCCCTATATGCTTGTCGCAGCGTTCAAAACAGACAACGGCGACCTAATCTTTAGGACAATATCATCAGGGAACCGCTCATGGCGCTAAACCGTGTGATCGCACCTTCGCTCCGGCTTGTCCTTGCCACGCTGGCGCTCGGCGCACTGGCGCTCATGGGCGGCTGCGGCGGCGGCAGCGGGGCGCCGAATAACCCCTTCGCTCCCGGCCCGGTCGCACCAGGACCCCTGTCGATCCTGCCCCCGGCGCCCACCGTCTACGCCAACATGCCGGCGACGCTCACCATCACGGGCGGCCTTCCGCCGTATGTCGTGTTCTCGGCCAATACCGCTGTGCTGCCGCTCAGCACGTCGGTCACGAACAGCACGGTCGTGCTTCTACCCGCGAACGTCAGCGCCAACACGGCCGTGGTCATCACGGTGCAGGATTCGGCGGGCGCCAAGACCCAGGCGACCGTCACCGTCAGCCCCGCGCCGATCTTCAATTCGCTCACCGTCACGCCCGCATCGACGGCGTGCGGGGCAAATACGGTTTGCTCCGGTCAGACTGCGACCGCGAAGGTGACTGTCACCGGTGCCGGCGGCGTCGGCATTCCGGGACGTCAGGTGAAGTTCGACGTCGTCTCGGGCGCGTTTGCAATCCAGACCACCGACCCGGCCAATCCGCTGGTGGCGACGCTCACCGTCGTTTCCGATCAGTTCGGCGTGGCCCAGGTCATCCTGCAAGCGAGCACCAGCGCGCCGACCCAGCCGGCGCTCCTGCGGGCCACGGAGGTCACTACGGGCAATCAGCAGACCGCTCAGTTCACGATCGTGCAGACGATCGACGGCTCGGCGGTGCTGTCGATCGTTCCCGACACGGTTACGATTACGGGTCCCGATAGCGCAACCTGCTCATCGGGGTTCCGCATCGACTACTTCATCTACGGCGGAACGCCGCCCTACCGTGTAACTTCGACGTTTCCGAACTCGGTCACGCTGATCAACTCAACGGTGCTGGCGAGCGGCCAGCCGTTCACCGCGATCACCAATGGCGCCTGCGTGAACCCGTTGGTGTTCTCGATCCTCGACGCCGTGGGTCTGCAAACGACGGCGACGCTGATCAACAATCCGGGCAAGAACGCGCCGCCGACCGTCGTGGAGGCGCTGCAGTCCGTCCCGGGCAACCAGAATGTCTCCTGTGCGAACACGGCGAGCGTACTTATCACGGGTGGCACGCCGTCGTACAACATCACGGTCAAGGTGCCACCTACGGCACCCTCCGGGTCGTCCCCGACCATCAACCCCCAAGCACCCGCTACAGCCGGCTACGTGCTCGTCAGCGCGTTCCCGGTCCCCGGAACGTATACCTTTTTCGTCGCGGACTCGGCTTCTCCTCAGCAGACAGCCTCGTTCAATATTACTTGTAGCTGAAACCCGTCGCGTTGCAGGAACGTAGACGGCGCCCGCGGGCGCCGTCTTCTTTCACCCTGGCGAGCACATCGCCGCGTCAGCGCGTTGCGTCGCCCTTCAATGCCGCGACGACGTGCTCGCTCGCGATGTCGTCACGCAGCAGCCCGCGGCCGAGGCGCTCGAGCACGACAAACCGCATCGCGCCCCCTTCGACCTTCTTGTCCCGCGCCATCGCCCCGAGCCACTCGGCGATCGCCAGGCGCGGCGGGTTCGCGGGAAGTCCGGCACGATGGACGAGGGCGACGAGCCGGTCGGCTTCGGCCTCCTGCAGTCCGCACGCGAGCCCGGACAGACGCGCCGCCAGAACCATGCCGGCCGCGACCGCTTCTCCGTGCAGCCAGGTCCCGTAGCCCGCAGCCGTCTCGATCGCGTGGCCGAAGGTATGACCGAAATTGAGCAACGCCCGCTCCCCGCTCTCGTGCTCGTCGGCCGCGACGATCTCGGCCTTGATGCGACAACTTTCGACCACGGCGTGCGTCACGGCATCAGCATCGCGATCGACGAGCGCCTCGACGTTCGCCTCCAGCCATTCAAACAGTGCGACGTCGCGGATCGCGCCGTATTTGATCACTTCCGCGATGCCGGCGCGGTATTCGCGGTCCGCCAGCGTGCGCAGCACCCCGGTATCGCTCAGCACGGCGCGCGGCTGATAGAACGCGCCGATCATGTTCTTGCCCAGGGGATGATTCACCGCCGTCTTGCCGCCGACGGCGGAATCGACTTGAGCGAGCAGAGTCGTGGGCACCTGCACCAGAGGCATCCCGCGCTGGTAGGTGGCCGCGGCGAAGCCGGCCAGGTCGCCCACGACGCCGCCGCCGAGAGCGACCAGCGCGGTCGAGCGCTCCGCTCCCAGCTCGAGGAGCCGCGTGTGCAGAGCGTATAGCGTATTCCAGTCCTTGTGCGCCTCGCCGTCGGGTACGAGAACGACGTCGCTTTCGATGCCGGCCGCGGCGAGCGCACCACGCAACGTTGTCAGATGGTGCTCGGCGACGATCGGATTAGTGACCAGGACGGCTCGCCGCGACACCAGCGGCGCAATGAGCCGGCCCGCCTCGGCGAGTACGCCTTTCCCGACGTGAATCGCGTAGCTGCGATCGTCGAGATCGACGGTGAGCTTCTGCCAGCTCACGCGCGCGCGGCGGACTTGAGCTGCTGCTCGAGACGGTGAGCCAGCCGGCTTACCTGCTCCCGGTCCGACTCCACGACGAAGTCCGCGACTTCGCGATAGAGCGCGTCGCGCAGCTCGTAGAGCTCGCGGATACGCGCCAGCGGGTCGGGCGCCTGAAGCAGCGGCCGATGCTTGCTGCGGCGGGTGCGCTCCCACAGCGTCCCGGGAGGAGCGTGGAGGTAGAGCACGGTCCCGCCCTGCGACAGGCGCTCCCGATTCGCCGGCCTCAGAACGGCGCCCCCTCCGGTGGACAGCACGACGTTGGTGAGCGCGACGAGGTCCGCGAGCACCGTCTCCTCGCGATCACGAAACCCCGGCTCGCCCTCCAGCTCGAAAATGAGCGGTATGGAGACACCCAGCCGGCGTTCCAGTTCGCCGTCGGCGTCGTAGAAGGTCTTGTTGAGTCGCTTCGCCAGCAGCCGTCCGAGCGTGGACTTGCCGCACCCCGGCATGCCGACCAGAAATAGATTGCCCCGATGCAGCTGCATCGGCCGATTGTAGTGCAAGGACGGTGCCGGTGCGAGGCGCCATCTGTGAACAAACCGTTCTACCTACGGCGCATCGCACGAGGACAGCTCGCAGCCAACGCGTACAGCCCGCGACGAGAAAAAGTGCGGATCTACCCCTGGGCGGGCACGCACGCGAACGTCTTCGTGATCCCGTTTCCTTCGAAACTCCAGCCGGCAACCAGCATCGCGTCGAGGATTTCCACCTTTGTCGTGTAGCGATGATTCGGCGCGCCGCCCATGCCGTTGTTGTAAAGGCGGTACAACGGAGTCGTTCCGCTGGCGCAAAGGCCGTTGACATCCGTCGCCAGCACGTGGAAGGCGACGCCCTCGTAAACCCATGCCGGGCTCGCCTTGAGCGCGGTGCATTCGGCAGCGAGGTAGGTGTAGAAATGCGTGCTCTTTGGAGCGAAGACAGCGCTGAGGAAACGACACATGGGTGCGGAACCGGCGGGGGGCTCTGGCCAGACACTGAATGTTTCGCCGGTGCGCTGCCAGGCGCCGCCGAAAGCACCGCCATCGAGAGCCTCGACTTCCGCCGGGAAGGCGGTGACGAAGTAGGTACCCCAGGCGGCGTCGTAATACTCGACGGCAACCGCAGTCGCCGTGGGAGGGGGCGCGGGAGGTGGCGGCGCCCCAATCGTCACTCCGCTCAGTTCGATAACCCAGTCCGCCGCCGTGAAGCCATCGTTCGCCGCGGCGCCGGTGAATTCGGTGAGGAACAGGACGTACGACCAGACACCGTCAGGGGGACTCCCCAATGGCAGCGTGGGGGACTTGATGCCGGCGAACTGCTGTCCTGATCCCAAGGTACCGAGTGTGAGCTGCGCAAGCTTGAAGTCTTTGGGCACCGTGCCGATCACCGTGGCGGGGATCGGAGGGTTGGCGGCAGCCCACAGCTCCAGGCGCAGCGTCGCGCTGGTGGAGGTCGACGTGTTCTGAACGCCGGACACCAGGAAGGTGACCGTAGCGCCGTTGACCTGGATCCTTGCATCGCCAGCGCTCACGAACCCCACGCCCAGGTCAGCAGCATGGGCCGCAGCAACAAGGCTCGACGTGCAAGCAAGCACCCATGCGAGGAAGAACGCCGTGGAGGTTCGCTGGCCGGCACGCCGAGCGTCCCTGCCCAAGACTCGTAGCGGTCTCACGCTCCTGCCCCCATGAGATGCCAGCACCTCCAGCGAGGAGCAGCGTCGTTGGTTCGGAATCAGCGAACCGCCGTCACGGACTCCTTGATGATCCGCGGCGTGAGGAAGATGAGCAGCTCCGTCTTCTCAACCTCCTTGTCCGTGTTCTTGAACGCATAGCCGATAATCGGCAGATCGCCGAGGAACGGCACCTTGGTCACGCCATTCGTGAGCGTCTCCTCGTAGATGCCGCCGATCACCGCCGTGTCGCCGTTATTGACCGCGATGAGCGTGGTGACGTTCTTGGTATCGATCGACGGATACTGGCTGCCGGCGATGTTGATGATCTGGCCCACCGAGTCCTTGTGGATCTCGACCGTCATGATGATCCGGTTGTCGGGCGTGATCTGCGGCGTGACGTCGAGCGACAGCACCGCCTTCTTGAACTGGACCGTCGGCACGGTGTTGTTCGTACCCTGGATGATGTACGGGATGTCCGTCCCCTGCTCGATGTGGGCCTTCTGGTTGTCGGCGGTCACCACGCGCGGGCTTGAGATCACTTTGCCGAGCGTGTCGGCCTCGAGCGCGGAGAGCTCGAGGTTGATCAGGTTGCCGCTGCCGAGGTTGATGAGCGTCAGCGCCAGCTGCCCGGCCGCCCCCGCGACCGGCAGGTTGACGTTGAGCTGCGGCGAATCGGAGTAGCCCGCCGTGGCGATCCCCGAGGCGAGCTCGTAGGGTGTCTGAGTCCGCGTCTCGCGGGTACAGGTCGTGCCGGTACAGGTCACCACCGGCGTGGTCGAAAGCGACCCGCCGAAACCGCCGGCGTAGCGCTTCTGCAGCGTGAAGCCCGTCTGCACGCCGAGACGCACCCCGAGCTGCCGGCTGAACTTGTCGCTGGCGATGACGATCCGGCTCTCGATCAGCACCTGGCGCACCGAGGTGTCGATCTGGCGGATGATCCGGCGCACTTCCTCCAGCTTCGCCGCCGTGTCGGTCACGAACAGGATGTTGGTCCGCGGATCGACGAACGCCGAGCCGCGCCGCGAGAGGAAGCGGTCGCCGGTGCCGCTCGCGCCTCCGCCGCCCCGCGCCCCGACGTTGATGATGTTCAGGATGTCGCTCGACTTGGCGTAGTTGAGCTGGAACATCTCCGTCTGCAGGGGCTCGAGCTCGCTGATCTGCTGCCGCGCCTCGAGCTGTTGCTTCTCCTTGACCGCCAGCTCCTCGCGCGGCGCGATGAGAACGACGTTGCCGTTCTTGCGCATGTCGAGGCCCTTGGTCTGCATGATGATGTCCAATGCCTGGTCCCACGGAATGTCCTTGAGCCGCAGCGTCAGGCTGCCGGTCACCGTGTCGCTGGTGATGATGTTGAGTCCCGTGAAGTCGGCGATCACCTGCAGCACGGCACGCACTTCGACGTTCTGGAAATTGAGCGAAAGCTTCTCGCCCTTGAAGCCCTGGCGCGTCCCCTGCACCAGCTTGTTCGGGTCCTCCTGGATCGGCTTCACTTCGAGAATGAACTTGTTGTCGGCCTGGTACGCCGAGTGCTCCCAGAGCCCGTGGGGCTCGACGACGATGCGCGCGTTCTCTCCCTGCGCGAAGGTATCGATGGTCGACACGGGCGTAGCGAAGTCGGCGACGTCGAGACGGCGCTCGAGATTGCGCGGCACCGCGGTCTTGAGGAAGTCGACCACCAGCGTGCGCCCCTGCTGGCGGATGTCGATGCCGGTATTGTTGTCGGAGAGGTCGACGATGATGCGTCCCTCGCCGTTCTTGCCGCGCCGGAAGTCGACGTCGCGAAGTGCGTGCGTCATCTCCCCGGGCCTGGCTTCGGCGAAGCGCGACACCACCGGAGCCTCGACGGTCGCGGCCGCGCCAGGCTGGTCGGCGAGCGTCACGATGACGGTGTTGCCCTCGACCTGAGTCTCGTAGGACTGCGGCTTGTTCAGGTTGAACACGACGCGGGTACGATTGCCCGCCTGCACGACGTTGACGCTGCGCAGCGCCGGATCGCCGACGTCCTGGACCGTCTTGCCCAGGCCGTTGGCGGTATCGGGAAAGTCCAGCGCGATGCGGGGCGGATTGGCGATCGCGAAGCCCGCCGGCGGATTCGGTAGCGGCGACTTGAGCGTGAACTTGACCACCGTGCGGCCGGAGCTTGCCTTGGACACCGACAGCGCGTCCAGACTGTTGGCGCTCTGCGCGAGTGCGCCGCCGGCGCCGAGCGCGATCAGGCCCACCGCCAGCGCGAGGAGGCGCGCCGCCGCGAACCCGCGTGAGCGTTGTGGATCGGTTGATGCCAAGGGGCTCATCTTCTTCGCTCCTGTCTTTGATCCGCTTCCGCAAGCTGCAAAGTACTCGAGCGCTCGGTCCAGTCGCCTGTGCCGTCCTGGACCAGTTCCTTCAACTTGATCTCGCTGTCGCTGATGCCGACGACGACGCCGTAGTTCTGTCCCATGTAGTTGCCGATCTTGACCTGGTAGATGTCTTTCTCGGTCGTGCGCACCAGGGCGTAGGTCGACTTGCCCTTCTGCAGCGTCCCCACCATCTGCAGCGATTCCAGCGGATACGCCTCGAGCGGCTCCTTGCGTCGGGTCAGGTCGGGCGCCAGGCTCCCGCCGCTCTTGACCGGCTCGATCTTGCGCGGCTTGAACGGATCGGGCAGGTCGAACGCGTTGTAGGTGAACGGCTCGTACGGCTTGACCTGCGGCAGCGGGTCGAGCTTGCCTTTCGCGCCCTTGCCCTGCTCCTGCATCCAGGCGCGCAGGTCCTGATGACTCTCGCCACCGCAGCCGGCGACCAGCGCGCCGAGCGCCAAACCCAGCAGCAGCCGGGCTTTCATTTCTTGGCCTTCCCCTTGACGTCCTTGGCGGCGCGCTTCTGCTTCGCGATCTCGTCCTCGTCGAGGTAGCGGAAGGTCTTCGCGACCGCATCCATGACCAGCGTGCCCTTGTCGTTGTTGATCGCGAGATCGTTGAGCGTCACGATGCGCGGCAGCTGCGCGACGTCGCTCGCGAAGGCCCCCATGTCGTGGTAATTGCCGGTCACCTTCACGGCGATCGGAAGCTCGGCGTAGAAGTCGGCCATCTTTTCCTGGGCAGCCGGCTTGAACAGCTCGAACTGCAGGCCCCGGCCCAGGCCGGCCTGGTTGATGTCGGTCAGAAGCGCGTCCATCTCGGACTTGTTGGGCAGCTGCTTGAGCAGCGCCCCGAACGACTGCTCGATCTCGCGCTGCTGCTGCACGTAGAGCTCGAGGTTGACCGCCTTCGCCTTCTTCTCCGCGTAGGATTTCTTGAGCTGGGCTTCCTGGGTCTGCGCGTGGTCGAGCGTGTCGAGCTGGTCGCGCCAGTCGAGCAGCGCGCCGACCACCACGATGAGCACGAAGATGAGCGTCAGCACCACCGCCTTGGGCAGGAGCGGCCAGCTGCCCGCCTCGCGAATATTGAGCCGCCGGATGTCGTCGAGCGTCATGACTGCGGTCCTCGAGCGGAAGCCGAAGCGCTCTTTCCGGGCGGCGCCTTGGGCGGTGTTCCCTGGGCCGGCGCGGCCTTGCCCGCCGGCGCCTTGCCCGCTTCCTGGGCGTTCAGCGCCGGAGCCTGGCGCTTCATCTGCAGCGCGAGGGTGAACTCGTTGACCTTCTGCTTGTCGAGTGCCACCGAGCGAATTTCGATCAAATTAGGCGACGCGAGCCAGGGGGAGCTCTCGATGTTGCGCATCAGCGTGGAGACCCGGGCGTTGGACTGGGCGTAGCCCACGAGGGTCACGCGCGCCCCCTGCTGCTTGACCGACTTCAGGTAGACCCCGTCAGGCAACTGGCGCACGAGCTGGTCGAGCAGATGGACGGCCTCGGTTCGATTGGCCTGCAGCGTCTCGACCACCTGCTTCCGGGCGAGCAGCGCCTGAGTCTGGTCGCGCAGCCGGTCGATCTCCTTGATCTGCTCGTCGAGTTTGGCAATCTCCGTCTGCAGCAGCTTGTTGCGCCCGTTCTGATTCTCGATCCAGGCGGCAATCACGACGTGCCCCAGACCGACAACCGCCACGCCCAGGATGGCCAGGCCGATCGCCAGGGAAACGAACTGCCGCTGGCGGGCCTGGCGCCGCTGCTCGCGGTGGGGAAGGAGGTTGATCCGGACCATCAGTCGAAGCTCCGCAAGGCAAGTCCGCAGGCAATCAGCAGCAACGGCGCGTCGGCGGCGAGCTGGCGAGGCCGGATCCGGTCGGACACCGCCATGTTGGCGAAGGGGTTGCCGACGATGGCGTTGGCACCGGCTCGCTTGGCAACGAGCTCCTCCAACCCCGGGATGAGCGCGCACCCGCCCGTCAGCACGATCTGGTCGACTTGGCTGTACGATGTCGAGGTAAAGAAGAACTGCAGCGCCCGCGTGACTTCCAGCGCCAGCGTCTCCATGAACGGTTGGAGGACGTCGACGTCATAGTTCTCGGGCAGGCCGGCGTTCTTCTTCGCCGACTCGGCCTCCTCCGGCGAGAGGTTGAACGCTCGCTGGATTTCGTGCGTGAGCTGATTGCCGCCGAAGGCCTGATCGCGCGAGAACAGGATCTGATTGTTCCGCAGGACGTAGAAATGCATGACGTGCGCGCCGATGTCGACCAGCGCGATGTTCTGATCCCGGCCGTTCGCCGGCAGCGACGGCGCGACCAGCCTGAAGGCCTCTTCGGTGGCATACGACTCGACGTCCATGACGCGGGCCTTGAGGCCGGCGGCGTCGGCAATGGCCACCCGGTCCTCGACCTTCTCCTTGCGCGAGGCCGCGATCAGTACCTCGACCTCGTCCGGGCTGTTCGGCGCCGGCCCGAGGGTCTGGAAGTCGAGGTTCACCTCGTCCAGGGCGAAGGGAATGTACTGGTTGGCTTCGGTCTCGACCTGCAGCTCCAGTTCGTCCTCCGTCTGACCGGCCGGCACGATGATCTTCTTGGTGATGACCATGGCGGCAGGCAGCGCCAGCGCGATGTTCCGGTTGCGGCTTCCGAGGCGCTTGTGCGCCCGACGCAGGGCGTCTGCGACCTGGTCGAGGTTGGCGACGTTGCCATCGCTCACCACATCCTTGGGCAGCGGCTCGATGGCGTAGCGTTCGAGCCGGTACGCGCCCTTCCCGGCTTCCGAGAGCTCGACCAGCTTCAGGGCGGTCGAGGCGACGTCGACGCCGATCAGCGGGGGTGCGCTCGTATCGAGAAACGAAAACGCCGACCCGAATTTTTCCTTCAGCATGGGAGGCTTAGACCAAATACATATAAACTACATTAAATGCTAGCAGCAAGTATAAACCATGGCAATTTCTTTTTTTCAAGGCTTCTCGACCTCCCTATAATCGGGGCGGGATCCGACGGAAGGTAAGTTTCATTCACCCATGCTAAAGCGCTGGCTGATCTACCTCGGTTCGGTCCTGGCCGGCCTCGCGCTGGTGGGGGGCCTGCTGGCAGCCTTTGTTTTAGCGCTGCTTTATCCGACCTTGCCAAGTTTGGAAGCGCTTACAGACTATCAGCCCAAGGTACCCCTGCGGATCTATTCGGCGGATGGCCAGCTGATCGGGGAATTCGGCGAAGAGCGCCGGGCCGTCGTCAAGATCAAGGACGTCCCCGAAGTCATGCGGCAGGCCATCCTGGCGGCCGAGGACGAGCGCTTCTACCAGCACGGCGGGGTGGACTACCTGTCGGTGCTGCGGGCCGCGCTCACCAACGTGACGAGCGGGACGCAACAGGGGGCCGGGACGATCACGATGCAGGTCGCGCGCAACTTCTTCCTGACTCGCGAGCGTACGCTCACCCGGAAGCTGCGCGAGGTGCTGCTGGCCTACAAGATCGAGGCGAACCTCACCAAGGACGAGATCCTGGAGCTGTACATCAACCAGATCTTCCTCGGTCAGCGTGCGTACGGGTTTGCCGCCGCCTCGCAGGTGTATTTCGGCAAGCCGCTCTCGCGGGTCGACATCCCCGAGGCGGCGATGCTCGCCGGATTGCCCAAGGCGCCGTCGGCGTACAACCCCATCGCCAATCCGAAGCGGGCGCGCGGCCGACAGCTCTACGTGCTGCGGCGGATGCACGAGCTGCATTTCATCAGCGACACCCAATGGCAGCAGGCCACCGCAACCCCGCTCACCGTCCATCCGGTGCTCCGCGACGTGTCCGCGCACGCCGACTACGCCGCGGAGATGGTCCGGCAGACCATCTTCGACACTTACGGGGAAGAGAGCTACAGCCGCGGGCTCACGGTGGTCACGACCATCCGCAAGGCTGACCAGGAAGCGGCGTACAACGCCGTGCGGCGCGGCGTCATGGACTACGATCGCCGGCACGGCTATCGCGGGCCCGAGGGCTTCGTAAGCCTTCCCAGCGATTCGGCCGAGCTCGACAGCGCGCTCGATCGCGCGTTCCAGGAAATCCCCGACAGCGACGACCTCGATGCGGCCGTCGTCCTCGCCGCCACGGCTGCCGAAGTGAAGGCGGTACTGAGCGACGGCGAAACCGTGGTCGTGACGGGGGACGGGCTCAAATTCGCGGTCCGTTCGCTTTCGGACAAGGCGGCGGCGAGCGTGCGCATCCGGCCCGGCGCCGTCATTCGCGTTTCACGCGACGAGAAGGGTCGCTGGCAGATCACCCAGCTGCCGCAGGTCGAATCGGCGCTGATCTCGGCCCGGCCCTCCGATGGAGCGATCCTGGCGCTCGTGGGCGGGTTCGATTTCGACCGCAACAAGTTCAACCATGTGACGCAGGCCTTCCGCCAGCCGGGCTCGTCTTTCAAGCCGTTCATCTATTCGGCGGCTCTGGAGAAGGGCTTCAGCCCCGCGACCGTGGTCAACGACGCGCCGCTGTACTTCGACGCTTCCGAGACGGGCAGCGAGCCGTGGGAGCCGAAGAACTACGACGGCAAGTTCGAAGGTCCCATGCGGCTGCGCACGGCGCTCATGAAGTCGAAGAACCTGGTCACCGTGCGGGTCATGCGCGCGATCGGTCCGCAATACGCTCAGGACTACATCGCCCGCTTCGGCTTCGATCCCAAGCTGCACCCGCCCTACCTGCCGATGGCGCTCGGCGCCGGTGCCGCGACGCCGCTGCAGATGCTGGCGGCGTACTCGGTGTTCGCCAACGGCGGCTATCGCGTCACGCCGTACCTGATCGACAAGGTTCTCGACAGCCACGGCAACGTGCTGTCGCAGGCTCATCCCGCGGTCGCCGATCAGGACGCGGAGCGGGTCATCGACGCGCGCAACGCGTTCATCATGACGACCATGATGCGCGACGTGGTCCGCGCCGGGACCGCGGCGAGGGCGATGCAGCTGGGGCGTCAGGACCTCGCGGGAAAGACCGGGACGACCAACGAAAACGTCGACGCCTGGTTCTGCGGCTTCAATGCCTCGATGGCCGCCATCGCCTGGATCGGCTTCGATCAGCCGAAGACGCTTGGCACCAACGAGACCGGAGCCGTGGCGGCGCTGCCGATCTGGATGAACTTCATGGGCAAGGTCCTGAAGGGCGTTCCAGAGCTGCCGCTCACCCCGCCGGACGGCGTCCTGGTGGCGCACATCAATCCCGAGACCGGATTGCGCGAGCCCGACGATCGCTCCGGCATCGTCGAATACTTCTATTCGGAATTTCCGCCGAAGCTGCGCGAGGACGCTCTCGCGCCTGGGGCCGCGAGGGTTCCCGGCGAAGTCCGCAACCAGCTCTTCTAGCCCGCCTCGAGCGCTCTCGCCGTGGCTCGCTCCGACTCGCCCCGCGCGCTTCGCAATCGCACCCGCATCGCGCAGGCTGCCGCTCGCCTTATCGCCGAGCACGGTCTCACCGACTGGAGCGTGGCGAAACGCAAGGCGTGCCGCGAGCTGGGGCTTTCGGAGCAGGAATCGCTTCCCGGCAACGAGGAGGTGGAGCAGGCGTTGCGCGATTACAACAGCCTGTTTCGGGGAACGACGCAGCCGGTGTCGCTGCGGGCTCAGCGCTCCGATGCCTTGCGCTGGATGGAGCGCCTCTCGCGCTGGGCGCCGGTGCTGACGGGAGCCGTCGCCGCCGGATGGGCCACCGAGCACAGCGAGGTGCGGCTGGAGCTGGAAACCGAGGACACCAAGGCCGTCGAACTGGACTTGATCAACGCCGGCGTCGCCTACACGCAGATGCCCGCCCAAGGGCCGGAAAGCGCGCCGCAGCTCAGGATCGAATCCCCTGCGGCCACGGTACGCCTGGTGATCCTGTCGCCGCAGCAGCGCCGGAATCGTCCGCGGCGCGAGC
>Ga0187776_10000547_pt1 | contig 18090 bp, 20 predicted proteins | sample 0216_BV02_MP12_2_FD_132426 | JGI IMG/M metagenome (GOLD analysis project Ga0187776, IMG submission 132426) | Tropical peat soil microbial communities from peatlands in Department of Meta, Colombia - 0216_BV02_MP12_20_MG | ecosystem: Environmental > Terrestrial > Soil > Wetlands > Peat | place...
GTCGTCGTTTCGATTCCGACTGGCCTCGGTGAGTTGCGCAACGGGCTGGTTGTGCGCGCGGCAGACGCGCTGCTGGCAGTCGGCGGCGGCTACGGGACGTTGTCGGAGGTCGCGCTGGCGCTGAAGACGGGCGTACCGGTCGTGGGGATCGGGACGTGGGAGATAGACGGGGTGGAGGCCGCCGGGAACTCCGAGGAAGCGGTCAACCGGGCGCTCGCCCTCGCCCGCACCGGCTGACACGCCGACGTTGGAGCGTGCGAACCCGTCGACTCCCGCTCCTAAACTCGCTCAGCGGTGGCCACGTTCAAGCCCGCATACCTGATCCACGGCGACGATCACGGCCGCATCGCCGAGCGCCGCGCGCGACTGCGCGAGCTGGCGGAGACAGAGAGCGGCGCCCAAGGTCTCGAGCTGTTCGAGGGCGAGCGCGCGACGCCCGAGGAGGTGGCGGTGAGCCTGAGCATGATGACGTTCGCGATCGGCCGGCGGTTCCTGATCGTCGACGGCGTCGAACGCTGGAGGGAGAAGGACCTCGAGCCGCTCGAGGGGGCGCTCAAGACGATCGCGCCGGACACCACGGTCGCGTTCTTCGCGCGTGAAGACTCCCGCGCGAAGGCGCCGGCGCGTCTTCACGACGCCGTGCGCGGGGCGGGCGGCGACGTCGCGGCCGAGGAGACGGTGAAGCCGTGGGAGCTGCCGAAGTGGGTGATCGCCCGCGCTCGGGAACTCGGACTGCAGCTGGAGCCGGACGCAGCACGGGCGCTGATCGCGCATGTCGGCGAGCGCCAGCAGCGACTGCTGCGCGAGCTCGAGAAGCTCCAGCTGGCGTCCGGCCGGAGCGGCCGGGTCGAGGTCGCGGAGATCGAGGCGCAGGCAGCGCCCTCGGCCGAACGGCGCGCGTGGTCGCTGGCCGACGCGTTGGTGGCCGGCGACGCGGAGGCTGCCTCCCGCTTCTACCTGGCGCTGCGCGCGCAGGGGGAGCGCCTTCCCGGACTGATCTACTGGATGAGCCAGCGGGTGCGGGCCGCGCACGAGATCGCGGAGGCGCTCGAGGCCGGTGAGCCCGTGGCCCAGGTGAAGCGGCGGCTGCGGATGCCTTCGCGCGCGGCGGATCGGCTGATCACGGATGCCCGTCGCGCCGGTGTGGAGCGGCTACGAAACGCCATCGAGGAAATCGCGGACCTCGAGCTCGAGTCGCGCGGCGGCGGTCGCCGAGCGGGCGCCAGTGAGGACACCGCGGCGCTCCAGGCAATCCAGCGCATCGCCGGCTGAGGCCCTACAGCACATGGAGCACGATCAGGATCGCGAACACCGCTCCGATCAGCACGACGATCGCCAGCACGCGCCGGAGCCATCCGGCGTGGCGCTGATGCGCCGGCATCGCGAGGCTGGCGTTGCGCATCACCAGCGCGGCCCCGCGTGACGCGACCGCCTCGTCGCGCTCATGTGCCAATAGCTCCCGGGTCTGAAGCAGCGTGTCGCGCTCCGCGAGCGCAGCGTCTCGGGCCGCCGCGGCTTGCGCTTGCTCGCGTAAGGCCTGCTGAAGTGCCGCTCTGGCCTGCTCGAGCTCTGAGCTCAGCCATTGCACCGACTGCTCCGACCGGTCGAGTTCCGCTGCCAGCCGCCCGCGCTCCTGGCGTCCGCGATCGCGCTGGGCCACGAGCTCGTCCCGCGCCCGTACGGCCGCGTCACGAGCATCGATCGCCGCCTGCATGCCGCTGACCGCGCTGTCTCGGCGTTCCTGCGCCGCGGCAAGCTCGACGCCTGCCGCCGCGGCCTCGTCGGAGGACTCGGCGGCGGCTCGCCGCGAGCCCTCGAGCTCCGCGCGGGCGCTCTCCAGCTCGGCGCGAGCTCCGTCCAGCTCGGCCCGGGCTCCGTCCAACTCGGCGCGTGCGCGCCCGAGCTCCCCGTGCGTCGCGTCGAGCTCGCCGCGCACGCGCTCGAGCTCTGCGTCGTGCTGCGCCGATCTCGCCGACCGGCGCGCACGCGACCGCGCAGCGCCTGAATCCGCCTCGGCAGCCGGGGTTCGAGTCTCCCGACCGCGCGGCGGACCACTCACCGCCAGCCGCTGCGCGCCGAGCTCGGCGCCGGGAACCGGGAGCTTGATCGTGATGTCGGGCGCCACCGACAGCTCCGCGTCGAGCACGCCGGCGTCGTCGCGCCAAGGGAACGCGGCTTCCCAGGTCTGACCGTCCTCAGCGGCCCAAGGCTTGTGCTCGAGGTCGGCGAGCGCGCGCATCGGACCCTCCTCGGACACAACCGAGAGCGTCGGCCGGACGAACCTGCGGCCGCGCACGCCGAACCAGCGACCGCTCAGCTCGAGGCGGTCGCCGTCCCCGAGCTGGAACCGGTCGAGCTCGAAGAAGATCTCTCCCGCCCTGACCGCTGGCTGGGGCGCCCTGGCCATGAGGCGGGAATCATGCCACCGCGACGGTCAGACCGCTGCAACAGCGCGCCCGACCTGCGGGTCGGATCGCTCAGCCGCGCCGTACTCGCGAAGCCCGGGACTTCTTGCGGGCGCCGGTGTTGCGGTGAAGGGCACCCCGCTTGACTGCCTTGTCGATCGTCTGCACGAGCTCGCGGTGCTCGGCGTCCGCGACCGTTTCGTCGCCCTCGGCGACAGCGCGCTCGAGGCGCCGGAAGTAGGTCCTGATCTTCGAAACGTAGCGGCGGTTCTCGAGCCGCTCACGCTCGGCGCGCTTGATCCGTTTTTTTTGCGACGGGATGTTTGCCATGACAGCGAAAAGCCGCGGCCGATCCGCCGCGGCGCGCCCGTACTATAGCGGCCCCGAGTGGACACAGAGACCCTCGAACCCGAAACATCGCCGTGGCCGCCGCGCCGGCGGCGGCTCGCGATCAGCACGGCGATCTTCGCGTTCGCCACCGCGCTCTCGAGGATCGCAGGCCTCGGCCGCGAGGTCGCGCAAGCGGCGTTCTTCGCAACCTCGTATCAGGCGTCGGCGTTCATCCTGGCCGCGCAGGTTCCGAACCTGTTCAGCAACCTGTTCTCCCAGGCGGCCCTGTCGGCGGCGTTCGTCCCGGTGTTCACCGAGCTCCTGCACGAGGGTCGCAGACGCGAGGCGTTCAAGGTCGCCGCGACGTTGTTCTGGCTGATCCTGATCGGCCTCGGGGCGCTCACGCTGCTGTGGATCGCGGTCGCCGACCTGGTCGTCCCGCTGTTCACCGGGCCCCACATTCCCGCCGGCTTGACCGCGGGGCTCTCACGCGTGCTGTTCCCCGTCGTGCTGTTGCTGAGCCTGACCGGGCTACTCGTGGGGATCCTCCAGGCATACGACGAGTTCACGATTCCGGCGCTCGCACCGGCGGTGTGGAACCTCGTGATCCTCGTGCTGCTCGTCGTGCTCTATCCCCGCTTCCGGGGCACCGACAAGATCTACTCGTACGCGATCGCGTGGCTGGTCGCAACCATGGTCCAGCTGCTGATGGTGGCGTGGGCGATGAGGAAGATCGACTTCAGGCTCGCGTTCAGCCTCGACTGGCGCGATCCGCGGGTCCGGCAGGTGATGCTCCTGTTCCTGCCGGTGACGATCAGCATCGGGATCGTCAACCTCGACATCTTCATCAACGCGGGGTTCGGCTCCCTGGTCTCGAGCCACGCCCCCGCGGCGATCAACAACGCGTTTCGCATCTACATGCTCCCTCAGGGCATCTTCAGCGTCGCGGTCGCCACGGTTCTGTTTCCGACGCTCAGCCGGCTCGCGGTCAAGCACGACGTGGGCGGGATCAGGCGCGCAGTCGGTAACGGCACGCGTCAGATCAATCTGCTCCTGATTCCTTCGGCGGCGCTGATGGCCGTGCTCGCAGTGCCGATCACGCGGCTCGTCTACCAGCACGGCCACTTTCACGCGCTCTCGACACACCTCGTCGCAACGGCGCTGTTCTGGTTCGCGTTCAGCCTTCCATTCGCCGGCGTCAACCTGCTGTTGACGCGGACGTTCTTCGCGGTGCAGCGGCCCTGGATCCCGACGAAGCTCGCGGCGTTGAACATGATCGTCGACGTGATCGTCAGTGTTGCCCTGTACAAGCCACTCGGGATCGCCGGTCTGGTGATCGGTACGGGGGTCGCCAACATCGTCATGACGGCGCTTCAGCTGCACCGCCTGCGGATCGGCCTGAACGGCCGCCTCGAGGGAGGTCAGACGCTGATGATCACCATGCGGATCGTGGTGGCCACGATTCTGGTGGCGGCGCTCGCCAGAGGGATCTGGGTGGGCCTGGACAAGGTCCTCGGCCGCTCGCTGACAGCCCAGATCATCGCCCTCGGAATCGCACTGCTCGCTGCGTGCGCGCTGTACGGGCGACTCGTGTTGTGGATGCGGATCCCCGAAGCACGGCAGATCCAGTTCCTCGTCCTTCAGCGACTTGGCCGCGTGGAGTAGCCACCCGGCGACCTCGGGGTAGGGTTGTCGCTGGGTGAGCTTCTACGACCGCCATTTCTCGGACTGCCGCCGCGAACGCGGGTTCCTGAGCGCGACAGGTTTCACGGTCGCCTTCACGACGGCGCGGGCGATCACGCACGCGATCAAGGCCGGCGTGGGGCCGTTCCACAACATCAGCCAGGGCGGCCGGCACATCCACCACTCGACCTTCGGGATCTTCGGGCTGCTCGGCGTCGGCTATCTCTGGACCTACAGATTCGCGATCGGGCCGGCACCGGGAGGGCGTTGGCCGTCCCGGATCAGCGCGACGGCCTACGGCATCGCCGCGGCGCTCACGCTCGACGAGTTCGCGCTGTGGCTCGACTTGAAGGACGACTACTGGAACAAGCAGGGACGCAAGTCGATCGACGCAGTCGCGATCTTCGGCGGCCTGCTCGGGATGGGCGTTGCCGGGCGCAGCGCGCTCAACGAGCTCGGGCTGCTGCCCAAGGCGCTGGCGCGGTTCGCCTAGGCGCCCGCCCGCCCGGCGAGCGGCAGGCGCTCAGCCCCGCGAACCGCGCCCACCCGCCGCGCCCCGACTCTAAATACCCTCTGAGTAGATGCCCGATCAGGCTCACATCCGCAACTTCTCGATCATCGCCCACATCGACCACGGCAAATCGACGCTTGCCGACCGGATCCTCGAGCTGACGCACACCGTCGACCCCCGGCTGATGCGAGCTCAGGTGCTCGACTCGATGGAGCTCGAGCGAGAGCGCGGGATCACGATCAAGGCCCAGGCGGTGAGGGTCTTCTACACCTCGCAGCGCGACGGCGAGACCTACCAGCTGCACCTGATCGACACCCCTGGTCACGTCGACTTCACCTACGAGGTCTCGCGCTCGCTGGCGGCGTGCGAGGGGGCTCTGCTCGTCGTCGACGCCTCGCAGGGGGTGGAGGCGCAGACGGTCGCCAACACCTACCTCGCGATCGACGCCGGTCTCGAGCTGATCCCGTGCCTGAACAAGGTCGACCTTCCCGGGGCCGAGCCCGAGCGCGTCGCCCGGGAGGTCGCCGAACTACTCGGCGAGCCGGCCGACAGCGTGCGCCGCATCAGCGCGAAGACGGGGGAGGGCATCATCGACGTGCTCGACGAGCTGATCGCTCGGGTGCCGCCGCCGAGCGGCGATCCGGGCGCTCCGCCGAGGGCGCTCATCTTCGACTCCGAGTTCGACCAGTACCGGGGCGTGATCGCCTACATTCGCGTCGTCGACGGCACCTTCACCAAGGGCGAGGCGATCCGCGCGATGCAGGCTGCGACCGAGGCCGAGATCGACGACATCGGCTTCTTCACCCCGCAGATGACGTCGGCCGACGCGCTCCACGCCGGCGAGGTTGGGTTCCTGATCACGGGCGTCAAGGACGTCACCAGGCTGCGCGTCGGCGACACGCTCACCAGCCGCGCCAACCGCGCCCTCGACCCGCTCCCCGGCTACCGCGAGGTCAAGCCGATGGTGTTCTGCGGCCTGTTCCCGATCGACTCCGACGACTATCCCGACCTGCGCGACGCGCTCGAGAAGCTGTCGCTGAACGACGCGGCGCTGAGCTGGGAGCCGGAGACGAGCGACGCGCTCGGCTTCGGGTTCCGCTGCGGCTTCCTCGGGCTCCTGCACATGGACATCGTGCGCGAGCGCCTCGAGCGCGAGTACGACCTCGAGCTGCTGGCGACGATGCCGAGCGTCGAGTACGAGGTGACGCTGACCGACGGCTCGATCATCCCGGTGCACTCGCCGAACGACATGCCCGATCCCGCCCGCGTGGAGGCGATCCGCGAGCCGTACATCCGGGCATCCATCCTCACCCCGAAGGAGTACGTCGGGCCGATCATGGAGCTCTGCCAGGAGCGGCGGGGGGATCACTCCGGGATGCACTACCTCTCCGCCGAACGCGTCCAGCTCACGTACGACCTGCCGCTGGCGGAGATCGTGCTCGACTTCTTCGATCAGCTCAAGTCGCGCACTCGGGGGTACGCGTCACTCGACTACGAGCTGATCGGGCTGCGCGAGTCCGACCTCGTCAAGCTCGACATCCTGCTAGCCGGCGAGCCGATCGACGCGCTGTCGATGCTGGTGCACCGGACGAAGGCGTACGAGGCGGGACGCACGCTGACCGAGAAGCTGCGCGAGAAGATCCCGCGCCAGCAGTACGACGTCCCGATCCAGGCGGCGATCGGATCGCGGATCGTCGCGCGCGAGACGATCAAGGCATACCGCAAGGACGTCACCGCCAAGTGTTATGGCGGCGACATCACTCGCAAGCGCAAGCTGCTGGAACAGCAGAAGCGCGGCAAGCAGCGGATGAAGCAGGTCGGCCGGATCGAGGTGCCACAGGAGGCGTTCCTGGCGGTGCTGGAGCTCGGCGAGAAGAGCTAGAGCCGGCGCAGCGCGGCTACAGCCAGAATCCGTGGCGCCCCGGCTCCACGGGCCGGCGGCCGTAGCCGGCCCAATCGGCCGAGTGATACCGCTCCGCCCTCGCCAGCGCGCGTCGTCGGCCGCCGAAGCATCCCCAGCCGATGATGAGCCACAGCGGCCAGAGCGCGAACAACCCGGTGGCGATCAGGACCACCGCCATCACCGCCAAGATCAGGATCGCGATCGCGATGATGGCGGCGGAGCCGGCGATGATCACCGCGAGGGGCACGCGGGTCGTGCGGCGACGGGCGGCGCTGTGCGGCAGATCCGCGATCAGCGGGTCGAGCTCGCCGTACGTGAGCGCCGAGAACGCGGCACCGAGGCGTTGCTCGAGCTCATCGGTCCGCAGGCGGCCCTCGGCGGCGCCGCGGCGCAGCTGCTCGGCGACCTGTTCTCGGTCCGCATCCGACGCTCTGAGGCTGCCTCGCTTTGCCAACTACGGCTCCTGGCGGTCTGGTGCACAGCACCGTGGGCGGAATCGAAGGCTAGCGCGGCGCGGACCCCGCCTCAACCGCCGCGACGGAGGCGCACCACGCCGACGCCGGCGCTCACCAACGGTGCCAGGCGATCGCGGCGAGTGCCGCCATGAGAACCGTCAGCACGAGCGCCAAGGTCATCGTCACCCGCCGGCTTGCCGGGACGTTGCCAACCGGCGGGCCCGGCAGGTCCGCGAGCAGCGGAGCGAGGTCTCCGTACGTGCGTGCGGACAGCGCCAGCCCAAGCCGCGCATCCAATTCATCCGCGAGTAGCCGCCCTTCCACCGTCGCGTCGCGCAGGCGCTCGGCCGCAAGGTCACGGTCGGCCTCCGAGGTCCGCATGCGGGATCGTCGCAGCGCTGATCGCCTCGCCATGTCGCAGCGAGCCTAACGTCCGCTGCGGCGCGACGTACGCATGCCGGTTCCGACAGCGCCGGTGCCCATGCCTTGACAGGCATATATCCATAAGGTTATATATAGCTGGTGACGACCGTCATCGCGGCGCTTTCGGACCCCCACCGCCGCGCGATGCTCGATCTGCTGCGGGAGCGTCCGCGTCCCGTGGGCGAGCTCGTCCAACGCCTCGGGCTGAGTCAGCCCGGGACGTCCAAGCATCTCCGGGTGTTGCGCGACGCCGGCCTGGTGGTCGCGAAACCGGACGCGCAGCGGCGTGTGTATGAGCTCCGCTCCGCCCCGCTAGCCGAGCTCGACGAGTGGCTCGCTCCCTACCGGAGGTTCTGGAACGGTCGCCTCGACGCGCTGGAGCGTCATCTCGACGAAACCACCACGAAGGAGGCTTGACATGTACGCGAGCTACGACTCGATCGAGAACCGGCCGACGCTCCGCTTCGAGCGGCGGATCGCGCACCCCGTGGAGGCGGTGTGGTCGGCGATCAGCGAGCCGGCGAAGCTGGCTGGGTGGTTCCCGACGGCCGTTTCGGGCGAGATGCGCGCGCAGGGCCATCTCAACTTCAGCTTCGAGGAGCACGACCTGCCGCCGATGGAGGGCGAGGTGACCGAGTTCGACCCGCCTCGCGTGCTCGCGTTCGGGTGGGGAGAGGATCACCTGCGCTTCGAGCTGACGCCCGCGGAGGGCGGCGCGCAGACCGACATGCGCTTCACCGTGCGACTCGGGGGCGAGGACAAGGCGGCGCGCGACGGAGCCGGTTGGCACGTCACGCTCGACGCGCTCGAAGTGGCACTAGACGGCGGCGACAAGGACGCCATCGACGGCGTCAAAGACGGCTGGCGACAGCACTACGACGAGTACGAGCGCCGTGGGTTTCCCGCGACCGCCCCCATCCCGGACGGTGTGAAATCCTGACCGGGTGGATCTCGGGCTGCGCGACCGCGCTTGCATCGTCACCGGAGCGTCATCCGGGATCGGCACGGCAACAGCCGCCGCGCTGGCGGCAGAGGGCGCGGGCGTGCTTCTCGTCGCGCGCAACGAGGACAAGCTGGCGTCGGTGGCGCAGGAGTGTCGGGACGCGGGCGGTCGCGCGGAGACCTTGGCGCTTGACATCACGGCCCTCGACGCCGGCGAGCGCCTGGTCGGCGAGTGCCTGGATCGCTTCGACCGAATCGACGCGCTCGTCAACAACGCCGGCACGAGCGCGGTGCGGACGCTCGAGCAGCTGACCGACGAGGACTGGCAGGCGCAGTGGGAGCTTCACGTGATGGGACCGATGCGGCTGATGCGCGCCGCGGCGCCGGCCATGGCCGAGCGCGAATGGGGCCGGATCGTCAACGTCTCCTCCTCGTCCGGGAAGCGGCCCAGCCAGCGGAACATGGCGTACTCGGTGACCAAGGCCGCCGAGCTGTCGCTGTCGAGGTCGTTCGCCGATCTGTGCGCCGGCCGCGGGGTGCTCGTCAACGCGGTCACGCCGGGGCCGGTCGGGACCGAGCTTTGGATGGCGCCCGGCGGCCTGGCCGATCAGGAGGCCGAGGCTCGCGGCATCAGCCGCGACGAAGTGCTCGAGACCATGGCGGCGCGGGTTCCCGTCGGCCGCTTCGGCACCGAGCGCGAGATAGCGGCGGTGATCACGCTGCTCTGCTCCGAGGCCGCGTCGTATGTGGCCGGTGCTGCGTGGTCCGTCGACGGCGGCATCGTGCCGGTGATCATCTAGCTTCTTGGGTGCCTCCGCGCCAACCGCATCGTGGTCGAGAGAACGACGACTGTTGTCGTTTTCTCGACCAGGATCGGGGATTGGACCCTCGTGAACGAGAAACGTCGCGCTGGGATGACGGAAACCTCGACGGCGCTCCGAACACCCCAACCACCGGACGCCACTACCGAGGACTCAGAAGTACTCGTTCAGCGTGACGAACCGATAGCCACGCGCCCGGATCGCACTGATGATCCCGGGGAGCGCGTCGGCGTCGAGGGTCGAGTTGTCGTGGGGATTTGCGCCCACGTGCATGAGGATGATCTCCCCCGGTTGAAGGTGGGACAGCGCGCGCGAGGTCACAGAAGCGAGTGACTGTCCCATCGAGGTGCCCTCCCAGCCGAGCGTGTCGACCGTCCACCCGACGGCGGTGTAGCCGAGCTTGTTCACAAGCGCAAGGGTGCCGGCGCTGCTCGAGCCGTATGGGAAGCGAAACAGCGCAAGCGGGGGGCGCCCGGTGGCGTGTTCGATCGCCGCCGCGGCCTTGACCAACTCGGCCTGGACGGCCGGGAGCGAGAGACCCAGCAGATCCTGGTGGTCGAAGGTGTGGTTGCCGATCGGGTACCGAGCCGAGATCCGTCTCGCCCACTGCGGGTAGAGCTCCGCCCATCGTCCGGTCATGAAGAAGGTGGCGGCGACGTCGGCTCTGTGCAGTGCGGCGAGGATCTTCGGGGCGCCCGCGTTGTCTGCGCCTGCGTCGAAAGTGAGCGCGACGACGCGCTGCGAGGTTGGCAGCCTGTCCGGTATCCGGCCGTCAAGCACGCGGTGGGGCCGCGCGACGGACGGATTCGCGGTCCGCGCCGGCGGCGACGGGCGGGTATTGGTCGGCGGCCGGGTCGTCGAGGTCGCGGGTGGCCGCGGCGCGTGCGAGCCGCCACACCCGGCGAGCGCGATCGCGCCGATCGAGACGGCCGCGAGCAGTCCCCGGCTCATCTCGGACCTCGGGATTTGGGCGCAAAGTACTGCTCGATCGCCTTCGCCAGCGCGCGGGCGATCACGGTTTGACCATGGCGACTCGCCGCGATCGAACCCTCGAACGGGTCCGTAACGAACAGGGGCTCGACCAAAGCCCCCGGCATCCGGCTGGGGGTCGGCACGTACGGGGGGTGGGCGGGACCCAGCAGGACCAGGTGGCCATATGACAGTGCCTGGCTGGTGAGGGCGGAGCCGAGGCCCGTGTCGGATTGGACTCCCTCGTCGGGGACTCTCCAGCCCTGCGCGTTCATCGCGTCGAGCAGGTCGGACTGGAGGAGCTTGGCGAGGCGAAGGTTCTCGGCCGCAAACGGACGAACCGCGTCGTAACCGGTGACAGCTCCGGCATTGGACGGCGCGCCGGCGTCGAAGTAGATCCCGACGAGCACGTCCGCGTGGGCCTCGTTCGCGCACACGGCTCGCGCGAGCACGTCGCGGTGGGAGCCTCCGGCCGTCAGCAAGCGACCCGATACGTCACCTGGTCCGAGGCGACGCACCGAAGTGGCGCGAGTGCGAGAGACGACCACTCGGAATCCCGCTCCGCGCAGGATCGCCATCGTGTCCATCTCCACCGCGAGCGTGAGGTCGGCTTCGTTGATCGCCCGGCCGGACCTGGTCGTGCCGACCGCGCCGGGATCGCGACCCCCGTGACCCGCGTCGAGGAAGACGGTCAGACCCCGCGCAGCCCTCGCCGGCGGGAATGCGACGCACGCGCCGGGGCTGAATTTCGCCGGGTCGATCGGCTGAGGGACAGTCGAGACGCCCGTGACGGCACGGGCGGGCGTGGCGGACCGATGGGTTGCCGGGCGGGCCTCCGTCCCGCACGCGACGCACACCGCCGACAACATCGCCAGCCACCACAGCCTCCGCGGGGTCCTGCCTAACTGCATCACGCGGCACAAGCGTCGATCGAGTACGCCGAGAACCGGTCCCCAGTGTAAGCCGCTTCGCCACCGCCGCGACGGCGTTCTGACAGCCCCGCCACGGCCCGCATAGACTGCCGCTCGATGGCGCTCAGGACCGAGGCGATCGGCAAGACCTACGCGGCCTCGAGCTACGCCGTGGGGCGGGAGAAGATCCGCGAGTACGCCGCCGCCGTGGGCGAGACCGACCCCCTTTACTTCGACGTGGACGCGGCGCGCAGCGCCGGCTACGCCGACGTCGTGGCGCCGCCGATGTTCGCCGTCGTGTACGGAGCGCGGTCGGTCGGCCCGGCGATCCTCGACCCGGACGTCGGGATCAACTTCGCGATGATGGTCCACGCCGGCCAGGAGTTCGTCTGGGGCCCGCTTGTCGTGGCAGGCGACGAGATCAGCACCACCGCGTCGGTCAAGGACATCTCCGATCGCCGCGGGATGACGTTCTATGTGTTCGAGACGGTGTCTCAGAACCAGCGCGGGGAGACCGTGTGCAAAGGCACCTGGACGCAGATCGTGCGGGGGGCGTCGTGAGGCAGCGGGATCCGATCGAGCTCAAGGTCACGCCCGACCCTTTCGTCACGGTCCGCTACGCCGGCGCCTCCGGCGACTTCAATCCGATCCACATCGACGAGGAGTTCGCCAAGCAGGTCGGCCTTCCCGGCAGGATCCTTCATGGCCTGTGGACGATGGCGCAGGTCGCGCGAGCGGTCACCGATGCGGCCGGCGGCCCTGACAGGCTGAAGCGGCTGTCGGTCCAGTTTCGCGGGATGGGGCAGCTCGGCGAGGAGATCGTCGTCTCCGGATCGGTGACAGGGGTCGACGGCGGCACCGCGACGATCGAAGCGGAGGCGGTCCAGTCCGGCAACCGCATCATCCGCAACGCGGTGGCCGAAGTCGACGCCTGAGCAGGGCGTCAGCTTCCCCCGCGTCCGTCGGCACCTCTGGAAACTGCCGGACCCGACCTAAAATCAGCTGCGTGCTGACAGATCGTCAGGAACTCGTCCTCCGCAGGGTCGTCGAGGAGTACCTCGAAGGCGGCGTGCCGGTGGGCTCGAAGCTGCTCGCGGCCGAGGTTCAGTGGGGTCCGTCGACGATCCGCAACGAGCTCGCGCAGCTGGAGGAGCAGGGACTGCTCGCGCACCCGCATACCTCGGCCGGCCGAGTCCCCACCGAGGCCGGGTACCGACACTTCGTCGACCAGCTGCTCGCGGCGCGGACCGTTGACTCTGCGCCGCGCCTCTCGCTGTCGCTCGTCCGGCGCGAGCTCGACGAGGCGATGCAGATGACGACAGAGACCCTCTCGCAGGTGACCAACTTGCTGGCGATCGTCACCGCGCCGCCGATCGAGACGTCCACGATCAGGCACGTCGAGGTGCTGCTGCTTCAGGCGCAGCTGCTGATGGTCGTGGTGATCACCTCGACGGGAGGCGTGACCAAACGGCTGTTCACGTTCTCCGAGCCGGTCGATCCCGGTCTCGCCGACTGGGCCGCCAGCTATCTGAACGAGCGGCTGGTCGGCTTCGGGCTCGGGGCACGGATGCTGCACCAGCGGCTCCACGACCCTTCGCTCTCCGGCTCCGAGTCGGAGTTCATCGATGCGCTCGCGCCCGTGTTCACCGACCTCGAGGACGCCGCCACCGAATCGCTGTACGTGGAGGGCGCCTCGCGCCTGCTTCGCGACGACCGGTGGGAGGACGCCTCGGACCTGAACGCGCTGATGGACATGCTCGAGCGTCGGGTGACGCTGCTCGAGGTGTTGCGCGCGGCGCTCACCGACCGCGGCGTGGTCGTCCGGATCGGCACCGAGAACCTAGCGGTCGGCCTGCGCTCGACCGCGCTCGTGGCGGCGGCCTACGGGCTGCCCCAACGCAAGCTCGGCACGGTGTCGGTGATCGGTCCGCTGCGGATGGACTACGGCCGCGCGATCCGCTCGGTCCGCGACGCCGCCGCGCAACTGTCGAGCTTCGTCGCCGAGGTCTACGACGAGCGGTGATGCGATGAGTGCGACCCGCGACTACTACGACGTGCTCGGCGTTTCGCGCGACGCCGACGACGCGGCGATCAAGAAGGCGTTCCGCCGCCTCGCGCGGGAGCTCCACCCGGACGTCAACAGCCACGACCCCCACGCGGAGGAGAAGTTCAAGGAGGCGGCGGAGGCGTACGAGGTGCTATCGGACCCCGACCGTCGCGCGACCTACGATCGCTACGGCCACGAGGGACTCCGGAGCGGCGGTTACGCGCCGAACTTCGAGGGCTTCGGCTCCGTGGCGGACCTGTTCGACGCCATGTTCGGCGGTGCGGGCGCGTTCGGCGATCTGTTCGGCGGCGCAATCCGCAGCGGCGGGCCGATCCAGGGCGGGGACGTGGCGGTGGCCGCCGAGATAGATTTGGGCGAGGCGTCGCGGGGGACGAGCGTCGAGGTGAGCTACGAGGCAGTCGCGCTGTGCGAGCACTGCCGCGGCAACGGTGCCGAGCCGGGCACCCCGATCGAGACCTGCGCTCGCTGCGAGGGGACCGGCCAGCTGCGCGCGATCTCGCGGACGCCGTTCGGGCAGGTCGTCAGGACTGCTCCGTGCGATGTCTGCCACGGCGAGGGTCGCGTCGCCCGCGAGCCGTGCAAGGTCTGCCGCGGGCGCGGCCGCCGGGTTGAGCGCTCGAAGGTCTCGGTCGACGTTCCCGCGGGGATTGCCGACGGGCAGCGGATCCGGATCGCCGGCCGCGGCCACGCCGGCGAGCGCGGCGGTCCCGCCGGCGACCTGTACGTGCTCGTTCGCGTCCGCGAGGACCCGCGCTTCGTTCGCGACGGAGACGACCTGGTCACCGCGGTCGACGTCTCCGCCCCCCTGGCGGCGCTCGGCACCACGATCGAAGTGCCCACCGTCGAAGGTCCGGTGGAGCTCGAGATACCTGCAGGCACGCAACCGCACGAGACGCTGATCGTGCGCGGTGCCGGCATGCCAGCGCTGCGCGGCCGGCGGCACGGGAACCTCCGCGTGGTCGTCAACGTGGTCGTGCCGCGGCACTTGGACCGCGAGCAGCGGGACCTGCTCGAACAGCTCGCGGACTCGCTGAACGAGCACAACCTCCGGTCCGAGGAGGGCGTGTTCAGCAAGCTCAAGCGGGCGTTCGGCGGGTAGGCGCTGCTCCGCCTCGCCGTTCGCGTCACGCGCGAGCACGCCGAGCTCGTTCTGGCGGAGCTGCTCGAGCTGGCTCCGAGCGGAGTCGAAGAGCGGGCGCTCTCGGGCGGCGACGTCGAGTACTCGGTCTACGGGGCCCCCGGAGAGCTGCCCACGCTTCCACACCTGAAGGCCGCAGCCGGCGGCGGGCTCGTCGGGGTGTACACCGAGGTGGTCGCGGGCGACTGGGAGGAGCGCTGGCGCGAGTTCCACCGCCCGCTGGTGATCGACGATCGGCTGACCGTTCGGCCGCCCTGGGAGCCGGCGTCGAGCGGCCTTGCCGTCGACGTCGTGATCGACCCGGGACGGGCGTTCGGGACGGGGGCGCATGCGACCACACGCCTGTGCCTCGAGGCGATGCTGGACCTGGCGCCGCGCGGCGCCTTCGTCGACCTGGGGTGTGGCTCGGGCGTGCTCGCGGTCACGGCGGCGAAGCTGGGGTGGGATCCGGTGGTGGCGCTCGATTACGACGAGGCTGCGATCGAAGCGACCGTCGAGAACGCGCACCGCAACGGCGTCACGCTCGACGCCCGCCGGTACGACGTGCGCTCGGATCCGGTCGACGTGTCCGTGGCCCCGACCGTGGCGGCGAACCTGCTGGCGCCGCTGCTGACGGTGTGGGCCGAGCGGCTGGCTTCAAGCGCAGTCCGACCCGAGCGCGTGATCGCGAGTGGGCTGCTGCGCTCGGAGGGAGACGCGATCGGGCGCGAGTTCGCGCGACTCGGCCTTTTCGAGGCATGGCGGCTGACCGGCGGCGACTGGATCGCTCTGCTGCTGCTGTCCGAACTCTGCTGACTCCCGTAGTGCCGTGTCGACGCTTTTCAGCATCGTTCGACGGTCAGCCCTGCCGCAGCAGCCAATCCGCCAGGAACGGCTCGACGAGCGCGTACTCGCCGGCGGCGTTGCGTCCGGCGATCTCCTTCGCGACCAGCGCTCCGAGCGCCCGCTGAAGCGACGCGTGAGCCGGCAGCTCGTGCCGGTCGTGGTACGCCGCCGAGTAGATCGAGGGGGTCGGCTCCTCGGCCAGCGCGAGCATGACCTGCCGCTGCTGGTTGCTCGCCTCATCCCACAGCTGCGACAGGTGGTTCGACTCCGAGCGGATCACGTTGGTGAGCGCATCGTCGACCGTCTCCGCCGCCGCCTCGCCCCCCGGCGGAACGCGCTCCCAGAGGAAGTAGGCGAGCTCCTGGGTTGCGTACGGTTGGCCGCCCGTCGCGCGCAGGAGCCGCGCCAGGGCGTCGTCGGTGATCCGCCGGTTGCCGTCCGCGAACCGGGACCGGATGAACGGCGCGAACGCCTCGGCGGGGATCGGTCCAAGCTCGAGGCGTTTGGCGCTGCGCCAGAACGGCTCGTTGCGGTCGCTGAAGATCCGCTCGAGGATCTGCCGTTTGCTGCCCAGGTACACGTGCCCGACCTCGGGCTGGGTCTGGAACACGCTGCGCATCATGTTCGGGAAGGCCTTGTCGAGGTTGACGATCTCCTGGAACTCGTCGAATACGAGGACCACCCTGCGCTTGCGCTCCACGGCCAGCTCGGCCGGCAGCTCCAGCAGCCGCTCGATCGTGTCGTCGATATCGCTGCGCCGTCGCCCCGGCTGGAAGCTGAACCGCAACGAGCCGTCGGCCGGATCGACGTCCATCGACGGCGTGATCCGCAGTCCCTGGAAGAGGCTCGCCGCCCGCTCGAACGCGCGAGTGGCGGGCGAGGCGATGTCCGCGTGGATCGTCTTCGCCAGAGCGGCGGCGAAACGCTCCTTCGTCGGGGTCCGCATCAGATCGCAGTAGCCGACCAGGATCTTGCGGCGCTGAACGTCCTGGGCCGCACGCACTACCAGCGACGACTTGCCGTAGCGGCGGGGGGCGTAGACGAGGACGTTCTGGCCGTTGCGCATGTCGGCGACGAGCTCGCGGAGCTCCCGCTCGCGGTCGGTGAAGGCCTCGTCGAGCGCGAGGTCCCCGAACGTGAAGGGATTCGAATTCATATGCAGCAAAGCGTTATGCAGATTAGCATAATGCAACATGGCATACGAACGCGCACCGACCGCGGCGGGCAGCTCGACGCCCGCCCGCTAACTTCCGCCTCGGATGACCACGTTCGCGGTCAAATTCCTCGGCTGCAAGGTCTCCCAGGCCGACGCGATGCTCGCGCGCCAGGCGCTGCTCGCCGCGGGGCACGCCGAGGCGCCCGAGGACGAGGCCGAGCTGCACGTGATCAACACCTGCTGCATCACCCGCGAGGCCGAGGGGAAGTCGCGCCACTCGGTCAGGCGCTCGCTGAAGGCCGCCCGCCAGGTCTACGTCGGCGGCTGCGCGGTCAATCTCGACGCCGCGCAGTTCGCCGACATCGATCCCCGCGTCAAGCCCTTCCCCGGAACCGCCGACGACGCCGCGGCTGCGATGGCCGAGCGGCTCGGAGGGTGCGCCGACCTTAAGCACGACGTGCTGGCGCGCGAGCGCCGCGCCGAGTCGCACGGCGCAGGGCGCACCCGCGGATTCGTGAAGGTCCAGGACGGCTGCGACTGTCACTGCGCCTACTGCATCATCCCGACCGTTCGCGGCGCGGCGCGCTCGCGCCCCGCGAGCGCCGTCGTCGACGAGGTCCGCCGCCGCGTGCAGCAGGGCCAGCCGGAGATGGTGATCACCGGGATCAGCGTCGGCGATTACAGCGACCCGGAGCGCGGGCTCGAACTCGGCCAGCTGATGGTCGAGGTCGCGCGCCTCCCCGGGGTCGAGCGGGTCCGCCTCTCGAGCGTCGAGGTGATCCACGTCAAGGACTCGCTGCTGGAGGCGCTCGCGGGCGAGCCCAAGGTCTGCCCGCACCTGCACATCCCGATGCAGTCGGGCGACGACACGGTTCTACGCGAGATGGGCCGCCACTACACATCGGCCGAGTACCAGCAGCAGATCGAGACGCTCAGGGCCGCCGTGCCGCGCGTCAACATCACGACCGACGCGATCGTCGGCTTTCCGACCGAATCGGAGGCTGCCTTCGAGCGGACGCTCGATGCCATCGACCGAGCGTGCATCAGCCGCGTCCACACGTTTCCGTACTCGCCGCGGCCGGGAACGGTCGCGGACTCGCTCGGCGACCGGGTCCCGCCCGACGAGAAGAAGCGCCGCTCGCAGGCGCTGCGGGGTCGCTCGGAGCTGCGCTCGCGCCGGCATCGCACCGCCAAGCTCGGCCGCCGAGAGCGCGTGCTCGTCGACAAGGTCGCCGACGTGCAGTGCTCGGGCTACACCGCCGACTACACCCGCTGCTACCTGCCCGCCGGCGCCGGCCGCCGTGGCGAGCTCGTCGACGTGGTGTGCGAGGAGCTGCACGCGGACGGCATCGCCTGCCGGGTTCCGGGCTGGGCGGGACTATCCTGAAGGCGGTGAGCGTGATCGACCAGGTGCGCGCTGACATGACCAGCGCGATGAAGTCGTCCGAGCGCGAGCGCGCCGCAGCGCTGCGCCTCGTCCTGTCCGAGCTTCAGAAGGCAGCAAAGGAGGGAGGCGGCGACGAGCTGGCGGTGCTCCGACGGGAGCGCAA
>Ga0187776_10000548_pt1 | contig 18081 bp, 12 predicted proteins | sample 0216_BV02_MP12_2_FD_132426 | JGI IMG/M metagenome (GOLD analysis project Ga0187776, IMG submission 132426) | Tropical peat soil microbial communities from peatlands in Department of Meta, Colombia - 0216_BV02_MP12_20_MG | ecosystem: Environmental > Terrestrial > Soil > Wetlands > Peat | place...
TCTCGGGCTTGTCCTCGATCTCGGTGCTGTCGGGCTTCAGCCGTCCGATCACCGCCTCCTGCTCCGTCACCGAGAGCGACTCCCACTCGCGCACGTTGTGCTCCCATTTCTGCAGCAGCAGGACCGTGCCCGCACCGCCGGGCTCGCTCTCCGGAACGAGCGCGAACTCGGGCGCGTCGATCAGGCTCGGATTCTCTGTCCCGTCGATGAAGCCCGTCAGATCGCGGTCGTGCATGTACGGCCAGCTCGAGGTCTCCTCGACCACGGCCCCGACGTCTCGCAGCTCCGCGATCGCATTGCGCGCGACCTCGAAGACGACGTCGTAGGCGCTTCCGGACAGCCAAAGGACGGCGTCGTGCTGTGTCGCCGGCATGGCGAAGCCGTCCGGGCCCACCAGCTCACGATCGAAGTCGCTCACGTCCGGCGGTGCGTCGTCGGGCACCACCTCTACCCAGAGCGACGGCCTGAACCCGACGACGAGGTTGACTCCGCCCATCGTCGTCCGAGGCTCGCGCAAGGCCGCAATCGCCGCGACCAGCTCCGCGGCACGGCCGGGTACGGCGGCGAACTCGAGATAGGCGTGCGACGCCGTGCCGAGCGCGAAGATGCCTCCCTGGGGCGTTCTCATCGGTGCCAGTCTCACGCGCAGCACCCTCTTCGCGCAACGCACCGGTCAGCAGAAAGCCACACGCGGCTCCGTTGTGTCACCGATGTGGCATCCGCGGCACGAGCCGACGATTCTCCGCGAAGGGAGAATTCGCGTGAGATCAGCTCCGCTCTCCAGCGTCGCGGATCATGTTTTCGGCTCCTCGGAGGCCTACACCCTGGGGATCGAGGAGGAGTACATGCTGCTCGACCCCGAGACGCTCGACCTCGTGCAGCGTGCGGACACGATCCTCGACGCCGACCACAAGGGCGAGTTCGCGGCGCGCACGATGTGCGAGCTCTTCCAATCGGAGATAGAGGGGCAGACTCCGATCTGCGCAACCGTCAGCGACGCGGCGAACGAGCTTCGACGGCTGCGCCGACACCTGGACGAGGTCGTATCCGCCCACGGGCTCGTGCTCGCCTCGGCGGGCACGCATCCATCCGCCCACTACGAGGACCAGGTCGTCACCGAGCTCGAGCGCTACCGAGGGATCGTGGAAGAGGTGCAATACCCCGCCCGCCGGGAGCTGATCTTCGGGCTACACGTCCATGTCGGCGTTCCCGATCCGGACGTGGCGATCCAGGTGCTGTGCCACCTGCGGACACAGATTCCCGATCTGATCGCCCTCTCCGCGAGCTCGCCCTTCTGGCGCGGGTTCCCGACCGGGCTTCGCTCGACCCGCCACAACGTCTTCGCCACCTTCCCCCGCTCGGGCATTCCGCCCGCCTTCCGCGACTACCGGGAGTTCGCACGCTACGTGGAAGCGCTCGAGCGGGCTCGGATGCTCGACGACTACACCCGGATCTGGTGGGACGTGCGCCCCCACCCACGACTTGGCACGGTCGAGATCCGGGCCATGGACGCGGTCGAGCGCGTGGAGGATGCGATCGCGATCGCCGCCTTCGTGCAGGCCCTCGTCAAGCGCGCCGTCCAGGCGGCACCGCCACCACGGCCCAGTGCATTCGAGGATGCGATCCTGCGGCAGAACAAGTGGCAGGCGATCCGCTACGGCCTCGAGGCAACAGTGATGGATGCCACCGGCAGGCCGATACCGATCCGCGATCGTATCCTGTCGACCCTCGACGAGCTCGCCGAGTTCACCGCCGAGCTCGAAACCGAGCCGATGCTCCCGGCCGTCGAGCGGATCGTCCGAGCCGGCACGGGTGCCGACCGTCAGCTCGCGGTCTTCGCCGAAACCGGGGACGTCGCCGCCGTTGCCCGCCTGATCGCGGCCGAGACACGCGGCGCGAGACCCGGTGTCCCGCCGCGCACGGAGATGTAGTAGTTCTCCGGCAGGATCCGCGCCTTTACCACGACGAGCTCGGGCAGCTCAGCTTCTAGCTTCTAGTCATGGCACCGCAGCCCGAGTCGAACCGCCTCGCCGTAGACGGCAATGAGGCGGCGGCGCGCGTCGCGCACAAGCTCGCCGAGGTGGTCGCCATCTACCCGATCACGCCGGCGAGCCCGATGGGCGAACTGGCAGACGCCTGGTCGTCTGCCGGCGAGCGGAACCTGTGGGGCCAGGTTCCGGAGATCGTCGAGATGCAGTCCGAGGCCGGCGCCGCCGGTGCCGTCCACGGCGCCTTGCAGGGTGGTGCCCTCGCGACGACCTTCACCGCGAGCCAGGGCCTGCTGCTGATGCTGCCGGAGATGTTCAAGATCGCCGGCGAGCTGCAGCCGTGCGTGTTCCACGTCGCCGCCCGAGCGGTCGCGGGCCACGCACTCTCGATCTTCGGCGACCACTCCGACGTATACGCCGCGCGGCCGACCGGCTTCGCCATCCTCGCGAGTGCGTCGGTGCAGGAGGCGCAGGACATGGCCGCGCTCGCGTTCGTGACGAGTCTCGAGAGTCGCGTGCCGTTCCTGCACTTCTTCGACGGCTTCCGCACCTCGCACGAGATCAACGTCATCGACGCCCTGTCGGACGAGGACCTGCGCCGGCTTGTCGACGAGCAGCAGGTGGCAGAGCTGAAGCGGAGGGCCTTGTCGCCCGACCACCCTAGCTTGCGAGGCTCGGCTCAGAACCCGGACGTCTTCTTCCAGGCACGGGAGGCGGCCAGCCCCTTCTATGCGGCGGTGCCGCGCCTGCTCGAAGAGAAGATGCTCCGCTTCGCGCGCCGCACCGGACGCAGCTACCAGCCGTTCGAGTACGTCGGCGATCCGCAGGCGGATCGAGTCGTGGTCGCCATGGGCTCGGCGACGGCGACGCTCGAGGCTGCGGCGCGGCGCCTGAATGCGGAGGGCCAACGCGTAGGCGTCGTCGTGGTGCGTCTCTACCGGCCGTTCTCCAGCCGACATCTGGCCGCCGTCCTGCCCTTCTCGGCCAGGGCCGTGGCCGTGCTCGACCGGGCAAAGGACTCGGCCGCAGTCGGAGAGCCGCTGTACGAGGACGTCGTCTCGGCCCTGCACGAGGAGGGACGGCTGCCCCGGACGGTGATCGGCGGCCGTTACGGCCTCGCTTCGAAGGAGTTCACGCCGGCGATGGCCCGTGCCGTCTTCGACGAGCTCGGTCGCGCGCAGGCGCACGACCTCGAGGAGGTGCATCGCGACCTCGACGTGAAGCCGCACCGGCATTTCACCGTCGGCATCGACGACGACGTGTCCGGCACGAGCCTCCTGTATGACCCGGGCTGGCGCGTGCCCCGGCGCGACATCAGCTGTCTCTTCTACGGCCTCGGCTCCGACGGCACCGTCGGCGCGAACAAGAACTCGGCCAAGATCATCGCCACCGACGCCGGCCGCTACGTGCAGGCCTATTTCGTCTACGACTCGAAGAAGTCGGGGGCGGTGACCGTCTCGCACCTTCGCTTCGGCGACGACCCGATCGAGGCGCCGTACCTGATCGAGGACGCCGACTTCGTTGCCTGCCACCAGTTCCAGCTGCTCGAGCGCCTCGACGTGCTCGAGAAAGCACGGGCCGGTGCAACCGTCCTGCTGTCTAGCCCCTTCGGGCTCGACACCTGGCGGCACCTGCCCCGGCCCGTGCAGGAGCAGATCGTTCAGAAGGAGCTCCGTCTCTTCGTCGTCGACGCGAAGCGGGTCGCCCGCGACGCGGGCCTGGCCGGACGCGTGAACACCGTCCTGCAGACCTGCTTCTTCGCCCTTTCGGGCGTCCTGCCCGTCGAGGAGGCGATCGAGGCGATCAAGCAGGCGATCGAGAAGAGCTACGGCCGCAAGGGCGAGGAGATGGTCAGGCGCAACTTCGCCGCCGTCGACGGTGCGCTCGCCGCCTTGCGGGAGGTCGAGCCGGGCACGCTGAACGGCGTGCCCGCGGTCGACCTGCACGCCGACGCACCTCCGTTCCTGCAGGCGCTGCTCGACGGTCACGGCGAAGACCTGCCCGTCTCGGCCTTCGATCCCGGTGGTGTCTTCGCCACCGGCACCGCCCACTTCGAGCGGCGCGGCCTGTCCGACGAGCTGCCGGTCTGGGATCCGTCGATCTGCATCGACTGCGCGAAGTGCACGCTCGTGTGTCCGCATGCGGCGATCCGGATGAAGGTCTGCGAGCCGGAGTTGCTCGCCCACGCGCCCGAAGGCTTCAAGAGCAAGCCCTGGCGGGGCAAGGACCTCCCCGGCATGCAGCTGGCGATCGCCGTCTCGCCTCTCGACTGCACCGGCTGCAAGCTGTGCGCGACCGCCTGTCCCGCCTTCTCGAAGACCGACCCGGGACACCGCTCGCTCGAGATGCGCCCGGCCGAGGAGGAGCAGAAGCAAGCCCTGCAGGGCTGGGACTTCTTCCGCTCGCTGCCCGAGCTCGAGCGCACACTCGTCGAACCTGCTTCGATCAAGGGCTCGCAGCTGCTCGAGCCGCTGTTCGAGTTCTCCGGCGCCTGCTCGGGCTGCGGCGAGACGCCCTACCTGAAGCTCTTGACCCAGCTGGTCGGCGACAGGCTCGTGGTGGCCAACGCAACCGGTTGTTCGTCGATCTACGGCGGCAACCTTCCGACGACCCCCTGGGCGCAGAATCCGGACGGTCGCGGCCCTGCCTGGGCGAACTCGCTGTTCGAGGACAACGCCGAGTTCGGGCTCGGACTCCGTCTCAGCCTCGATCAGCAGCGGCGTGAGGCGCTCGAGCTTCTCGACCAGCTCGACCTCCCCTTCTCGCTCGAAGAGGGCTTGCGGGAGCCGCAGCACGACGAGGCGGCGGTGCAGCAGGCCAGGGCGCTGGTCGACGAGCTGAAAGATCTGCTTGCAGAGCGACAGGATCGTGCTTCCCGTCGGCTCGCGCTCCTCGCCGATTCCCTGATCGAGAAGAGCATCTGGCTGGTCGGAGGCGACGGCTGGGCCTACGACATCGGCTTCGGCGGCCTCGACCACGTCCTCGCCTCGGGCCGCAACGTCAAAGTGCTGGTGCTGGACACCGAGGTCTACTCGAACACGGGTGGCCAGGCTTCGAAGGCGACACCGCGTGGCGCGGTGGCCAAGTTCGCGACCGCAGGCAAGCGCACCCGGAAGAAGGATCTCGGGCTGATCGCGATGGGCTACGGCGACGTCTACGTCGCCCAGATAGCCCTCGGCGGCGACAATGCCCAGGCGGTGCGGGCTCTCTGGGAGGCGGAGCAGTATCCAGGCCCGGCGCTGGTGATCGCATACAGCCATTGCATCGAGCACGGGCTGGAGATGGACCAGGGGATGTTGCACCAGAAGGACGCGGTCGACACGGGCTACTGGCCGCTGTACCGCTACGACCCGCGCCAGGCCAAGCCGCTGCGCCTCGACTCGAAGCGCAAGCGGCCGCTGGAAGACTTCCTCGCCGAGGAAAACCGCTTCGCGTCGCTCCAGCGCAGCCGGCCCGAGACGGCAGCCGAGTTGGACGAGCTCGAGCAGGCGGACATCGACGAGCACTGGACCCATCTGGAGCAGCTGCTCAGTCTCCAGGAAGTGCAGCCCGCCCCTGCCCCGGCCTCCTGAGCAGCCTGTGTCGTAGGCTGACGCGCGATGCGGGATTAGCGTCCACAAGAACCCGAGGCTTCACGAGATCGACGTCCAGGCGATCGACGCGGCGAGGCTCGAGCCACTGATCGGAACCGAGCGGGCCGCGGAGTTCGAGCGTGCCGCGGAGTCCGCGCGGGCAGTGCTCGCCGACAGCTCGGTGCTGAACGTCAACTCGACCGGGGCGGGCGGCGGCGTGGCCGAGATGCTGCAGACCCTGCTCTCCTACGCGCGCGGCGCGGGGATCGACGCGCGATGGCTCGTGATCGAGGGAGATCCCGCCTTCTTCGCGATCACCAAGCGCATTCACAACGGCCTTTACGGCTCCGCCGGTGACGGCGGTGACCTCGGCTCCGCGGAGCGCCGCCACTTCGAGCGCGTGGGGCAAGCCAACGCCGACGAGTTGCTGGCACTCATTCGTCCGGGCGACGTCGTCGTCATCCACGATCCCCAGCCGGCCGCCCTCGTCCCGGCGGCGCGCAGCGCCGGCGCACGCGTCGTGTGGCGTTGTCACGTCGGCCTCGACCACCCGAACGAGTGGAGCGAGCGCTCGTGGAAGTTCCTGCGTCCCTACCTGGCCGAGGCGGATGCCATCGTCGTCTCCCGCGCCGCCTTCGCGCCGCCGTGGGCAGATCCATCGCAAGTCCGTGTGATCCGGCCGTCAATCGACCCGTTCGCGGCGAAGAACGAGCCCATTTCGCAGCGGAATGCCCAACTGACGCTTTCCTACGTCGGGCTGCTCGACGGTTCGATCGAGACGCCGCCGTCCGTGTCGTTCACCCGCCGCGACGGATCGCCCGGGCGGATCAACCGGCGTGTCGACATCGTCCAGACCGGTCCGCCCGCGCCGGTCGACGTGCCGATCGTGGTGCAGATCTCACGCTGGGACCGGCTGAAGGACATGGCCGGCGTGATGAACGGCTTCGTGCAGCACGTCGATCCATCGATCGGCGCACACCTGCTCCTCTGCGGCCCCGTGGTCACCGGCGTGGCGGACGACCCCGAGGCGGCCGAGGTGCTCGACGAATGCACGGCCCTCTGGCGAGAACTGCCGCACGCCGCGCGCAGCCGCGTTCATCTCGCCTGCATCCCGATGGCAGACCCCGACGAGAACGCGGCGATCGTGAACGCGATCCAGCGGCATGCCTCCGTCGTGGTCCAGAAGAGCCTCGCCGAAGGCTTCGGGCTAACGGTGGCGGAGGCGATGTGGAAGCGACGGCCGGTCGTCGCCAGCGCTGTCGGCGGCATCGTCGATCAGATCGTGGACGGGATTCACGGCCTACTCGTGGACGATCCAGCCGACCTCCGTGCATTCGGCGCGGCCGTCGAGTCTCTACTGCAAGACCGCATCGAGGCCGACCGGCTCGCTCAGAACGGCCGCCAGCGTGTGACCGAGGAGTTCCTCGGTGATCGGCACCTCGAGCAGTTCGGGCTTCTCTTCGAGCAACTCGGCCGCACGGCGTGAGACTCCTCTTGGCGGGATGCCGCGCTTTTCCCTCTTCGTTGTAGCTCCCTGATGGGAATGTTCTTCCACGACCGGGGAGAGGCGCCGCCCGAGCGTCCTACCGACCCCGAGGTGCGGCGCGCGAACCTGCGCCGCATAGGACCGCTCTTCAAGCCGTACTGGCGGCGACTCTCGGTGCTCCTCGGGCTGATCGTCGTCAGTGCGGGGCTCGGCGTTCTGCCGGCGTTCCTGCTCCGCCGCGTCCTGATCGCGATCGAAGCACACGACACGCGCGGAGTATCGGTGAATGCGGCCGCGATGATCGTGATCGCGATCGTGGCCGGCATCCTCGGTGTGGTCCAGACGCTGCTCTCGAACCAGGTCGGCCAGCGCGTGATGCACGACCTCCGTGCCGCCGTGTTCCGCCACCTCCAGCGTCTCTCGCTGGCCTTCTTCACCCGCACACGCACCGGCGAGGTGCAGTCGCGCATCAACAACGACATCGGCGGCGTGCAGAGCGTCGTCACGAACACGGCGACGAACATCACCTCGAGCCTCACGACCGTGGTCGCGACGATGATCGGGATGCTGATCCTGAGCTGGCAGCTCGCCCTCTTCGCGTTCGCGCTCATCCCGATCTTCGCCCTGCTGACCCGCCGGGTCGGCAACGAGCGGCGGCGGATCGCGAAGACGACTCAGGAATCGCTCGCCGACATCTCGAGCATCGTCCAGGAGTCACTCTCGGTCAGCGGGATCCTGCTCGGGAAGACGATGGGCCGCGGCGACGAGCTTGCGGACCGCTTCCAGAGCGAGTCGCTGCGCCTCGCCGACCTCGAGGTGCGCCAGCGCATGGCGGGTCGCTGGGTCATGGCATCGATCCAGACGAGCTTCTCGGTCATGCCGGCGGCCGTCTACTGGCTCGGCGGCACCGTGCTGAGCCACACGCTCTCGATCGCCACCATCGTCGCCTTCACCACGCTCCAGACGCGGCTCTTCTTCCCCGTGGGGTCGCTGCTCGGCGTCGGCCTCGACATCCAGACCTCGCTCGCGCTCTTCGACCGCATCTTCGAGTACCTCGACCAGCCGGTCGACATCGAGGAAGGCACGGTCGACGCCGCCGAGGCAGGCGATGTCGTCTACGACCACGTCTGGTTCCGGTATTCGGACGACGTCTGGACGCTGCAGGACGTGAGCTTTGCCGTCCCCGCCGGGACGACGACCGCGCTCGTCGGCGAGACGGGCGCCGGGAAGACGACGCTCGGCTACCTGGCAGCACGGCTCTACGACGTCGACCGGGGCTCCGTCTCGATCGGCGGCGTCGACGTCCGCGACCTGAGCTTCGCCGCGCTCTCGAGCCTCGTGGGCGTCGTCTCGCAGGAGACGTACCTCTTTCATGCCACGGTGCGCGAGAACCTCCGGTTCGCGAAGCCCGACGCGAGCGACGAGGAGCTCTACGCCGCCGCCGAGGCCGCGCGGATCCACCACGTGATCGCGGCGCTCCCCGAAGGCTACGACACGGTTGTCGGCGAGCGCGGCTACCGCTTCTCCGGAGGCGAGAAGCAGCGGATCGCGATCGCGCGCACCATCCTCCGCAACCCGCCGATCCTCGTGCTCGACGAGGCGACCTCGTCGCTCGACACCGAGACCGAGCGGCTGGTGCAGGAGGCCCTCGACCGGCTCTCGGAAGGGCGGACGACGATCGCGATCGCGCACAGGCTTTCGACCGTCAGGGACGCCGACCAGATCGTCGTGCTCGACCGCGGCCAGGTCGTCGAGCGCGGCCGGCACGAGGAGCTGCTGGCCGCCGGCGGCCGCTACGCCGCGCTCGTCAGCCGAGACGCCGAGCTAGGGCCCCCGGCGCTCGTGTAGCAAGGCGCGCACTAGTCTGGGTTTCATCACGACGCGGGAGGACGCGATGAATCAGTCGATCGCCTGGGGCGAAGTCACCCATGCCGACGTGGTGCGCGCGATCGAGGAGTACGACCGATTGGGCGCGAAGGGGTTCTTCTCGAAGCACGGATTCGCACCCACTACGACGTACGAACTGGTCTGGGACAAGCGGTCCTACCCACCGAAGGCAATCCTGGGCACCGCGCACGAGCTCGCGACCGGACGCCGCCTCGAATCCGGCGACTTCGAGGGCGGGAAGGCCGGCGCGGTCAGGATCCTGGGGAAGCTGGGATTCACGGTCCAGCCAAAGAGTCGCTGACGCGGCAAGCCCACTGTGGGCATCACCCGGAAGATGTCCGGGCTCGTGGCGGAGGAGCAGGCGGCGCCGTCCTAGCAGGTGGCGGCGCCGCCCTGTCGGACGTCATGCGGCCATGCTCAGACTCGGCTCCTCTTCCCCGCCCTCATCGACGAGCGCCGGCTCGGACTCGACGAGGACGGCTGCGGCAAGCGCCGCGAGCACCGCGAGCCCGGCGAGCACATGGAACGCGACCGCGAAGCCGTGCGTGAGCGCGGCGCCGTCGGTCGCCCCCGCGCCCGGGTGCGAACCCAGATAGCGGCTCGTGTACGTGGCGGCGATGGTCGTTGCCAGGGCCACGCCGATCGCTCCTCCGATCTGCTGGCTCGTGTTGATCAGCCCGGAGGCGACCCCGGCGTCCGAATGCTTGACGCCGGCTAGAGCGCCGATCGTCATCGGGATGAAGGCGAAGGCCATGCCGATGCCGCTGAGGAGGAACGGCGGGAAGAGATCCCAGAAGTAGTGCCCCTGCACCGGCAGCCGCGCATAGAGCACGAGCCCGGCGGCGGCGAGCAGCAGCCCGAACGGTAGGAGCCGCCGGATCCCGACCCGCGGCACGAGCGCCTGCGAGACGTTCGCGAAGACGATGATCGCGAGCGTCAGCGTGATGTAGGCCACCCCGGTCTGCAGGGCCGAGTAGTGGAGCACCTGTTGCATGTACAGCGTCAGCAGGAAGAACTGCGCGAAGAGCGCGCCGCCCAGCAACAGCCCGGCGAGGTTCGAGCCGGAGAGCGTCCGGAGCCGGAACAGGCGCATCGGCAGGAGCGGTGCCTTGGAGCGCAGCTCGATGCCGACGAACGCGACGATGAGCCCGCCCGAGGCGGCGAGCAAGACGACCGTCTCCGCCGAGCCCCAGCCATCCTGCGCCGCACGAGTCATCGCGTAGACGAGCAGCATCAGCCCACCCGTGATCGACGCCGCGCCGGGAAGGTCGAAGTGGCGTTGGAAGACGTCGGCGCGGCTCTCGTCGAGCAGGCGCGGTGCGAGCCCCAGCACGAGCACACCGACGGGGACGTTGATGAAGAAGATCCACGACCAGCTGAGCGAGCTCGTGAGCGCGCCGCCGAGCAGCACCCCGGCCGCGGCACCACTGCCGGAGACCGCACCCCAGATGCCGAGCGCGCGGTTGCGCTCGCGGCCTTCCTCGAACGTGGTGGTAAGGATCGAGAGCGCTGCCGGCGAGAGGGACGCCGCCCCGAGCCCCTGGAGCGAGCGGAACACGATCAGCGACCCCTCGGACCAGGCGAGCCCGTCGAGCAGAGAGCTGACTGTGAAGAGCGCGAGGCCAGCCATGAACATTCGGCGTCGCCCGAGCAAGTCGGCCATCCGGCCGCCGAGCAGGAGAACGCCGCCGAAGAGAATCGAGTAGGCCGTGACGACCCACTGAAGGCTGTCCTGGCTGAAGTGCAGATCGGTCTTGATGGTGGGCAGGGCCACGTTCACGATCGCCACGTCGAGCACGACCATGAACTGCGCGGCGACGATCACCGCGAGGCCGATCCAGCGGCGTCGATCCGGAGAGGTCTCAACGGCAGGGATCGCAAGCGCAGTCATCTCTCATCTCCTCTCGTGAAAAGCCACTTCTCCGAGGCTGCCTGCGACGCTGAGCGCCCGGCACTACGGCGACCTGGCTTTCGCCGGTGCGGCTACCCGAACTCGTTCGCCGGGGGCCAATGCCGGAGGACGGCGCGGAGGCGCGGCGCGAGCCCGGTCACGGCGAACGCGATCCCGGCCACGATCACACCGGCGGCGGCATCGAAGAAGAAGTGGTTGCCGGTCGCGACGATCACGAACAGCACGAACACCGGATACAAGGCGCCCACAACGCGCCAGAGCGGACGGCGCGCGAGCCGCACAACCGCCGCGCCGGCGATGACGGAAAAGACGATGTGCACGCTCGGTACCGCGGCGTACGGGTTGTAGAGGCTGGACACGAAGGCCGAATGGAGATCGACGGCGGTCAACCTGCTGACCGTGTCGTCGACGCCGATGCCGGACAGACGCGGCGGCGCGGTCGGAAAGAGGGCGTAGCCGAGGACCGCGAGCCCGCTGGCGACTGCAAGCGTGTTCCGCAGGCGCGCGTAGGCGCCGCGGTGCCGCCGGTACACCCACGCGAGCACGGCGACGGTTGCCGCGAGGTGCAGGCTCACGTATGCGTAGCCCAGCAAGGTGGGCAGGCCGCCGACGTGCCCGGCGGCGTGCTGGATCGACGCCTCGTCGAACACGTGCAGTCGCCGCTCGAGCCGCACGATCGCGGCGGCGTCGGTTTCGGCGCTCGGCTGGCCGCCGCGCGCGACGCCGCGTGCGAGCTCCCCGCCGAGGTAGAGGCCGGCGAGGATCGTCGCCTCGAGCGCCCAGCGGGGCAGGCGCCGTGCGCCGTCCGGCGCGAGCGTTGCCGGGAGCGCGCGCACGGTCACGCCGCCCTCCCCCCGGCCCGCGAGAGATCGAGGAGCGACCGCACCCGAGCGTCGAGTGCCTCGATCTCTCGCGGATCGACCGCGCCCCTCTTCACGGCCCGCCCGAGCTTCGGCAGAAGGCCGCGGAGATACCAGGCCTGAAGCTCGGTGCGCGCCTCGTGCGGGCTCTTGTTCTCCATCGTCTCCAGCTAGGACTGCTCTCGCACCCGGGGCTCAGCGCTCCGCCGGTGCCACGTTCTGGTTCAGGCGGAACACGTTCTGCGGGTCGTAGCGGCGCTTCGCCCGAACGAGCCGGTTCCACGTCAAGCCGGGATAGGCAGCCCGGACACGCGCCTCGCCCTCGTCACCGAGGAAGTTCACGTAGGCCGAGTCCTCTCCCTGACGAAGAGCGGATGCGGCGTCCTCCGCCCACGCACGGTGAGCCGCATCCTCTTCCGCTGATCCGTAGACGGCGGCGACGTTGACCATCAGCGGCCGCCGCCGATGCGGAAACGCGGTCGCCTCGACCGGAACGCGGGCTGCGGCGCCTCCGAGCACCCGGATCTGGGCGGCCGCGACCTGCGCGGTCGAGGACCGGAGGCGATGGAGGAGCTCGTCGGCGGCGGCCTCGTCGAGCGCATCGGAGAAGAACGTGCGCACGACGGAGCGCGGCGGAGCGTCCTGCGCCTCTACCGGGACCATGTCGACGTACGGCACGGCCCTGACGAAGTCGGCGACCGGCGTCGCAAGCGCGCGGAGCGGCGCGACCACCCGCTCTCCCTCGTCGAGCGGCCCGGCGTGGACGAGCTGGACGAGCAGCAGGGGACTGCCGACGAGCTCCGCCGGGACGAACGGCAAGGGTGGGGCCAGGAGGACGTTTGCGATCAGCGACAGCTCCTCCGGTGCTGCCTCTGCCTCGGCCACGAGCCCGGCGACCGTCACCGGTGTCGCACGGAGCGCGAGCAGCCCGCCCGTGACCGCGTCCACCGGATGCAGCCGGTAGTCGAAACGGGTCACGACGCCGAAGTTTCCGCCCCCGCCTCGGATCGCCCAGAAGAGATCCGGGTGACGTTCGGCATCGACCTCTAGCACGCTGCCGTCGCCCGTCACGACCTCGGCACTCAGCAGGTGGTCGATCGTCAGACCGTGCTTCCGCACGAGGTAACCGAGGCCTCCGCCGACGGTGAGGCCACCGATCCCGACCGAGGCTGTGTCGCCGAAGCCCACGGCGAGGCCGTGCGGCGCCGTAGCCGCGGTGACCTGCCCCGACGTGAGACCGCCGGCCGCGCGCACGACCCGTTCGCCGGCGTCGACCTCGAGCCCGGTTAGATCGGCCAGGTCGACGACGATCCCGCCCTCGCTCGTGCCATGACCCGCCGCACTGTGCCCGCCGCCACGCACGGCGAGCTCGAGACCCGTCTCACGTGCGAGCGAGACGACGGCGGCGACCTCGCCGGCGTCGACGGGCCGCACGATGGCTGCTGGACGGCGGTCGACCGATGGCAGGAAGACGCGCCGCGCCTCGTCGTAGCCGGCGTCGCCGGGCCCGAGCACGGGGGCGGTCAGCTCGGCGCGGAGCTGCGAGATCGAAAAGTGGGGCCGTTGTGCCGTGTTCACGAGGAACTCCTCCGTCGAATTGCTTGTCCCTCAACCGTGGCGGAGCGGCCCGCGCTGGGCCGTACGGCGTTCTGGCGTTCGCGGGTGCGGCTATCCGAACCCGGCTAAGAGCCGAGGAAGCGGAGCACGGCGAGCACGCGGCGGTGATCCTCCGCGGCGGCAGGCAGGCGGAGCTTCACGAAGATGCTCGTGACATGCTTCTCGACCGCGCGGGGGGAGATGAACAGGCACTGGCCGATCGCCTGGTTCGAACGGCCCTCGGCCATCAGCTCCATCACCTCGCGCTCGCGCGGTGAGAGCTGCTCGACCGGGTCGTTCCCGCGCTTGCGGCCGACCAGCTCGGCTACCACGACCGGGTCGAGGGCGGAGCCGCCTTCGGCGACCCGGCGCACCGCCGCGGTGAACTCGTCGACGTCCGCCACGCGGTCCTTCAGCAGGTAGCCGAGCCCCTCCGCGCTGTCGGAGAGCAGCTCGACGGCATACGTGTGAGCAACGTACTGCGAGAGGACGAGCACGCCGGTCTGGGGATGCCGGTCCCGTATCTCACGTGCCGCCCGGATCCCCTCGTCGGTCTGCGTGGGCGGCATGCGAATGTCGACGATCGCGACGTCCGGGTGATAGCTGCGCACCTTGAGCATCAGCTCGTCGGAGTTCGCCGCCTGTCCCACGACGTCGATGTCCGCTTCCTCGAGCAGCCGCGCGAGGCCCTCGCGCAACAGCGTCGAGTCCTCCGCGATCACGGCAGAGAGCCCGCGCTCGCGAATACGCACGTTGCGGAGCGGGGGAAACTCGTCGGGAAGGTCGTCGGCGACGAGCTGGTAGATCCGCTCCGGCTCACGCAGTCCCCGAAACTCGAACTGCCCCAGCTCCTTCGCCGCGCTCTCGATCCGGGACATCACGTCCTGCGAGACGAGTATCTGGCCCCCGTGGCCGGCCTGGCAGATGCGCGAGGCACGGTGGACGTCGATGCCGACGAGCCCGTCGCCCGCCCGTTCTGCCTCACCGGCATGGAGACCGATCCGCACGAGCACTCTCTCCGCGCCGGCCCACGCCCGCCCCGCAAACGCGCGCTGGATCTCGAGCGCTGCCGCAGCGGCCGCGCTCGGGTCGGTGAAGACGCCGAACAGCTCGTCGCCACGGGAGTCCACCTCCTCCCCACCGGCCCGCTCGAGCGAATCACGCTGCAGCTCGCGCACGTGCGTGAGGACGGGCGCGTAATCCGCACCGAGACGCTCGGCCAGGCCGCTCGAATCCTCCAGGTCACTGAAGAAGAAGGTCAGCGTCATGACGCCTGCGCAACGGTCACGAGACTTCTCAACCGGGCCGGAAGCACGGCACGAATGACGGTGCCGCCACCCGACGGGCTGTCGACCACGAGCGCGCCGGCAAGAGCCTCCACCCGGTCGCGGAGCCCGCGTAGCCCCGACCCGCCATCGGCGTCCGCGCCGCCTGAGCCGTCGTCGGAGACCTCGACGAGGAGCAGGCCCCCGTCGCACGCGATACGAACCGCGGCCGAGCAGGCGTCGGCGTGCTTCACGACGTTCGCGAGCGCTTCCGAGACCGTGTAGTACGCGGCCGTCTCCACCGGCTCCGGAAGGCGATCGGGCAGGCCTACCTCGAGGTCGACATCGAGAGGCGCACGCGCGGCCAACACCTCGAGCGCCGGCCCGAGACCGCGCTCGGTGAGGACGGCGGGATGGATGCCTTGCGCGAGCTCGCGCAGCTCGACCAGAGCTTCGCCCAGCTCTTCGGAGAGCGTCTTGAGCAGCTGCTCGGCGTCGTCCGGCGAGGCCCGCAGCTTGGCCCGCACGACTCGCAAGCCGAGCGAGGCAGCGACCAGTCGCTGCTGGGCGCCGTCGTGAAGATTTCGCTCGAGTCGCCGGCGCTCCGTGTCACTCGCCTCGACGATCCGCAGGCGCGAGGCGCCCAGCTCCTCGCGCGCCTGGGCGCTTGCCACTGCGAGCGCGACCAGCTCTGCGAACGCCAGCAACCGGTACTCGGTCTCCGCCGGCAGCACCTCGTCCTGCCGGAGGGCGACGACGAGCGCGCCCCAGGTGACCCCCGCGACGATGATCGGAACGCCGACGCTGCCGCGGAACCCGAGCTCCCGCAGTGCGGCGGCTCCCTCCCCGGGCAGCGTGTTGTAATCGGACCGCGCAGGCGCACCGGTATGCAGCACCTCGCGTGCCGCCCCCTCCTCGATCGTAACGACGTTGCCGAGCTCGAACTGGGCCGTCAGGCCGCCGAACTTCCCGACGATCGTCGAGGTCCGCTCGTTCTCGAACCGGTGCAGCACTCCCGTGCGGAGACCGAGCAGCCTGCAGGCTTCCTCAGTCACGAGCTGAAAGACCTCGTCGGGAGGGGCATTGCCGGCGACCCGGGTGGCCACGCGGCGAAGTGCCGCCTGCTCGGCGGCGAGGCGCTGCTGCTCGGCCTCGGTGCGCCGTTGCTCGGTGAAGTCGCGGGTTATCGCGACGACCTCGCCGGCGCCGCTCGGAACGATCCGTGCCTCTCTCCGGCGCGCCATGCCGCGGACCGGAACCTCGTACTCGGTCACCTGCATGCTTCCGCTCTCGAGCGCCCGCTCGATGCAACTGCGAATGGTGCGGGCGACGTCGTCCGGGAGCACGTCGCTGACGTTTCGTCCGATGAAATCTTCCGGCGGGAAGATGTCGGACGTCTCGGCGTCCGGCCGAGCGTCGAGGTAGGTGCCGTCGCGCGTGTAGCGGAGGATCGTGTCCGGGATCGCGTCCAGCAGCGCGCGGTTCCGCTCCTCGATGCGCTGCACGCTCTCGAGTGCGCGCTCGTTGGCGAGCGCGAAGCCGGCTGCGGCCAGGACGGCGTGAAACAGCTCCGGGCGCAGCCACAGCGTAGGGTCGTGCACGAGCATGCCGATCGGCTCGCCCTGGTGCTTGATCGGCGTCGCGACCTGAAGATCGTTCCGCCCGGGGAGGGCGATCGGAGCGCTGGAGCCGTCGATGTATCCGAGACCGAGCGCGAGCCGGCCCAGTCGGAGGGTCGGGTCGCCCAGCGCCCGCCGGAGCGCCTCCTCGAGGTCGGCCGGATGGGCGGGATCGCGGAGCTCGAGCAACAGCTCGCCGACGGCTCCCCGCGAGAGACGACCCTGCACGAGCGTCGCGAGAAAGCCGATCGGCAGCGCGAGCGCGGCGATCAGCGCGAGCCCGAAGCCGAGGAGGCCTGCGTGCGACGAGAGCGGGGCGAGCGCCAGCCCGAGCGAGAAGAGCAGCAGCGCGATGATCCCTCCGGCCACCACCGGCAGGTGCTGCCGCCGAGTGGCCGGTGTGGCCGCACGGATACCGCGGGCCAGCACCGCAACTGCAACGAGCGAGAGCGCTGCGGCGAATGCGGCTTCGAGCTCGTACAGGCCGGTCGCCACCGCCGGCTGCGCGTCGACGAGAGCCAGATTGGGCGGATGGGCGCTGTGGTAACGGGTGAGCGGGTCGAAGATCACCGCCAGTGCCTGCACCACGATCACGTTGAGGTACGCCGCGACGACGAGCACCCGGCTGACGGGGCCTAGCCGTCCGCTCGGATATGCGAGGAGCGCGTGGAGAAGCACGGCGAAGACGAGATTGGATGCGAATACTCCGACGGTGTACGCGGCGGCGCCGTTCGCCTCGTGGAGGACGCTGATCAGCGAGGCGAAGCCGACCGCGGCGAGCAGCAGGCCGAACCCCGCATACGGCCGCAGCCTCAGCCCGGCCATTCCTGCGCCGACGAAGGTCAGGCAGACAAGGGCCGACAGCAGCGATTGCGCCACCGGGCTGGGGGCGATCCTGCTGACGGCGATGACGTAGACGGCTCCCCCGGTGGCCGCAACGGCGAGCAGGGGGAGCGCAGTGAGTGCCTTCCCGAGACGATCGTCGGGCCCGGCACGTGCGAAGAGCGTTTCGCTCACTCGAGCAACCTCGCGAGCGAGTCCCCGTGGAGGTCTGCCTTGGTGAGGAATCCACTGGCGCCGGATTGCTCGATCAAGGGCCCGTACGACGAGCGGTCGCGGCTCGAGACGAGCACGATCTGCACCTGCGGATCATCCGCGAGCAGCCGCTCGGCGACCGCGAACCCATCGACGTCGGGAAGCTGGATGTCGAGCAGCACGAGCCCGGGTTCGAGCGTGACCGCGAGGGCGACGGCCGACTCTCCGTCGGCCGCCTCCCCCACGACTTCGAAGCCCTCGGACTCGAGTACCGTGCGTGCGCACGCGCGGAAGCTTGCGTGGTCGTCGACGATGAGGACGCGCTGCCCGTTCCGCGCCCGCCCGACCGGCTGCACGTGCTCCACTTTCATCCGACCCCCGTCGTCCCTGCACATTAGTCGGACTCCAACGCCGGTGCGGCATCCGGTGCACGCTGGCGCTCGGGCCGCGGCATCCGCTCCCGGTCGCTGTCGAAGCGCGGGAGCCAATCGAGCCAGCGGGGCAGGTACCAGTTCCAGTCGCCGAGCAGCTTCATCGTCGCCGGCAGCAGCACGGCACGCACGATGGTCGCGTCGATCAGGATCGCGGCCGCCAACCCGAAGCCCATTTGCTTGATGTCGAGCGTGCGCAGGGTGACGAAGATCGCGAACACGGCCACCATCACCACCGCAGCGCTCGTCACCGTGCCCGCCGTTCGCCTGATCCCGGTCGCGACGGCCTCCTCGGTGGACATGCCGCCGTCGACGAGCTCCTTGATCCGGCTCAGGATGAACACGTGGTAGTCCATCGAGAGCCCGAACAGGATCACGAACATGAACAGCGGCAGCCATGACGTGATCGCGCCGTTCGAGTGGAAGCCCA